>Ga0265593_1000040_pt1 | contig 102215 bp, 99 predicted proteins | sample saktaG_8_FD_190136 | JGI IMG/M metagenome (GOLD analysis project Ga0265593, IMG submission 190136) | Saline water microbial communities from Sakinaw Lake, British Columbia, Canada - sak_2011_5_24_36m | ecosystem: Environmental > Aquatic > Non-marine Saline and Alkaline > Saline ... | reverse complement strand
CGTACATTAGAACTCCTAGCAGTGGGAGGAGCTTCTAAAGAGCAGTCTCAAAATGAACAGGCACAGCTTGCTTCTGCTTCTGCAGCACTTCAAAGCGTCAAAAGTCGTATAGTAACCCTCAAAGCAAAAAAAATGCTTGATGACAATCTCTTACGTTATACACGTCTCATCGCGCCGTATGATGGGATTGTCACTCAAAAAATGGCAAATACAGGTGATTTTGCTTCAATAGGTAAACCACTTTTGGTGTTTTCCGGATACGATGGAAAATATTTAAAAGTAAAACTTCCTCAAGATCAACTCTACAGTGCTCTTTTGTATAATAATCAAAAGACACCGCTTAAAGCTTTAGAAAGTTCGCCTGATGGGTTAGCGACCTTTATTGCCCGTCCTTCTAAGATTGTGGAAAACACTGGTGCAAAAATCAACGTTGATCTCATAGCCTATGATGGCAATGCTACATATTTACCTTCTGATACACTTTTACGAAATGCAGATGGTGATCAGGTGCTTGTTTTTTCTGATGGAAAAGTGACTTCTAAAAAAATAACAATTAAAACTTGTAACGCATCTGGATGTATTAGTGATGATCATCTTGAGGGATTAAAAATACTCCAAGCCTCTCCTGATGCACTTTTGCGTGCGCTTAGCGGTACTGCGCTTACGATAGGTAACTAAAAATGTTTGAATATTTTTTCCGACGCAGCTATCTATTATTCGCTCTTGTTGGATTGTTTATTGTTTTTGGGATCGCGGGATTAAAAAATACTCCTAAAAATCTTTTTCCCGATTCCGAGCGTCCTCAAGCAATTATCATTACCCAGATACCTGGTGCGAGTGCGCAACTCGCCGCATCTACCGTCTCCAAACCGATTGAAGAGGAGATGGCACGATTGTCATTGACTCGTCAAATCAGCTCAACGAGTATGAGCGGATATAGTATCGTTAAAGTTGAGTTTGAATACAACAAAGGACTCTCTGGGGCAATTCAAGATGTTTCCAATGCTCTTTCGGTTGTTCGTCCAAAACTTCCTGAAAATGCTTCACCGGCAGTTTACAGTGCAGGTTCATTTACACAGCCGGTCGAAGTGATTGCTCTTTCCCCAAAAAAAGGGAGTTCTCTTACTCTATCACAAATACGTTCACTTGCTGATGGATTGATTAAACCCAAACTTTTAGCTACAGGCAATTTTGGTAATGTCGAGGTATTCGGCGGACATAAAAGTGCCTTTAAAATCGAGATTGATCCAAATAAAATAACCGCATATGGGCTAAAAACAGATGCTGTTATTGCTGCTTTAGCTGCAGTGGACAAAGATACACCGCTGGGATTTAGCAAAAGCAGTAAAAGCTTTATGACGATCACCTACTATGGAGAAAAAACTGATATTACCGCTCTACGTGCTCTCTATGTCGCTCCTAATATTCATCTTGGGGATATTGCACAGGTAAGTTGGAGTGAAGAGGAACGTTTTAGCGGTTTTATGGGAGATGGAAAAAATGCGATTGCTCTGGCTATTGAACGCTCTCCCGGTGGAAGTGTCCTTTCCGTCAGTAATGCCGCAAGAGAGCAACTTTCAAAGCTGCAAGGTATCTATCCTAACATCGATTTTCAAATCGTTGACACCCAGCGCAATCTGATCGAAACAGCCAATACTAATATGCTTGAAGCATTGCGAGATGCAATTATTTTTACACTGATAGTACTGTTATTTTTTCTAGGTAATCTCAGAGCCGTCTTAGCCGCAGGGCTTTCGATTCCATTAGTATTTTTTGGTACTATCGGGATCATCTATCTCACAGGTGGAGAACTCAACATCGTCATCTACACTGCAATTATCCTTGCACTCGGGATGTTGGTGGATGATGCGGTTGTTGTTTTAGAAAATATTGAACGTCACCTTGAAAAGGCTGAAAATCTTTCCGATGCAATTCAAAATGGCACACGAGAAGTTCTAGCTCCAGTTTTTGCAGGCACCGTTGCTACAATAGCCATTATCGCTCCTTTAATGTTTGTAGGAGATTTCCCTCAAACGATTTATCGTCCTCTTATATCGACGTTGATTATTGCACTGGTTTTGTCATATATACTTTCTATTACATTTATTCCCAAACTCTCTTTTTACCTTTATCGTAACGGTCACAATAAAAACCGCTTTGAACTATTTTTTGAACGCTTCTATGAAAAGAGTTTGGCAAAACTTATGCCAGTCTATCTAAGTGCGTTAACTTTCACGCATAAAAGTGCTTTACGAAAAATTATTGTAACAATCTCAATGGTGATTTTTCTTGTAATGAGTATGAAAACAGTTATGCCGCTTATCGGCAAGGATACAATGCCTCCCATGGATACGGGAATCATAAAAGCCTCAATCGCATTGAGTCCAAATGAAACGACTTCAAGTGCAGAAGCAAAGCTAAAACCATTTTTGGCATGGCTTCATACTCAACCTGAAGTAATCAGTTCCGCGGTCAGTTTTGGTTCTGAGCCAGGAGTATTGTCACTAGGAAGTGGCAATCTTCCAACCGAAGCTACCATTACTATTAACTGTATTAACCGCTTTGAACGTAAGCTAAGCATTTGGCAGATAGAAGAAGAGATACGACATCATTTACGAGAAATACCAGGAATTTCAAAAGCTGATGTATTTGATTTTGGAGCAACAGCTATCTCAACAATTAAAGCACCACTCGATGTTCGTCTGAGTGCAGATGATCCTTCACTGCTTCCCTTGGCAGCTCATGATGTAAAAAAACGTCTCATGAATATCACTGGGCTCAATAGTGTTTCACAAAGCTGGGATGCCAATCAGGCTGAAGTGGAACTCTCGATCAATACAAATAAGGCACTCAGCTATGGGATTACTCCTCTTGGAATTTTCACTCAGCTCCCACTCAGTGGTCGCATCATTGGCTATGCATCCAATCTCACTAGTCTCAGTGCTCAGCCTTTGCAGATTTATATCGATGCATCACACCGTGGGGATGCGCAAAATCTCTCTACCCTTATGATTTCAACCCCAAAAGGGATGGTTCCTTTAGGAGAAATAGCACAGATCAAAACACGTCTCACCAGTTCTAAAATTGAACGAACCAATATGCGCTACACTCTGGATATAAACGGCTACCGTGCAAAAAAAGCAGCAACTCTTCTTACAGATGATGCAAATAAACAATTGGAAGGATTGACACTAAAAGGTATAACAATATCTCAAGAAGGGGATATCGCACAATTAAATGATTCTCTGGGACGAATGCTTAAAGCTGTAGGAATGGGATTAGCTTTGCTGTTTGTTGCATTAATAGCTATTTATGAGTCAGTTCGTCTCTCTGCTGTCATGATTCTTACTCTTCCATTTGCTATGATCGGCGCGGCGTGGGGAATGCTCTTGTTTGATAAACCAAGCTGTATGCCAAGTATGCTTGGTATATTGTTATTGTTTGGAATTCTCATTAAAAACTCGATTCTGTTGATCGATTTTTACAAAGAAAAACGACATACTCATCCACCATTTGAAAGCGCTATGGAAAGTGTTCGTTTACGATTTCGTCCAGTTATGATGACGGCATTTGGAACAATTGCCGGAATGCTCCCAATCGCTTTTGAGTGGGCAGTAGGGTTGGAGCGTTTATCACCGCTAGCAGATGTTGCCATCGGCGGACTCATCGTAGGAACGCTTCTTACTCTCTTTTTTGTTCCGATGATGGCATATAGTGTGGATAAAGAAAAAAAATGAATTTTAAAGCTTGTACCCCTCTGGAAAATGGAGAAACCCTTAATGCTTTTCATCCTGAGTGGCCACTCTTTGAGTTATTGATACGGCTACACTTATTCATACTTATAAATATAAAAATTCTGAGCTAAAATATCAATATGAGTAAGGATAAAAATCAGATGCGGGAAAGTAAATATACAAGAGAGTTTAGAGATTCAACTGTTCAATTGGTGATGAATAGTGAGGAATCAGTTTTACAGATAGCGAAAGATTTGGATGTAAATTCTAAAACAATTTTAAATAAAAGAAAAGAGCTAAAAAAATTGGATTTAATACAAATAGATAACATCAATCATGATGATTTAAGCATATATAAAAAAATCAGGGAAAATGCATTTAGCGATGATGACAGCTTTATCGCGGACTCTCCAAAAGTCGTCAATCTGCTTCTTGAGACTAATATAGAAATCAAAAGTATTTTAGCAACTCATGAGTATTACGCTGAGTACAAATCACTTATAGAACATAAAAATATCAAACATCTTTATGTTGCCAAAAAAGAAGAACTTGAAAAGATAGTAGGGCATAGACTGCATCATAACTGCATGATGCATGGCATTAGACCTGCTTGTGTAAATTTAGAAAATTTGGGTGAAAAAATTATTATGCTGGATAACATTACATCAGCTGAAAATGTTGGTTCTATTGCCAGAAGTGCCGCCGCACTAGGCATCAATAGTTATCTTTTACCAAAAACATCTCCTCACCCTTTTAACAGAAGAGCATTAAGAGTTTCCATGGGTCACGCTGCACTTTTAAATACACTTGTTTATGACGACATCTTGATAACCATAAAAAAATTAAAACAAAACGGCTACAAAGTATTTGCGGCAGAAGTCACCGAATCTTCAACACCTCTTGCAAAAGTCAAAGTTCCTCAAAAATGGGTTTTAATTATGGGACATGAGGGGAAGGGCATTTCATCTGAAATATTAGATATGTGTGATGAAGTAGTGAGTATTGAGATGCAAAAAGGAATTAAAAGTTTTAATGTTGCAGTGGCAGCATCCATTATAATGTACCGTTTTACTACTAGCTAATACTTCTTTATTTGACATAGATCGATTTACAAAGTATAATTCCACAACTTCAATGGCACATGCGGGCGTAGCTCAGTTGGCTAGAGCGTCAGCCTTCCAAGCTGAGGGTCGAGGGTTCGAGTCCCTTCACCCGCTCCATTGAAACTTTATTGCCACATTCAATTCTACACACAGTAATCTATAAAATAATACCTTATACTTCATCCAATTAGATAAATCACAATAAATTGCTACTGGGCACCTCTAAAAACCTAGCCATATTTTAAAAAAAGTGGAAAGCATGATACGTACGAAGATTGCAAAGAATGAAATTGTAACTCCACAAGATATTGATGAAGCAGAACAACTAGCCGAACAATTTATTTATCAGATGCTACATGCTCCACTTGATCAACTTATATTTGTTGAACAGGTAAAAGTTATCATTTTGATGCAAATACTACTATGGAAGTTTTTACAAAGCGAGGAGATGACATAAACAAAAATATTTCTAGGAGCTAACACTTTCTCTTGTATCTATAAAATATAAAAATGCCAGCCATACTCCACTTGCTAGCAACATACTCGAAGATACCCATAATGTCGAACTGCTAAATTGTGAAAACTTCATAATATTGCGAAGCAGGGGGATGAAAACTACAGAAACAAGGATAATACTCACGCCGCCAAGCATGTAAATAATCCAAGGATTTTTTTCTTTTGGAACTGCTTGTATAGAATATGTCTGATTACGATTTGCTAAAATGAGAAGAAATATTGTTAACACAAAGGTGATAAATACACTGATGCGGATTTCTGTGTCATTGTAATGAAAATACTGTAAGAGTAGATCTCCAATTATCAAAATAAAAGCGATACCACCTCCTTGGATAAGTGCAAAACCGATATTTGATAGTGCAAACGGACTCGTTGTGACATCTCTAGGCGGACGGTTCATAATATCCGCAGCAGGCGGTTCTGATTCAAATACAAGCGAACATGCGGGATCGATCAAGAGTTGAAGCAATACGATATGTGCGGGCATTAACAATATAGGCCATTGAAGTAGAGCAGGCAACAGTGTGAGGATGATAATAGGTAGATGCACGGCAAATGCAAAACGTGTGGCTTTTGTGATGTTGTCATAGATACGTCGTCCTTGAGCGATGGCGTCAGTAATACTTGCAAAACTGTCATTGAGTAAAACGATTGATGATGCTTCGCGGGCGACATCCGTACCTCTTTGTCCCATAGCAATTCCGATGTTTGAGGCTTTGAGTGCTGGTGCATCGTTTACGCCATCGCCCGTCATGGCGACTATTTCTCCATCATCTTGAAGTATTTTGACAAGTCTTAATTTTTGTTCAGGTTTCATGCGCGCACAGACAGTAATAGTTTTTAAACGCTCTTTTAAAATATCATCACTTAATGTTGCTATCTCATCTCCTAAAATGACCTGTACATCTTGTGATAAGCCGATTTCTTCAGCTATCGCCCGCGCAGTTGCAGGATGATCACCTGTGAGCATCAAAACTTTGATACCAGCGTCCAAACACTCTTTTATGGCAAAGGGCACCTCTTGTCGGATCGGATCTATAAAACCTACAAGACCAAGAAATGTAAAATCAAAATCGTGCTGACTTTTTGGCCAACTTTCTTCTTTGTTCTGTTTTTTCCACTCTCCACGAGCAACTCCAAGCACACGAAGTCCACGATTAGCCATGACTTCCACTCTTTGTTGGATATTTTTTAGCTCCTCTTGAGGAAGATGACACAGATCTGCCACAGCTTCAGGTGCGCCTTTAGTCGCCAATAGATAAACCAAAGGCTCTTCACTTGAAATAACACGTGTCATAGCCAATATCTCTGCGGATAATTCATACTCGTGTTCTAAAATACTCTCATCATGGATATGTTCGGTGCCGCTGAGATACTTGTGTCCAAAAGAGTGTATCGCTTTTTCCATCGGGTCAAAAGGATCTACGGGAGTTGCCAGGATTGCAAACTCCACAAGGGAGTGAAAATTTTCCTCTAGTTCCTCGTTTGATGTGGATGTAAATGAGCCATTATCTACTGAGAGTTCCGCGACTTGCATAGAGTTTTGGGTCAATGTCCCCGTTTTATCTACGGCAAGGACTGTAATAGTTCCAAGAGCCTCAACAGCCGTAATATTGCGGGTAAGCACATTTTTCTTTGCAATTCTCCAAGCACCTAACGCCAAAAATACGGTAAGAATGACCGTGATCTCTTCAGGCAAAATCGCCATCGCCAAAGTGATGCCCGAGAGTATACTCTGCAACAATGAGTGTTGATTCCATAACCAGTTGATGAGTACAAGGATAAATACCATGACAAAAGCTATGATGATAAGATTTTTTATTATGCCACGTGAAGATTGTTGCAGTCTTGAAATAGTTTCATAGGTAAGTGAAAGTGCTTTGCCTATATTTCCCACTTCTGTAGAGTTTCCGGTTTTTTCCACTACCGCTTGTCCACAGCCCTTTGTCACAATGGTACTTGCAAAAAGTGATGCAGTTTTATCGGCTAGTTTTATGACGGGAACAGATTCCCCTGTGAGAAGTGATTCATCGACCCAGAGTTGCCCCTTTACTAATCTGGCATCAGCAGGTACACGATCGCCCTCATGTAAAACAAGTAGATCACCGGGGACTACATCTTGCCCTGCGATGCGGATCTCTTTATTATCTCGAATAACCAATGCCCGGGGAGCTGAAAGGTCTCGAAGAGATTCTAAAGCGCGCTGTGTCTTATGCTGTTGTATTAAAGTGATCGCGATTACTACAAAGACAAAGAGAAGTAAAAATATCGCTTCAGACATATCACCAAGAGCAAGATAAATGCCTCCAGCTCCAAGAAGCATCAGAAACATTGGCTCACTGATAACGTCGAAAGCCATAGAAAAAACTGTTTTTTTCTGATTATGGGGAAGAAGATTTAGACCATATTGTTGCCCTCGTGCTTTAGCTTCAGCCGCGCTCAGTCCGATGTTTTTAATCTCTTCACTCATGACATTTCCCCTCACATGTAAAGGCTCTACTCATAACTTTATTTTATAGAATTTACTCTTTATCTTTTGTGTCATTACCAAAGGTTATTTCTAAACCATTTATTAGATCTTGCTTTTGAGTATCACTTAGTCTAGCTTCTGGATGGGTTGGAAGATAAAAGATTGGTGGCATTTCACCCTCACGCAGCTCTTTAGCAGCATCTTTCACTTTATTTTTTTTCTGTATTCCTAACATGGAAACATTAAAATGTTCACGACCCTCGGTAACGTCTCTTTCGACTAGCCATGAAACAGGTGCAATACTACTATACCAAGGATATGTTGTTTGATTTGAGTGACAATTTGCACAAGTATTTTTGAAAAGCTCTTTAGTTTGGAGAGAATCCCATTGTGGTTCACTCATAACGGGAGGATTGGTATGATCTTTTCCGTATGGAATAAATTGTATTGCTACTGCCGTCACTGCTAGTACAGCTAAAATTTTCTTTTTCATTTTAAATTTCCTTGAATTGATATTTATTTGTTTATTGTAACTCAATTTTACTGATTACAAATGCTGTATTTGATAGCATATATTTTTAGATTTACAGCAAAGATGTAATAATTAAAAATAAAAGATTAAGTTTTGTTAACATATAATTCGCTGTATCTTACAAAACATAACGAAAACGTAAGTTGCTTCTTTCTTTTTTGACTTTAAGAAACAAAAATGTATTAAATTTTAAGAATAGCAAGTGCAAAGTTTTCATTATATACGCTATATCATTTTATACATAAAGGACTTAAGTTGTCAGCACATGCTATTGATTATTCAAAAATAATGACTTTCACTGCTTGTGGCATGAAAGCATTTCAAGGTGCAGTTGAGATTCCTAGAAGGGCCGATGAGAGGATAGATTTCGTTTTCCCTGCGGTGATATTTCCAAGCAACAAACTATACCTTTCTTGGGGTGAAGAAAATATCCGTAAAATGGTTATGCACCATCATACGCTTCTTAGAAAGAGTTCCATCGGCAATCTTTTTCCAAAAGATGATGCTAAATTTAAATTTGCAACAGCCAAGACGGCAGATTTTTTTGTAGAAGCATTGGGAGGAGGGCAAGTTTATTCATTGATTCACGGCCATCCTGCATTAAGAATGCGACATTTTGCTATGACGATTGATGAAAAGGCTAGAGAGATATGGTTGATGATGTATAAAAAAACGATCAAAGACCTTGCAATGCCAAGTGAGTTTATCAAGGAGTTCTGGAATTGGATAGAGCCTCTTTCCATTCGGATGATCAATAGAAGAACAACTGTCTTGGATATTCCAAGGTTTTTCTATAGTGAAATGTTTGAGTAGATCATGATAAGTTTACAAAGAGAGGCAGAATTGAATATTTTAACATCTATCGTTATATCAAAAAATATATATAGTAATGATAAGCATTTGAACTTCAAATCATTTTTACTCTCTTTGGCTTTACATTGTGCTATTTTCATTGTGGTCTGGAATATGGAATTCATGAAGACAAATAAGCCCATCTTGCTAGATGCTCAGGAAAAAACTATTCAGATCTCGTTGGAAAATATAGCTCCCTTAGCTACAGTTTCACAAAAAACTGTTGCTAAAAAACAAAATAGGATTAAGAAACATAGAGTTCAAATGCCAACTAATGTGGTTGTTAAACAAAATCTTCCGCTTGAAAAAACAGTCCAAACACAGACGCTTCAGAAGAGTGAACCTTTAGTTACTAAAACAGTTCCATCTTCTGAGGCGTCCGCGCCTCAACAACCATCTAAAACAGAGCACGACATAAACATTCCTAACATGGAAGCCAGCTTTTCAAAAGTTATGAATTCTCCTTCATTAAGCAAAGCCCCTCCCAAAAAAGCTCAGCAAAACGACATTGGTAAAGAGCAACTGGCGCGCATTCGCACCATGATAGAAAATGCTTTATGTTATCCCGCGATTGCAAAAAAATTGAGATTGGAGGGTGTTGTCACAGTGTCATTTTCGTTGCGGAGTAATGGCAATGTAGAAAACATCCAGATCGTCTCAAGCAGCGGGAGCTCTGTATTAGATAAGAAAGCTCTACAAACAGTAGCCTCCCTTGATGGGGAATATCCACATTTAGAAAAAAAGGTTGATCTGAGTCTTCCTATATCTTTTTCACTTCATAAATCATAAGGAAAATAAAAATGAATTTTTTACTTCATATGTTAGTTCTGTGTATTCTAACCGCAAACCTTCAAGCGAAAATTGTACTAGATACAGACAATAAACCCGTAACTGTTCCAAATAAAGTAAGTAAAGTATTCGGTTCTTCACCTCCGATGAACTATCTTATCTACGCAATCGATCCAAATAAAATGATCGGTCTTAACTTTGATGCAAAAAATGCAAATAACCAAGCTACAAAGGAGTTTTTAACACCAAAATTTCTCTCTTTGCCTGTAATAGGTTCTTTTCATGGAGGTGGAAAAAATATCAATCTTGAAACACTCATGAAAGCAAAACCTAACCTTATCTTGGTCTGGCAGGATGATATGGTCGTGGGTACTGTAGAAAAAGCTATCGCAAAAACTAAGATTCCGACTATTACCATTCCATTTCGTAAAATAGAAGAGATGCCAAGCGCTATCCGTTTTGCCGCAGATGCACTGAATGAATCAAAACGCGGAAAAATTCTCGCGGATTATGCAACAAAAAAGATCTTACATGTAAGCAACTCGGTTAAAGACTTAAAACCGACACGTTACTACTATGCCGAGGGAACTGATGGTCTCTCAACTGAGTGTGATACATCATTTCACATAGAAGCATTAAATTTTGCAGGCGGACAAAACGTTCATAAATGCCAACAAAGCGGACTTCTTGGACTTGAAAAGATCAATTTTGAAAAACTTCTTGCCTATGATCCCGATGTAATCGTGGTTCAAAGTGATTTTACCTATAAAGCTGTCATGAACAATCCACTTTGGAAAAATCTTCGTGCTATCAAAGCAGGCAATGTCCATCTTGTGCCAATAACACCCTTTAACTGGGTAGATAGACCGCCATCTTTTATGCGAATTGTTGGCATAGAGTGGCTTGCAAATATCTTCCATCCAAAGGAAGTTAAGATTGATCTTGCGTCTGAGATCAAAGAATTTTATGCGCTTTTTCTTGGTGTGAAAATAAGCGATGCAGAGGTGGCAAAGATTACAAATAGCGGTAAAACTCCGCTCTCATGGTCTGGATGTTCCAAGTAACAAAACAATGAATGTATTCTGACGCGCACGCGTCAAGCTTTAGTGGCACAGCGCCCAGCGTAGCTTGGTGGGCCTTGCCCAGTAAGCGTGTAAATCAAATAAAAGGGAAAATAAAAAAATGAAATTACGATACTACATGATATCTTTGGCAACAGCAACAGCGATTTTAGCAAATCCTGTAAGTGTTGAAAAGATAGTTGTCAATGATATACAAACAGATAATGACCAGTTAGTTGCTGATGCAAATAGTACAGCTAAAAGCAATCAACAGCGTTTTGTGCAAAAAAGTCTTTCTACTTTAAGTACTCAGGCAAATATGAATCCATACACGGTTGTGCAATTTTCGCCATCTGTGAACTATACTCCAGTTGATGAAGCTGGCTCTAATGAGCCATCCTATCATGATCCTATTCGCATTCGAGGTAAAATGCAAACGGGTCCGGGAGGAGTCTACATGATAGATGGGATGCCTGCTTCTAGTAATCCAGGCGGTGGAAAAGAGATGCTGGATATGGAAAATATTTCTTCTATTGATCTGTATAAAGGATACCTCGATACGGACAAAAATCTTGGGTTTTCAAGCCTTATCGGAAAAGTAGATATGAATGTTTTAGCACCAAAAAATAAGTTGAGTGCAGATATCTCACAATCAATCGGCAGTGATAATTTCAAAAGAACATTTATCAGAGTAGATAGCGGAAAGATTGGAGACTTTAAACTTTTTGGTTCATTCTCATCTTTGAGCAGTGACAAGACAAAAGGCGAGGGCGATTCTCATAGGCTAAATGGTATGCTAGGACTAGAGTATCAGCCAAATGAGAGTTTGGACGCAAAACTCTATGTAGTTCGTAATGCAGATAATCACGATAACTATATGGCTCTTAGTTATGCACAGGCAAAAGACCTTAGTAAATATAATAATCTTGATTATTCAGCTACAAAGACTGCGAGTAGTAACAACTATTATGACTTTAACAAACAGAACTTTGATACGACGCTTGTGATGGCAGAGATCGCATATAAACCGACAGATAAAGATACGGTAACATTTAAACCTTACTATAAAAAAGATGTAGGTGATTACTGGTATTCAAACCCGACTGCAAGCAATGTTGTAATGGATTGGCATATGGATCATGATTTGTATGGTGGAATTGCCGAGTATGAGCATATTTTTGATGAGGCATTTAAGGCAAAGGTCGGATACTGGTACAATAAACAGCTTCCTCCTGGACCTCCATCAAATCAGCAAAAATATCAAGTTAATGCAAGTGGAAACCTCGTCTATAAAGGGTATGGAATGCTCTCTAAAGATGATTACCATACGATAGAATCTCCATTTTTAGAACTTAGTGGAGACAAGGGTCGTTTTCACTATTTGGCAGGCTTGCAAGATCAGACATTTACGGTCGGTTCTATAAAAAACTATACAGGAACGACGGCCGCAACGAGTCAGGATTATGACACAGCAATTAATCAAGCCACCTATGATCCAAATGCAAGTGTCGGTGCAAAAACATTTTATAATCTTTTGCCATCACTTTATCTTGGATATGATTTAGCGCAAAATAGCACAATTTATCTGGATTATTCACGTACCTACGGTTTTGATGTCAACCTTTTCCCGACGTATGTATCAAATGAAGCTACATTTAAAACAGCCGGTGTGACAATGCAACAGCTATGGGACAAGCTCAAACTAGAGACATCGGACAATATTGATCTTGGTCTAAAAACAATGGTTGGAGCAATCACGCTCAATCCAAACGCATTTGTCTCTTTTGTAAAAAACAAACAGGCAAATATCTATGATACTTCTCTTGGTGTGAACTATCCGGCAAATGTTGGTGATGCACTAGGATACGGTGCAGAGCTTTCTGCGTATGGACCTATTACGGAAAATTTAGAGTTTTTAGCGGGACTCTCTTATAACAAATATATGTTCACGCAAAATTTTGTAGCATCGCCTACAACAACAGTAAATATCAAAGGAAATCAACTTCCAGACGCTCCTGAAGTGATGGCAAAAGTTGCACTTTCTTATAGCATCAACAAATGGATGATAACTCCGAGTGCAAGATACACTTCAAGCAGATATGGAGATGTGGCAAATACACAAAAAATTGATCCTTTTACTTTGGTGGATTTGGATATCTCTTATAAAGGAGATTCATTTATGGGTTCAAAAAGCACGCTTTTTAGAGTGACTGCAACAAACCTAACAAATGAAAAATATATCTCAACCATCATCACGGCAGATAATGCCTTGGCGACAACGGGAACTTCCAGTACATACCAAACAGGTGCGCCTTTTGGTCTTTACGGAAGTATCAACTTGAAATACTAAGTTTGATGATGCAAAAAAATTCTGCAAGATGGATCGTTATATCTTTAGTCGTGTTGCTTCTTTTTGCAACTTTTTCACTTCTATGGGGTCAATACCCTATAGATTTCCACACCTTTATGGAATATCTCGGATATAAACTCTTTGGTATTTCCAGTAGTGACACTTCTACATTCGCTTTGCTTGATAATATCATCCTTCAAATCCGTTTACCGAGAGTTCTTTTGGCAATCCTTATCGGTTCATCGCTTGCGACTTCGGGAGCAGTATTTCAGGCGATGTTTGTAAACCCTTTAGTTTCTCCGGGGATTCTTGGAGTGCTCGCTGGTGCTTCATTTGGAGCGGCACTTGGAATGCTGATAAGTAATGAGTGGTTTGTCGTACAGATTTTGGCATTTGTCTTTGGATTTTTAGCAGTCGGTTTGGCTGTGCTGATAGGAACAATGGTCACAAACTCCCGCTCCACTGTAATGTTAGTGCTCGGCGGCGTTATCAGCGGTTCACTTTTTACGTCGCTTTTGTCGGTCATAAAATATATGGCTGATCCTTACAGCACGCTTCCTGCCATTGTTTATTGGCTCATGGGAAGTTTATCGAGTGCGGAGCTTTCAAATGTACTTCTTATCAGTATTCCGATGCTTTTGAGTGTTTTGATGATGGTGGTTATGAGCAAATATTTTGATATTTTGAGTCTTGGCGATGAGGAAGCAAAAGCACTTGGGATCAATGTCAAACTTATTCGCATTATTGCTATTTTACTCGCTACTCTTGCAAGCTCTTTATCTGTCGTAATGGCCGGTATTATCGGCTGGATAGGGCTTATCATCCCACATATTATCCGTATGGCTATCGGGCCATCTCACCGTGTACTGATCCCGCTTTCAGCCATTTTTGGAGCGATCTTTTTACTTCTTGCAGATTCAATCTCAAGACTCGCACTCAGCGTTGAGATTCCCATCGGCATACTCACTTCACTTATCGGTATCCCGATCTTTGTGATAGTTCTAAAAAATGCGAGGGCATCATGGAATTAAATCCTATAGTAAGTGTAAAAGATTTGAGGTTTTCTTATCCAAAAAGAGAGATTTTAAAGGGTGTGGATTTTGAACTCTATCAAGGTGAAGTGGTAAGTCTCCTTGGTGCAAACGGTTGTGGAAAAAGTACGCTTATCCGCCTGATATTAGGGCTAATAAAAGGCAAGGGCGAGATAAACATTGCTGGAAAAGAGTTGCGAAAATATTCTCAAAAAGAGATGGCTTCTCATATCGCGTATATTCCCCAGTATCACAATGTTCCCTTTAACTACAGCGTCTTAGATATGGTTGTAATGGGAAGAGTTTTTAAACTCGGACTCTTTGCCTCGCCTTCAAAAAGTGACTTTGAGATTGCACATAAGGCACTAAAAACCATAGGGATCGCATCTATGGCTTCTAGAGCTTTTGGAGAACTCAGCGGCGGTCAAAAGCAGATGGTTTTACTCGCTCGCGCACTGACTCAAGAAGCAAAAACTTTCATTATGGATGAGCCTGTTTCAGGACTTGATTACGGCAATCAGATGCGCCTTTTGGAGATGATAAAGGAGCTTAGTTCTCTAGGCTACACTTTTTTAAAAACTACCCATTACCCAGATCACGCGATTTTAGTCTCAAGCCGTGTTGTGGTAATGGATGAGGGAAAAATCATTGCAAGCGGTACAAGCGATGAAGTGATAACGAGTGAGATGTTAAGAGATATCTATGATATCGATGCAAAGATAGTGACTTATGAGACGAGGCAGTTATGTATTCCGATATTTAAAAGTTAAATTTAAGAATGTTGGCAATGGAGATGAGATTACAGCTATTATTACAAATGATGCTGTAAAAGAACTAGGTCTTACAAAAGGTGAAAAAGCTATTGCTATTATCAAAGCAAGCGAAGTTATGATTGCAAAATAGTTGACCTTTTAGACAAAGATGCAGACACCGCTAAAAGCGGTAGTCTGTCAAAATCCTCATATAATTTGCTCTTTGATATGCCGCAGGATTTGAAGTATGTGCAAGAGAGATGCTTCCCTTCATCTGCTCTATAGAGATATACTCTTTTTCTTCCATCCAAGCTGTGAGATTTTCAAGAACTGTAGTGATGTAAGAATGTCCATTTTCTAAAATAGCACTTACTATCTGTACAGCATCCGCTCCGCTCATTATCGCTTTTAAGATATCTTCATGAGTATGTACACCTGTGGAAGCACAAAGTGAAAGAGGCACTTTTTTATAAAGAATAGCACTCCAACGAAGCGTTTCACTCAGGTCTTTTGAACTGCTTTTATTGATAACCTGCACGGAGTTAAGATTTTCAAGGTCGATGTCTACATGTACGGGTCTGTCATATAGTACAAGCCCATTTGCGCCAGCCTCACAAAGTTTTTTTGCCATCTGTGCGGGTGCGGAAAAATAGGCATTCATCTTTACAGCCACGGGAATAGTTACACTCTCTTTTACTGCTTGCAGAGCATCGATATAGAGCTGTTCAACATCTCTTGCATCGGTATCGATATCTGTTGGGATATAAGTGATATTAAGTTCGAGCGCATCAGCTCCGGCATCTTGGAGTTTTTTGGCGTATTTGATCCATCCGCCTTTTGAAACACCGTTGAGTGAGGCTATCACGGGAATAGAAAGGTTTTCTTTGACACGTCTTATCTCATCAAGATAGGCATCAGACTCTAGGTTGCTCAAAACCACTTCTGGAAAGTAGCCAAGAGACTCCGCATAAGACTCACTTCCTTTAAATAAAAAATGGTCGATTTCACCTATCTCATGATTGATCTGTTCTTCAAAGATAGAGTGTAGCACCACAGCCGCCGCGCCCTGTTTTTCAAGCTCTACAATAGATTCAAAAGTAGAAGTGAGCGGTGAAGCACCTACGATGATCGGATTTTTGAGTTTTAAACCCATATATGTAGTTGTTAAGTCCATTAGATCTCTCCTTCATGCGTGTTAAATGAATCTTCAAGATTTTTGTAGCGTTTGTACATCTCTTGCGCATTTTCTCGCGCCGTTTGTAGATACTCTTGTGCATTGTTCAAGTCAAGTTTTTCCACCATTTTAAAGCGGGTTTCTTGATACATAAAGTTTTTCACGTCGATCTGCGGTCCTTTGTAGTCTAGGTGCATAGGATTTGGAAGTTCTGGGTTATAGCGAAAGATGGGCCAGAGACCTGAATCGACTGCGAGTTTTTGGTGATCCATGCCGAAGCGCAGATCATATCCGTGCGCCACACAATGAGAATAGGCGATGATAAGAGAAGGTCCATCATACGCTTCCGCCTCTACAAACGCTTTTACAGTCTGAGCGTCATTTGCGCCCATCGCTACTTTCGCCACATAGACATTGCCATAAGCAATAGCCATAAGAGCGAGGTCTTTAGGAATCTGCGGTTTTCCACCAGCGGCAAATTTGGCAACAGCACCTGTCATTGTCGCTTTGGACTGCTGTCCGCCTGTGTTTGAGTAAACTTGTGTATCAAGCACTAGAATGTTTACATTTTTTCCGCTTGCAAGCACATGGTCAAGCCCGCCATAGCCTATGTCATACGCCCAGCCATCACCGCCCATCATCCAGACAGATTTTTTGACCAGATAATCTGCGAGAGTTTGTAAACGTGTAGATTCTGGAGTATCGATAGTTTGAAGTATTTTTTTCAACTCTTCAACTCTTGCTCTTTGTTCAAAGATTTCAGGTTCATCATTTTGCTTACATGTAAGTAATGCATCACATAACTCAGCTCCGATATTTTCTCTCATCTGTTCAAGCAGTTCACGGGCATTTTCAGAGTGTTTATCTATGGCCAGACGAAAGCCTAAACCAAACTCTGCATTATCTTCAAAAAGTGAGTTTGACCAAGCAGGGCCTCTGCCGTTTTCATCTTTTCTCCAAGGAGTAGTTGGAAGATTTCCGCCATAGATGGAAGAACATCCCGTCGCATTTGCGATCACCATACGATCACCAAAAAGCTGAGAAGCGAGTTTGACATAAGGAGTTTCACCACATCCAGGACACGCACCTGAGAACTCAAACATCGGTTCTAAAAACTGGGATTCTTTGAGTTTGCTATGGTCGAGTTTATTTCTGTCATATGCGGGGATATGTGTGAAAAAGTCCCAAGCTTCTGCGCCATTTTCTCTAAGCTCTTCATCCAAAGGTCGCATATTGATCGCTTTGAGATTTGTTTGAGATTTATTCTTCGCTGGACACACCTCAACACACAAACTACATCCCGTACAATCCTCAACAGCTACGCTTATCATAAACTGTTCTTGTGGTTCAAAGGTTTTTCCTTTTGCCTCAACATAAGAGAAGAGACTAGGGGCGTTTGCAAGGATCTCAACATCAGCCACTTTTGAGCGGATCGCCGCATGTGGACAGACGATGACACATTTATTACACTGGATACAGACATTTGCATCCCATACAGGGACTTCCAATGCGGTACTTCGTTTTTGATACTGCGTCGTTCCACTTGGCCAAGTCCCATCTTCAGGCATAGCAGAAACTTTTATCTCATCGCCAAATCCTGCGATAATCTTCGCTGTTATATTTTCAACAAACGCATCATAATCCCCTTTGATAAGCGGGCGCATCTCGAGATTACCGCTTACATGTAAAGGAATCTCCACTTCAAAGAGATTTACAAGGGTGTTATCCACTGCGGCATTGTTCATATCTACGATTTTTTGACCCTTTTTCCCGTAGCTTTTTTGGATGCTTCCTTTGATCTTTGCTATGGCTTCTTCACGTGGAAGAATCCCAGAAATGGCAAAGAAACAGGTTTGCATCACTGTATTGATACGGCGTCCCATTCCGCTTGCACTTGCGACTTTTGCCCCGTCGATTACATAAAATCTGAGTTTTTTATCGATAATCTCTTGTTGTACTATTTTTGGAAGTTTGGCAAAAACAATCTCTTTTGAAAAAGGGGAATTGAGCAAGAAAATCGCACCGTTTTGAGCATAGCGTAAGATATCAAATTTTTCTAAGAACACACTTTGATGACAAGCGACAAAATTGCCTTGTTCTATCAAGTAGCTCGATTTGATTTCATGAGGACCAAAACGCAGATGCGACGTCGTCATAGAACCTGATTTATTAGAGTCATAGACAAAGTAGCCCTGAGCGAAATTGTCTGTCTCTTCACCGATGATCTTGATGGAGTTTTTATTTGCTCCCACAGTTCCATCGCTTCCAAGACCAAAAAAGACACCTTGAAATGTTTTTTCTTCACTAATAGAAAAGCTTTTATCCCACTCAAGCGAGGTATGACTTTTATCATCATAGATTCCGATGGTGAAATGGTTTTTTGGCTCTGGTTTTAAAAGTTCATCAAAGATGGCTTTGACCATAGAGGGAGTAAACTCTTTAGATGAAAGTCCATAACGCCCACCAATAACACGAGGCATAGCAAAGGGGAGTTCATTGTTTTGTTGCATTTCACTGAGTGCTGTAACTACATCAAGATAAAGCGGTTCGCCCATAGCTCCGATCTCTTTTGTGCGGTCTAGTACGGCAATGCTGGTTACAGTTTTTGGCAAGGCCGCGATAAAGTGTTTCATAGAAAATGGTCTATAAAGTCTCACCTTTATCATTCCCACTTTTTCGCCCTTTGAGACAAAATGCTCCACACTCTCATCGACACTCTGTGCTCCTGAACCCATAATGATGATAATACGCGTCGCATCAACTGCTCCAACATAGTCAAAAAGATGATAAGCTCTGCCTGTGAGCGCGGCAAAGTGATCCATCTCATTTTGTAAGATTTCAGGCAAAGCTGTGTAATAGTTGTTTACACTCTCTCGCCCTTGGAAATAAACATCGGGATTTTGAGAAGTTCCACGGATGAAAGGGTTGTCAGAGGAAAGAGCGCGCGAGCGATGTTTAAAAACTAGTTTTTCATCGATCATGGCTTTTAAAACTTCTTCATCAAGAAGTTCTATCTTGCTCACTTCATGTGATGTGCGAAAACCGTCAAAAAAGTGTAAAAAAGGGACACGTGATTTTAAAGATGCCGCTTGAGAGATAAGAGCCGTGTCATGCGCTTCTTGGACGGAGTTTGAAGAGTAGAGGGCAAAACCTGTTTGGCGTACACCCATAACATCGCTGTGGTCTCCAAAGATGGAAAGTGCTTGCGCCGCAAGTGAGCGCGCGGCAACATGAAAGACAGTAGGGGTGAGTTCGCCTGCTATCTTATACATGTTGGGAATCATCAAGAGTAAACCTTGTGAAGAGGTAAAAGTGGTAGTAAGTGCGCCAGTTTGCAGTGCTCCATGCACCGTTCCACTCGCTCCCCCTTCGCTTTGCATCTCCATGATTTCAGGCACTGTGCCAAAGATATTTTTCTCACCCTTCATGCTCAGTACATCACTAAGTTCCGCCATAGGGGAAGAGGGCGTAATGGGGTAGATAGCTATAACCTCATTTATCTTATGGGCAACTCTCGCAACAGCTTCATTTCCATCAATAGTCGTTTTTTGGTGTTTCATTATAAACTCCTTACATGTAAGGGTATTGTAACTCAAAAAAAGAAACTACATCGGAGAAGTTTTACTTATATTTCTAGAACTATCTGAATAAATAAGAAGTGATGGTACTTAGTTTTTAGATTAAAAAAGTGTATATCCGATTTTAGATAAATTGCATAGATTGGTATCATCTCCCATTTTTTTACGAATCCTGAACATCAGATTTTTTATGGCGCCGTCTGAGATATATTTGTCTAAAATATGAGAAATCACTTCATATTCAATAACCTGTCCGCGCCTAGAAAGTAGTAGTTCTATAACATCTATTTCATTTTTTGTTAAAGTTTTATTTGTGCCATCTTTGTAGATAAATGATTTGCTAAAATAATCATAGGAGAGGGTATCGTTGATCTTAGCCGATAAAAGTCCATGTGTCTTAAGACGCTCAACGGCTAAATTTAACACTGTTATCAATTTGCTAAACTCTATTGGCTTATGAATATATTCGATAAGATTAAGTTTACATGCAGCTATGAGATCCTCCGTAGCAATTGATCCTGAAACGATAATTATTGGAACTTTGTCATTCTCTTTGCGTATCTGTTTGGCAACTTCAATACCGCTAATAGAATCCATGTAAATATCCAATATCACTATATCTATCGAATTTTTCATATATACATCTAATGCTTCTAAACCACTTGACGCTGAGTAAACCTTTTTGACGATAAGCTCTAATGTTTTTGTTGTTATATTTCGCAAGGTATCATCATCTTCTGCATATAAAATAGAAAGATTTTTAAACTCATTAAATTGGCTCACTATACTTTCCTAACCTTTTAGTCTTAATGATATTTCATTAAAATCGTCAATATTTTCCATAAAAATATCCACTAATGTGGGATCAAAGTGTTTTCCTCGTTCACTGATGATAAATTCAATGATCTTGTCCATACTCCAAGCTTTCTTATACCTACGCTCACAACTTAATGCATCAAATACATCGGTCAATGCAATAATCCGCCCATATATATGAATCTTTTCACCTGCAAGCGCGTTAGGATAACCAGTACCATCCCATTTTTCATGATGTTCATGTGCAATGATGGCTGCGGCTTGAAGAAGCGGACGATTAGACTTTTTCAAAATCATATATCCGATTGTACTATGAGTCTTCATTAAATCATACTCGTCAGGTTCTAATTTATCAGGCTTTAATAAAATAGCATCAGGTATACCGATTTTACCTATGTCATGCATAGGTGAAGCGCTGTAGAGTAGTTTTATCTGTTCCTCTTCGAGTCCGTATAATTTTCCAAGAAGTTTTGCATATTCAGCTACTCGACGTACATGATTACCTGTCTCCTGAGATCTAGTTTCTCCAACCTCTCCAAGCAAAGAGAGCATCTCATGTTGTGTATGCCAAATCTCATCATTAAGCTCAAACAACTCTGTTACATTGTGACTAATGCTTATAACATTTATTATGTTATTAAACTCGTCTAAAATAGGTTTGATTGTTGAATTGTTAATATAGGATTTACCATTTTTATCCAAATTCTTTATGATACCGTTCCAGGTCTGTTTATTTAAGATTGTTTCCCATAAGTTCTTATAAAATTCGTGGCTAATGTCTGGATGACGTACTAAGTTGTGATTCTTGGAGATAATCTCATCAAAGCTATAACCGGTTGTTTTACAAAATGCTTCGTTGGCATAGATGATATCTCCATCAATATTTGTTTGTGTTACTATACTAGAGATATCAACAACCTCTTTATATTGTTTTAAAAGTGTCGTTTGATGAAGGAGTTCTTGTTTTAGATTACTATTTAATTCATCTGCTTTTTGTTGATTATGGATGTTAGTCACAACTTCCCTCATAACGTTTATGACTTGTTCCAATTGAATCGGTTTTAGTAAGAACTGGGCTACACCAAGATTAATAAGCTCTAAAAGATAACTGCTTTCTTCACATGCAGAGGTAATGATGATAGGTTGCCCAGGATTTAACTCTTTTATCTTGTTTACAAGTACTATACCATTCATTTCCGGCATAAAAATATCTGTTATAACAAGGTCAAATTTTTTGTTTTGATAAAGTTTTAGTGCTTCTATTCCATTTGATGCGGTTTCAACTTGAGGAAAAATTGTTTCTAAAAGCAACTTTGTACTTTTTAAAACGAGTTCTTCATCTTCGACATAAAGGAGATGCATCTCTTTTGCAAGCGAAGATATATGATCGATCATTTCTTTTAATATCATAAGATCTCCTTTTTGTAGGGTAGTTTTATGGTAAATACCGTCTCATTGGCCTGACTAAAAACATCTATCTTTCCATCACAATGTTCATGAATAATAAGTTTACTCATATAAAGCCCTAGTCCAGTACCGAAGGTTTTGCTTTTGGTTGTAAAATATGGGACAAAGAGTTTAGTCATATTTTCATTTGATATACCTCCCGCATTGTCAAAAACACTGATAAGAGAATACTGCTCATCATGATCAGCCGTGATGATAATCTTGCCGTTTATAACTTCGTTTTCTTCAAACATATCAAGTGAATTTTTGAGTAAAGCGATCAGTGCTTGCGAGACTTCGTTGCGATATGTATAAATAATATCATCATGTATCAAATCTATTGTAAATTCAATAGAGTGACTTTTTATAGTATGGTCCATAAGACTTACAACATTTTTTAAGAGTGAGGAGATATTGAAATATTCTTTTAGTTTATCGGGACTAAAAAAGTTTCTATAGTCAGTGATAGTTTGTGAAAGATGAACACTTTGTGTCTCAATCTGTATTAGGTTTTCTATATATTCAATCTCGTCTTTACCTTCGATCACAGCTTTTAGATGCATTTGAGTTGCGATAGCATTGATGACAGCTAAAGGCTGACGCCATTGATGGGCTATCATAGAGATCATCTCTCCCATTTGTGCTTGTCTTGTATGTATAATGAAAAGTCTTTCATCCTCTACGCGCTTGGTGATATCGCGTGCAACCATTATAAGTTTATTTTCCTCGGTTGATCCAAATTTTGAAAGAGTAAATTCGATTATTTTTGATTCATGAGGCTTGGTATAAATACTTAATGAACATTTAGCAGATTTAAATTGACCCTCATGAGCCAATAACAGATAATTTGGAAAACTATCCTCTTTGCATTCGATGCTATATGCTGCATCTAAAATATTGGTGCCGACTAGGGAATATTTGTTAGTTTCAAATAGACTAAGAGCTGATTCATTACAATCAGTCACAATATTGTCATGAAGTATGACAATAGCGTCATTAAGTGATGAAAACATAGTTTTATAAAACTCTTTGCTCTCTTGTAGTTCTATTTGTGAACGACGTATTTCTGTAATATCTTCTCCTGAACATAATATGCCTGAGAATTTTCCATCTTTGTCAAAGAGCGGAGTATTATGCCATGCTATCAAGCGCTCTTTTTTATCTTTTGTCAAAACAAGATTTTCATAATAGTATGCCATCTCATCAGAGCTTTTCAATTTTTCTCTGACACACAGAGTTTCCGTTCGTACTCTTATAGGCAAAAAGTTTTCTATCCAATCTTTTCCGACTACTTCGTCAAAAGAGTAGCCTATGATCTCACATCCGCGTCTATTTAATAGTTTTACTTTTTTTGACGCGTCAAGAACTAGCATCATGACATTTACAGTATCAAGATAGTTTTGCGCCGTGGCCTTTTCATTTTCCAATTCCAATGTTTTTTCAAAAAGCTTTTCACGGCTTTGAAATAATTCTATGACAATGTATAAAAGAAGGAGAACTAAAATCAATTCAAAAAGAACATATTGGATACTATAATGAAAATATTTATTAAAGAATCTTAATGTCGTTATAATAAGAATAGATGTAAATAAAAATCCAATAAATAACAATGTTTTGTTATTTACAAAATAGTTTTTAAATTGATCTTTGAATTTTTGTTTCTTAGATAATACTTTCATCTTTTTCTTATGTTCCTGTACTAAAATCTCATTTTACAATAGTTAAATAAATATATTATCGTTCTTTAGGTAGTTTATCTAATAAGTCAAATAATTCGTGGCTCGCGGCTTCTGCTGCTTTAAAGTCATTAATTATTTTTGCAGACTCTGTGCATAGACCTGTTTTAAGGCATTCTACGGCATCGATAATATTATGATGGACTTGGGAGTGAGGAGTGATCATCGCTTTATAGCTTGGAGTATGACCAAAACGTTCTTTACCGATTGTTTCGTACCATTTACCCAATCGGCACTGATGATGATCGGAAAACTTAATAGATGCATCTTCATGAAGCATGGCGATATAAGCATTCGTTTTAAAGAATAGATGGTCAAGTTTTACTAGACCTATAAATGTATTGTCTAGCATATGATCGATCGATATTGCCATTGACTCTCCATCTGAAGCAAATACGTTTAAAGTCGATTCAAAGTTACTTGTCAATAGTTCCGATTCTTTAGCTATATGAGTCATCTCATCTGATGATACATTAATATTCGATGATTCTTGTTTGAGTGTATTTATAGTGATCTCTACTTCTTTTGTAGCTTTTTGTGTTCGTTCTGCCAGTTTTCTTACCTCATCGGCGACAACCGCAAATCCTCGTCCATGTTCACCTGCACGAGCAGCTTCAATCGCAGCGTTTAATGCCAATAGATTCGTCTGGTCTGCAATATCGTTAATCAGTGACATCATTGAAGCGACATCATTGATTCCACTTGTCAATCTTTGAACACCTTCGTTTGATTCACTAATAGAGATCATCAACTTTTCCAAATTCTCTGAAATCGCTGAAAGGCTCTCACGTGATCCTAAAGATGAGTGTTTAGCATGATTCTGCATCTCATGAAGCTGGTCTATACTTCCTGAAAAGTCTTGCTGTATTATCGGGATATTATTTGTACATCCTGACAAAAGTAGATCAATCATCTGTTCTTTTGATAAAGATGCTTTCATCTTCTTCTCTTCATTTATGTACTGCTCTTTTAAAAGGGCAGTTTCCGCTTCCATTTTATGTAAGGCCTCTGTTAAATAAATATTTTCTCTATTAGACTCTTCTAGTTTTTTAGTTAATTCATTCAGCTTACGTTTATTAAACATTGATGACTCCTTCTTTTATAAAGAAAATAGTAACATCAAATAATCATAAAAAAATCACAATGATGTTTATTGAAAAATAAATAGATGAAATCTTGTATAGGTGAGAAAGGTCGGTTATAATATAATGTGCAGCAGTAGTTTGAGATACTCTCTTAGCATATGAAAATTAAAATGAGTTATAGATGAATAATACGAAAAATACAACCCGATATTTTGTAGGAATGGTAGTAGCCATGCTTCTTTGGGGAGTGGCGTGGACAGCAGGTAAAGTGGCTGCCCAACACTCCAATGCAGAAGTCTCTGCATTTTGGCGCTATGGGATCTCTTTCTTAACTCTATTACCTGTTATCTGGTATCTAAAGACACCTTTGAAAACAGATAAAAAAGGATTTGTCTATATGCTCATCGCTGGGCTTTTAACATCTGTCTTTAACTATCTTTTCTTTGCTGGACTCTCCCATGGACAAGCGGGATATGGCGGTACGATGGTTACAGCGCTTGCACCTATATTTACTTATTTGATGTCTATAACTATCTTGGGGACAAAGATCTCATCAAGACAGGTTGTTGCACTCTCTGTGGGGATCTTTGGTGCGTTGATACTTCTTCGTGTACCTTTTGAGGGACTTGGATTTTTAAACATTGAGAGTTCATATTTTTTAGGATGTGCTGTTGTCTGGGCACTTGTGACGATAGTCTCGCAAAAAGCTTCAAAAAGAGCAGATCCTATGTTTTATACTTTTGTCGTCTTTGGAATAACAGGATTTACAAATATGCTTTTTGCTCTGCCTCATCATCCCTTTGATTTTAGTGCATATGACAGTACATTTTGGATGACTATCATTTTTATCGGAGTACTTCCTGGGACATTTAGTACGGCACTCTTTTTTCTCTCAGCTGGGAAAATAGGTGCACACAGAACTGGTGTGTTTATGTTTATCGTTCCAGTTGGAGCTAGTATCTCAAGCTGGGCAGTCTATGATGAAAATATAGCACTCTCAACCGTTATAGGGTGTCTTCTTGCCTTTTTAGCGGTATTTTTATTTAACATGAAGAAAAAAGACAAAATAATAAAATCAAAGGTTTAACATGCAGCAAAATATTGATTGGAAAAATTGTTTCGGCGCTATTTGGAGAGCTAAAAAAGAGTATCTCAAGCCCGTTATTCATGTAGATGAGATCACATTTAATGATCTTATAGGCATTGATAGGCAAAAAAATGAACTCATCACAAATACGGAACGTTTTTTGAATGATCTCCCATCAAATAATGTTTTACTTTGGGGTGCAAGAGGGACGGGAAAATCTTCACTGATAAAAGCGCTTTTAAATGCCTACCAAGCCGAAAGTCTTCGTATTATCGAGATAGACAGAGATGATTTGGATGACCTTATAGAGATATCAGATATGATCCGTCATCTGCCATATAAGTTCATCATCTTTTGTGATGATTTGTCCTTTGAAGAGGGTGAAAAAGGGTATAAAGGGCTCAAACGCATCCTTGAGGGTTCCATAGAAACACCGCCGAACAATGTCAAAATATATGCAACTTCAAACAGACGCCATCTCATCACAGAGTATCGCAGTGATAACGAAGGAACGACGGTAGGAGATGGTGAGCTTCATTACTCAGACAGTGTTGAAGAGAAGATATCCCTTAGTGACAGATTTGGTCTATGGCTCTCTTTTTATAGTGGTTCACAAGCAGAATATTTAACAGTTGTTGACAGCTACTTTAAAGAGTATAAAGGTGACAGAGAACTCTTACATGCAGAGGCTCTTCGTTTTGCTCAAGTGCGTGCTAGCAGAAGCGGAAGAACCGCAAAACAGTTTTATAATAGTTTCTTTAAAAGCTTAGAAGTGTGAAATATGTTTAAGTACCTAAAATCAAAAGAATGTTAACATAAGAGTAAATAATAATGTTTTTTTTAAAGAAGAGAGGAAGTGTCATTGGAATCTAGTGGCAAGTTAAAGATGAGAAAGTATACATTTAGCGATTTAGTAGATGTTCCTGCATTTTCAAAAATTCTGGAGAGTTTTTTCAAAGGAACTGGAGTTCCAAATGCCCTAATAGACGAGGATGGAGAGGTAATCTCTCGAGCTGGCTGGGTTGATGCTTGTGCTGCATTTCATAGAGTAAATCCACAAAGCCATAAAAATTGTCTAGAGAGTAATCTTGAGCTTATGCATAAGTTGCACGATGGTGAAGTCTCACACTCTTTTTGTAAAAATGGTTTGCTTGAGTATGCAACACCAATCGTCATAGAAGGGCACAGATTGGCAACTCTGTTTTTGGGACAAGTTCTGAATTCTGCACCAGATATTGCTGCATTTCAAGAACAAGCTACCAAATATGCTTACGATGAAAAAGCATATACAGAAGCGATCTTGTGCATTCCCATTGTCTCAAACCAACAGATGGAATCGCTTATGGAGTGTATGGTGGGGATGGCGCAGATGCTAGCTTCAAGCGGATTGGTAAAGTTGCGTCAAGAAGCACTCGAACATGACTTACATAAAAGTACAGCGCAGCGTATTCAACTAGAAGATATTTTAAATTTTTCACCCATCGCAATAGGCTGGTCAAACCTCAATGGGAAAATAGAGTATATTAATCATCAATTTACGGAGCTATTTGGTTATACACTTGAAGATATACCTGATATTGACACATATTATAAGAAGGTCTATCCTGATGAGGGTTATAGAAAAAATGTTATTTTACCGTGGTATAACGCTGTAATATCGGCTTATAAAAATGGTACGACGCCTCCCGAGATGGAAGGAAATCTTACATGTAAGGATGGTTCACAGCGTCATATTGTTATTCGCATTGCATGGATCGGTGAATTACGACTGGTAAATTTCAGTGATATGACCGCGCATTGGAAAAGTGAACAACGCAATCGCGCTCATGACACTATGCTTGAGATGGTAGCAAAAGGGTTGCCTTTACCTGAAATATTAAATGCCATTGTACAAGTAATTGAGTCCGAAGAGCCTACTTCTATATGCAGTATACTTTTATTGGATGAAAAAAATCATTTACATTTAGGCGCATCTTCTAGCCTTCCAAAATTCTATAATGATGCGCTTGAAGGTGTTGAAATCGGTCTTGGCGTGGGTTCATGTGGCACGGCTGCTTATCTTAAACAACGTATTATTGTAGAAGATATTATGACTCATGAGTATTGGAAACCTTATAAAGAGTTGGCACAAAAAGCTGGTTTGGAAGCATGTTGGTCAGAACCTATCGTGTCATCTTTAGGTAAGATTCTTGGAACATTTGCCATTTATCATACAAAACCAGCAAAACCTAGAAAAGTTGATATAGAACGTATCAGCTTCGCAGCAACTCTTGCTGCAGTTGCTATAGAAAATAATGAAACTCGTAAAAAACTTGAACATCAAGCGTATTCTGATTACTTGACAGGTCTGGCAAATCGACGTTCATTTATGAAACGTTCAGAGACAGAACTTTCACGTATGTCCCGTTATGACAGAAAACTTGCTCTTATCATGTTTGATATTGACCATTTTAAGAAAGTGAACGATACTTATGGACACAATATTGGAGATCTTGTATTGCAAAAGATTGCCGATGTTTGCCGCAGTACTTTACGAGCTATAGATATCATCGGCCGTATTGGCGGTGAAGAGTTTGCTGTTCTTTTACCCGAGACTGACCTCTCTAGAGCGATAGAAGTTGCTGAGCGTTTGCGTAAAGAGATGATGCAAGAGGAGATTGTGGTATCCCCAGAAACTTCCGTCAAATTTACTGCTTCATTTGGCGTTGTAGCTATAAACCATGAAAGTATAACAATTGATGAACTACTTCGTCAAGCCGATACCGCACTCTATAAGGCTAAAGAGAGTGGGCGTAATCAAGTATGTGTTTTCTCATAAGAGATAAAAAGGAATATAGAATGAAAGAGATCAAATTTCCATTTTTAGAACATATAGGCGCAAAGCTTAAAGCATGTGGTGATGGCAAGGCAGAAGTGGAGCTTTTTACTCAAGACTACCATCTACAGCATCTTGGATTTATCCATGGCGGAGTTATTTCTACGCTTATGGATAACACAGGATGGTACGCAGCCGTTTCAAATGTTGGTGAAGAGTTTACAGCCGTGACTATGGAGATAAAGATAAACTATCTCAAACCCGCTTCAGGCAAACACCTCATAGCCTCTGCACAAATTAAAAGACAGGGTAGAACAACTTCATTTGTTCTTATAGAACTTCATGATGAAGGTAAACTTGTAGCATTTGCGACAGGTACGTATGCCATTCTCAAAAATTCATAAGAATAAGAGCAGTTTAATGGCATTCTATAGACTCTACTCTATTGAAAAATCAGTTATAATCCGTTTTAAGATTTATATATAAAAATTTATATTAAATTAAAACTTTAGCTTTTAGGTTTGCGTTATCCATGCATTTTATACACCAAACAGTTGGGTATCGATAATCCTGAATTTATTAAACTATGGGAAAAACAGTGTGAAGTATAAAAATTGTTATAAACCAAAGAAATTTAGTGTTCTCTTTCTTATGTTGATAGGTTTGACAAACCTAAATGCACAAACGAATGATGTTCTCTCCTCTATCACTAACGATATGAAACATTTTAACGAAGTTGCAACTGTTACAAAAGAAAATGAAAGTTATCAACCATATATTATCTCTGTATTTCAAGGCAAAGAGCTTGAAAAACTTGGAATATCAAATCTTAAAGAAGCATTGGAACTTGTTCCAGGTGTTGATATGGCCACAGATAATTTCAACAATCAAACACCGATCTTTAGAGGCTCAAACTCTCTCGCATATGGACAAACAAAACTTTTCATTGATGATGTACTGGTAAACAATCTCTTTTTTGATGCTTATTCTGAATATCTCGGTATGCCTGTAGAGATGATAAAGAGAATAGAAGTTGTACGTGGTCCTGGAAGTAAGACGGATGGGATAAATGCATATGCAGGTTCTATTAAAGTTATCACCTATGCTGAAGATTTTAAAGGGTTTGAATCTGATGATAAGCTAGTATTTAAATATGGTTCCTCTGATTATATGATGGGTGGATTTATTAAAACATACAAAACCGATGATCTAAAAGTTTTTATAGATTTTTTCTACCAAAAAGATGATAAAAAATTGCCTGCAGGTCCAGATGGTCTTTCTCGTGGTGCATTAGGTCGAAATAATATAGGACTTTCCAGATCCGGAGATGCTCCCTTATGGCTTCAAGATTATTCACTTGGCGTTAATATGACATATAAAGATTTTTCTCTTAAAGCGCGGATACTTCAACATACTCAAGGAAGTGCTTATGGTATTAATCTTGCTCTGCCACAAGAGAGCGATAGAGTAAAACTCCCAAGCTATTATTTTGAAGCCGGCTATAACAAAAAAATCAATAATTATAATTTTGATATAAAAACAGGTGTAAAATACGATACATTTGACTCTTACTCAAAATTAGCTCCCGATGATGTCAATCTCAGCGGTGTTGTTTTTGCAGATGGCATATATGGAGCGCATTTAGCCGCACAAAGAACACTCTATCAATCCTCTTATCTCAAATACAATGGAATAGATAATCATATAATTACAACAGGCTACCGTCTTACAAGAGAAGAAACGATAGATATGTCCTCAGAGCTTTCAAATCGGACAACCGGCGATGTAGCACTTGTTGATTATACTGATACTTTGCCATTTTTCGACAAAAATGCCAAACGCGACATTGGAATTTTCTCATTACAAGATGAATTTCAATTAAATGATAAACTTAGTTTTATTTATGGTTTTAATTATGAACAAGCATCATATACATCTGCCGGATTAGAACCTAGAGTATCGATGGTGTATGAATTGGATCCACAAAATATATTTAAAGCCATGTACAGCCGCGCGCATAGAGATCCATCATGGCAGGAGATGTTTACACAAAATAATCGTGCTAGAGTAGGCAATCCTGATTTACAGCCTGAAAAAGTGGATGCCTTTGAAGTTGCCTATATTAAGAAATTTTCAAATGATACATATTTACAGACTGATCTTTTCTATCTTCTTAATAAGAATCAAATATATAATTCAGCAACCAATCCACAATATCAAAATATTGAAGATACAAACCTATATGGTTTGGAAGTTGAATATAAAGGGCATATATCTTCTGTTGATACATTATATTTAAACTATTCCTATGTAACCGGTTCTTCTCATATACAAGATAAAGGTACAAATAGCTCTCTGCCAAATGTTTCACATCATCTGGCTAAAGGGTATTATATTTATAATATAAACGATACTTTATCACTGAGTGGTGTTGCAAAATATGTTAGTTCAAAAGACAGAGAACCGGGAGATGTACGTGAAAAAGTGCCTGCATATTCTACACTAGATGCTTCACTCAGATACAAAAATCTAAAATATAAATACAGTGTAATGTTTAGTATTAAAGATATATTTGATGCTAGTATCGTATATCCATCTCCTCCAAATACTTATGTTCAAGATTATGCGCAAGAACGCAGAAATTTTTTGATAACTTTAACAAAGGAGTTTTAAATAAAAAAAATAATCTTTATTTATTTAACTTTTGTTACTTTAGCATTCGCTCATAATTATAATGATGTCATATTAAAAGCTCAAGCTTCTATTTTTCCTAAAATTATACTTTTAGACAAGAAACTTGCAAACAAACTCATAGATGGAAAAATAATATACACCATCGTCTATGATCAAAGTGATTATTATACAGCTTTAAATATAGCTACATATATAAATGCAGAGTATAACGGGCATATAGATAAGTATAATTATTCTATCAACCTTGTTGAGTTTTCAAAATTTTCATATAATACAAAAGCAACAGCTATATATGTACTAAACATAGACAAAGGTGTTGAAAAAATAGCTGATATATCCAAACAAAAAGGGCTTATATCTTTTTCGTATGATATAAACAATTTAGAAAAAGGAATTATATTTTCCTTAATGATAGAAAAATCAACCGTTCTCTATCTAAATAAAGAGAATTTATCTACTAAAAAAATCAATTTCGTTGATGAATTATTTCAAATAGTTAAATTCATAGACTATAATAATTGAGAAAACGAAGTCGTATGCTACAATACTTAGTATTTTGAAATATATCAAGGAATAAATTTTTAAATGACAAAAATTCAATCTCTTTCTAAAAAAATAGTACTTTCAATAGCATTAATATCAATCCTAACCATATTGGTTATGATTAATATTTTTGAAAAAATAAATAAAGAAGCTTTTTATACTGTAGAGATGGAAAAAGCAGATCTTATTGTAAATACCATTGAACCCTTAATAGCGCTTAATATTTATCTTAATATGAACGATAAAACCGATAAAACAATTTTGCAGTTTGTTCAAAATCCAAATATATTGGCTATTAAAGTTTTAAAAAATAATGTAGTGATTAATGAAATAGAATCTAAAGAGTACAAAAGCGGTGTTGATAAATCATTTATTGTAAAAAAAACTATTTTTCAACCTAATTCCGAGAAAGAGGTTGGCACTTTAATCCTTGTTTATTCAACTAAAAATTATGAAAAACTGATAAATAAATACAATAAAATACTAGTCGAAAGTTTTTTCGTCTTTAGTATATTCTTTTTACTGTTTAGTCTTTATGTAAAGAAACTTTTATCTCCTCTTAGAAAAATTGCCGAGTCATTAAAAAATTATTCTCCAAATCAAAAAATTGATATACCTTTAATCGCGCAAAACAATGAAATTGGATTAATTTCAAATTCTCTCATTGATATGCAAAAAAATATATTAGAATATTCACAAAAACAAGAAGATATTAATAATTATCTTGAAGATAAAGTAAATGAAAAGACATTAGAGTTACGTCAACAACTTTATACAAATAGTTTAACAGGAATCCCAAATAGACTAAGTTTATTAAATAGTCTCAAAAATTCTAATGAAGTGGCGCTTCTTATTATTAATATTGATGATTTTAAAGAGATAAACGATTTTTTTGGACACCTGGCGGGAGATTATATTTTGATATCGTTGTCACATGTGTTAAATAAGACCTTTGAAAAACAAGCAGGTGTTACATTTATACATTTATCAGGTGATGAATTTGCTATACTTTTTATTAAAAAACCCTCAATCGATGAGTTTATGCATATTGCTCAAAAATTAGTTTATGATGTCGAAAAAATGATTTTTTCCTATGAAAGCAATGAAATATCTATAAGAATTACCATCGGAGGTGTCTTCCAGAGAGAAAAAGCTTTAGAAAAGGCTGATATTGCTCTAAAATTAGCTAAACAACAAAAAAAATCTTTTCTGCTTTATGATGAAAAATTAAATATAGAAAAGCAATATAAAAATAATATAGAATGGGTGAAAAAACTTAAAAATGCAATTGATAATGATAGAATAATTCCATATTTTCAGCCTATCTTTGACAATCTATCAAATAAGATTGTAAGTGTTGAATGTCTAGTCCGATTAATTGACGACAGCAATAATATTATTAGCCCTTATCAATTTTTAACAATTGCAAAAAAAAGCAAGTTATATAAAAATATTACAAAAACAATGATTCAAAAAAGTTGTCAATACTTTGAACACATAAATTGTGATTTTTCAGTTAATTTGTCAGTTGATGATATTATGGATGAAAAGATAATCGATTATCTTAAAGAAAATATTGAAAAATATAATGTTAGCAAGAAGATAGTCTTTGAAATTCTGGAAACTGAGGGTATAGAAAACTATCAGGAAGTATTGTCTTTTATACGTGAGATGAAAGCTATAGGTTGTAGGATTGCTATAGATGATTTTGGTTCCGGATATTCAAATTTCGAATATCTTCTTCAACTCAATATTGATTATATAAAAATAGATGGTTCATTAATAAAAAATATCGATACAGATAAAAATGCACAAATTATTGTTGAGACTATTGTAGACTTTGCTAAAAAATTAAAAGTACAGACAGTAGCCGAATTTGTCCATAATGAAGCCGTTTATCTAAAAGTGAAAGAACTGGGTGTAGATCGCACACAAGGATATTATTTTGCAGAACCGCAAGTAAAGTTTTCTTTATAACTTTTAGATTGAGTATCAAAATGCTAAACTTGAAAAATTTTACAAAAAGGAGTCACCATGCGTTTTTTAGTTTTAGTGTTGTTTCTTTTAAACATCTCTTATGCAGGTAATTTTACTCTTATGAGCGATATCGGCGGTCAGTTGACCACGAAGCAGGTACTCAATGGTTTTGGATGCAGAGGAGAAAATATGTCTCCCGCTCTTTCTTGGAAAGATGCTCCAAAGGGCACTAAAAGCTTTGCAATAACTATCTACGATCCTGACGCACCCACAGGAAGTGGATGGTGGCACTGGATCGTATATAATATCCCTTCAACTGCGACAAATATTTCAAACAATGCAAGTGCAAAAGGGTTACTTCCAAAAGGGTCTCTCGAGAGTATAACTAGCTACGGAGTAGGCGGTTTTGGTGGTGCTTGTCCGCCTAAGGGCGATAGAGCACATAGATATATCATCACTGTGTTCGCTTTAAACGTCGATAAACTCGATCTTGGAAAAGCTCCAAGTCCCGAGCTAGTGGGCTTCAACCTAAACGCTCATGCCATCCAAAAAAGCTCTATTATCTCTTACTATGGTCGAGAATAAACTTTACAATTTGATAGGGATATAGTAACTCAAATCGAACTCTTCATCATCGGATAAAAAGTGATTTTTATGATAGATGGCGTAAGAGGGGTTTGTCGTCGTTTCGTATCCGCTGCTCACCAGCCAGCTGAAATAAACCCAGCTCATAAACTTCAATACATCTCCATATTTACCGCAAAAATCAAACTTCGCGTACACTCCTTTTGGAATCATGAGCGTCGGAAGTGAACTGTTTTTTAGCTCTTTTTCTAGGGCTACGCAGGCGATGTATTGACATTCATCGAGCGGAATGATGGTAGGATTGTCATGATGCAGACCTATCTGCGTAAACTCTGAGATATCGTTGCAGAATGTCCAAGTCTGAAGCTTTTGCCACGCTTCTTTGATACTTTTGTCATAACCTTTATGCCTTATGTAGTAGCAGTTCATCTGCGGCATTTTGACTATTTTTGGTTTTAGCGATGAAAAATCGGCAGTAGAGTTTGAAGCGCTTTGAGACTTTGTCAAAATAGTCTCCACATAGTCATTGTATCCGCCGTTTTTCCACTCTTTTGGCGTCATAAAAAACTTCTCTTTAAACACTTTGGAAAATGCGGTCTGAGAGCTGTACCCACACATCTTTGCTATTTGCGTTATGGTTGAGTTTTTGTTTGTTAATAGAAGGCTTGCGGCTTTTTGTAGTCGTATGGATTTGATGCTCTCATACACATTTTTACCAAACTCATTTTTAAAGACACGATGAAGATGAAACTTGCTTACACCGAGGTTTTCACTCAGCTCATCAAGGTTGATGTCCGTGTCAATGTACTTATAGATGTAGTAGATGATATCGTTGGCAATCTTGGTATGTTTTTGTATCGTGTCTTTTTTCATGCAGATATTATAGCAATAGTTCAATCATTTTTGAGCAATATCAAATACTATTACTAACAATAATTATGCAGAACTAAATTCTATTTTCCTATAAAATTTCGCAAAATAAAGGAAAAAAAAATGAAAAGATCATTTATACGAGAAATACTTGAATCCATAGACGGCGAGACCATCTCATTTGCAGGCGGACTACCTGATGAAACTCTGTTTCCCATAGAAGATTTACGCAAAGCCAGCGACAAAGTGTATGAAAATCCGAAAAATCTGCAGTACACCATCAGCAACGGTATCACCCCTTTACGAGAGAAAATTGCCGATTTTTATAACAAAGAGGGGTTTGCTACAAAAGCCTCAAATATCCTTATAACTACAGGAAGTCAGCAGGGTTTGTACATCATCGCAAAGTATTTTGAAAAGAAACAGATCGTCATAGAAGAGCCATCATATTTGGGTGCTGTAAACATCTTTAAGATGAACTCTTTGGATATGAAAGCTGTGCCGCTAGAAGGTGATGGCATAGATACACAAATGTTTTGTGATGCTTACAAAGAGGCGAAACTAGCGTATCTCATCCCCGATTTTCAAAATCCAAAAGGCGCGCAATACACAGAGCAAAAAAGAGATGAAATAGCAAAATGTGTAATGCAAAACGGCGGATATATTTTAGAAGATGCACCCTACAGCGAGCTTTATTTTGAACAAAAGCTAAAAAGTATCAGCTCGATGATTCCAGAAAACAGCTTTCATCTTGGCTCATTTTCCAAGACTCTCGCGCCAAGTCTTAGAATAGGTTGGATACGCGCAAACGAGGAGATTATCAGAGCGCTTACGATGATAAAAGAGACTATAGACTTACATAGTTGTGGCATCGCTCAGCATATTTTGAATAATTATTTAGAAGATGATACAAGATATAAAAAGCATCTTAATCATCTAAGAGGCGCTTATAAAGAGAAGATGGAGATATTTACGAATGCATTAAAAAAAGAACTGCCTGAGTTCGTTTTTGATATGCCAAAAGGCGGAATGTTTGTTTTTGGCAAATTAGAAGGGTTTGATACTTTCAAACTTGTGTATGAATGTATGGACAAAAAAGTTGTTTATGTTCCCGCAAACCAGTTCTATCTCGATGGACGCATCAGCGATGAGATACGTTTCAACTACACATACTCGACAAAAGAGCAAGTTACACAGGGGCTCAAACGTATAGCTAAAGTTATTCGCGCAAAGTAAGATATATGGTAACTTTGCTATAATCCCGAAAAAAAGAGGTTAGATGAGACGCGGTTACAGTGCTATTTTTTTAATGTTTACTTTTTTCCTTTTTGTTATGGGAATTATTTTCTTTAGCTATACCCAATACCAAAAAGAAAAAACAATAATTTATGAACAAATCGATGATAAACTAAAAATATCAGCTCTCGCTGCTGACTCAATTCTGACTCCTGCTTTTCACGATAGAGCCCTTGAAGCCTCATCAATTTCCAAAGATGAGGATACTCGCAATATTGACCGTTTAAGCAAATTCGCAAAAAGTATTGGTGTCGTTTATGTCTATACGATGGTCGAACGAAACGGAAAAATCTATTTTACCTCTTCGAGTGCTACTGAGGAGGAACGAAAAACAGGTATTAATCTAACACACTATTTTGATAACTATAATGATGCTAGTGATACCTTAAAAAAAGTTTTTGAGACTTACCAAGTAAATTTTGATGAAACTCCAGATAAATGGGGAATACAGCGGAGTATTTTCATTCCCATGAAATCTCACAATGGACATACCTATGTTGTAGGTGCGGATATCAATGTCGACTTAATTAATAAAAAATTAGACGAAGAAGCATACAATCTCCTGCTTCGCCTTTTTATTACTATCATACTCAGTCTCCCTTTTTTGACATGGTACCTACGTCGCAATAATTATATCTTGCAAGAAGAGAAGAAAAATCTTTCAAAAGATGTGCAAGATCGTGATAATGATATCAAACGCACCAACAATAAACTTCGTGCGATTTTTGATGCCACGCAGGAAAGTATTTTACTTTTAGATCAAAATGGGATCATTTTGGCTATCAATGAAGTAGGTGCAAAAAAACTTGATAAAAAACCAAATGAAATGATCAACCAATCTCTTTTTGATTATTTTCCCAGCGATATTACACACGTCCGCCAATCCAAACTAGAAGAGATTTTTCAAACAGGTGAAAGCGTCAATTATGAAGATAAATGGGGAAATTCCTCTCTGCTTTTTCATTGTTATCCTGTTTTTGATGAAAATGGAGCTACTGAATCCATCGCAGTATTTGGTAAAGATATTACTCAGATGAAGTTCTCAGAAGAGAGGATAAAACACCTTTCAAATTTTGATCTCCTTACTCAACTTCCAAATAAAGAGCAACTGGAAACCTATTTTTTCTATATTTTAACTCTTGCACAACGCAATAAAAATTCATTTGCCGTTCTCTTTCTCGATCTTGACCATTTTAAAAATATCAATGATGCCTTTGGACACAAAGTTGGAGACCGTGCATTAATGGAAACTGCGACGCGATTAAAATCGCTCGTACGAGAATCGGATATCGTTGCCCGCTTTAGCGGAGATGAATTTGTTCTTATTTTAGCAACTGCTGATATGCAAGGTGCAGAACAAGTAGCCAAAAAAATATTGGCTGTCATCGATAAGCCATACTATTTCGATGAAAATGAGCTAAATGTTACCACCTCTATTGGGATAGCTATCTATCCATCGGATGGATTAGATATCCAAACTCTCTCGAAAAATGCTGATACTGCGCTCTATCGTGCAAAACAAGATGGCCGCAATAGCTACTGTTTTGTGACCAAAGAGATGCAAGAAAAATCAGCACGTTATCTTCAGCTTAGCCATGCGCTTCGCAGTGCTTTAAAAAATAATGAATTATACGTGGTATACCAACCTCAAGTTTCATTGAAAAATAGAGAGATTGTCGGTGCTGAAGCATTGTTGCGTTGGAATCATCCAGAATTTGGAAATATCTCTCCAGCTGAGTTTATACCCATAGCAGAAGATAATGGAACAATCTTAGCCATTGGAGAATGGGTGCTTCACAGAGCTCTCTCTCAACTAAGTATCTGGATGAAAGAGCACCCCATCCCTTTTCTTATGGCGGTCAATCTTTCTGCCGTTCAGTTTCGACATCCAAAGCTGGTATCTATGGTTATGCAGACTAGACCTATCGCCAGAATGTTTGGAACTTGAGTTAACAGAAAGTCTGGCAATGCATGATCCAAAAGCGGCAATTGAGATTATGAATACTTTTCATAATCTTGGAATTCGGATGTCAATTGATGATTTTGGAACTGGATATTCTTCTTTAAGTTATCTCAAACAGTTTAAGATTTACAAGCTGAAAATTGATCAGTCTTTTGTTTATAATATTGGTGCCAATGCCGATGACAAAGCGATCACAAGCGCCATTATCAACATGACACATAGTCTTGGTTTACATACCATCGCAGAAGGGGTGGAAACTGAGGAACAGCTCAAATATCTAGAAGATGAAGGGTGTGATGAGATTCAAGGATACTATTTTAGTAAACCTCTTTTAGCAGATGACTTTAAACTTTTTTTACAATCGCACAAGGGCTCAAACGTATAGCTGAAGTTATCCGCGCAAAGTAGGTTCTAGGTTAAATTTGCTATAATCTCAATAAAAAAAGAGATTTATGCGAGAGTTTTATACACAAATAGAAGATGGCAGTTTAGTAAAGATCGAAGTTGAGCTTGAAGCTGAAGAAAATATCGCAGATATTGCGATCTATCCTTGGCTCTACACGGTGTTTATAAAACTCAAATCTCCACTTCCAAGCGGTCTTGCCGATGAAGATGAAGAGGACTTTTTGTCTGAATGCAAAGACCGCCTTGCTATCAAACTGCAAGAGAAAGAAAAAGCTGTTTATGTTGGCTCAAAAACTAGAGACGGCTGGTATGAACTCTACTTTTATCTTGAAGACCCAAAAGGTGTTGAAAACAAGACAAAAGATTTACTAAATGCTTTTGGCTACAAATACGAAAGTAACGCAGTAAAAGACAGAAAATGGAATATTTATGAAGTTTCACTTTGTCCAAATGCAAAACAAGCCCACCATATCCAAAGCCGCCAGATCATAGAAGAGATGGCAGAAGAGGGCGCTGATATTTCAAAACCTCGCGAAGTTGAACACTATATCTTGTTTGAGATAGCCTCTTTGCGTGAGAAATTTGAAGAGGTACTTGTTGAAAAAGCGCTTACATGTAAAGGCGATTTTGAACGTGAAGATGAAGAATATGTTTACGGTCTTGCTGTGGCAATAGAGCACAATCTCGAAGCCGAAACTATCAATGAAACAACTGATATGCTCATGGATCTGTGTAAAGAACATCACGGTCATTATGAGGGTTGGAGTGCATCTTTGACAGATGAAGAGATTTGAAAAAACTTTTTGAGATACGAGGTATTATCTTTTATACCCTAGCTCTTTTTTTAAATGCTTTTACCGATCTTGGACATAAGATCATCATCCAAAATACGATTTTCAAGATCTATGACGGAAGTGAGCAGATAGTCCTCACAGCTATCGTAAATGCCTTAATACTCATCCCTTTTATCCTTCTTTTTACACCCTCGGGCTATCTTGCTGATAAATATCCAAAAAATATCATCATGAAATACTCCGCTCTTTTTGCGGTTTTTATCACTTTTGGTATTACGCTCTCTTACTATTTGGGCTGGTTTTATCTCTCTTTTGGTCTCACTTTTTTACTCGCACTGCAAGCTGCTTTGTACTCTCCGGCAAAATATGGCTATATCAAAGAACTTGTAGGGGTAAAGCTTTTAACAGCTGGAAATGCCCTTGTGCAGGCGACCACAACAGTCGCAATTTTAGGCGGAATCATCTTTTACACGGTGCTTTTTGAGATAAGTCTCAAGCCGACATTTTTAAATGAGGGCGACATTTTAAAGATGATTGCACCTCTTGGCTGGTTGCTATTTTTAAGCTCAATCGTCGAATACTACTTTACATGTAAACTTGAAAACAAGATGCTTGTTCCAAGTGCTTTGAAATTTAATATTAAAAAATATCTCAGCGGATATTATCTCAAAAAAAATCTTTTGACGATGACAAGAAAGCGCGAGATCATTGAGTCTATCGTGGCTTTATCTATTTTTTGGTCTATCTCGCAAGTCGTGCTTGCCATCTTTGGCACATATGCAAAAGACACCTTACATGTAAGCAATACTATTTATGTTCAAGGCGCTATGTCGCTTGCTGGTTTTGGTATTATCTTAGGTTCTTATCTGGCTTCAAAACTCTCACGTTACTATATCCATCTTGGGATGATTCCCTTTTCGGCTTTTGGTCTGAGTCTGATGGTTTTACTGCTTCCCCTTAGCACAACATTTACGCAGGTTATCATCCTTTTTATGCTCTTTGGAGTTTTTGCCGGACTTTTTATCGTTCCGCTGAACGCATATATCCAAGAGATCGCACCAAGCGCGCATCTTGGAACTATTCTCGCGGGAAATAACTTTATCCAAAACATTTTTATGTTCTTGTTTCTTGCTTTAACAACAGTGTTTGCCTATGAGGGGATAGATGTCGAAATCCTCTTTTATCTTATGTTTTTTGTCGGCTTCATGATGGCTTTGTATACGCTTAGACGTCATTTGATTATGTTTATTTGGTTTTGGTTTGAAGTGCTTTTAAAGTTGCGATACAAATACAAGTTTATCGGTGTCCAAAATGTTCCTCGTGATGGCGCCATACTCTTTATGGGCAATCATATCAGCTGGATAGACTGGGTGATTATGCAGTTTCCAATCCAGAGACGTGTTTCTTTTATGATGGAGCGTGATATCTATCATTGGAGATTTTTTAACAAACTCTGGAGACTTGGAAATGCAATTCCCCTTTCGGTTAAAGCGAGTAAAGACGCATTTTTAGAAGCAAGAAAACGTGTGGCTGATGGCAAATGTGTGGTAATTTTTCCAGAGGGAGAGATCAGCCGCAGCGGCGAGATGGGTGAGTTTTATAGAGGATATGAATTAATCGCAGGTAAAAGTGAAGGTGTTATAATTCCATATTACATCGGCGGAATGTGGGGAAGTATCCTCTCAAGAAGCAAAAAACGGATCAAAGATGAAGGCTCGTTTTTCAAACGTTACGTGACCATCACTTACGGCGAACCGCTACCGCTGGGCACAAAAGTAGAAGAGATTAAAAAAGTGCTTCATGCACTCAAGGAAAAATATGAAACCAAATAAACCAAAATACACACTCTTTAAAAATGCGACTTATGCGATGGAAGGTTTTGTCGAGATCACAAAGCATGAGAGTTCTTTCAAGCTTCAACTCGTACTTTTTGTCGTTATGAATATCGTCTCTTGGATGCTTCCTATCTGCTTTTTTAATAGTGCCGTGCTTTCTCTTTCTCTGTTTATCCCTATCATCGCAGAGGTCACAAACAGTGCTATCGAACGTGTGGTTGATCTTGTGACCGTTGAGCATCACATTATGGCAAAACGTGCAAAAGATGCGGGTGCGACGCTTGTACTTTTAAGTCTTATACTCACAGGACTTATCTGGATAGTTATCTTACTTGATGCTTTTAAAATCGTTTAACTTATGAGTAAGATCATAAATAACCAATGGCTTAATATGAGAACTCTCATACTTTTTATATTATCATTACTCCTTTTAGGAGGCTGTTCTTTTAGCTCAGGAGACACACCACCCTACAACGATATCAGAAACCCTAGATTTTCTCCAGATGGTAAACAGCTTGTATTTGACATTGCTAATACAAGTTTTTATGAGAGAGGTCGTATTTATCTTTATAACCTTGAAACCAAACAGCTAAGTACTTATATAGCTCCACATGGACACAGCTTTGAGATGGCATCATTCTCTGATGATGGTAAAAAGTTAGTGTTTATCACTTCACCCGTAGGTGACAGAAACAGCAGTATCTATAAACAACGAAATGAGATATTACTTGATTATCAAATTGCCACTATGAGTGTTGATGGCTCAGATATGCAAGTGCTTACATCAGAAAAGAGTCTAAAAATATTTCCAGCTTTTTCTCATAAGGGTGACAAGATCATTTATGCAAAAGCGGAGAAGATAAGAGACAAAGGAGCAACACCTGCTTCATTTTACAACCCATGGGAACTCAATTTAAAAAATGGACAAAGCACATTATTTATGGGAAAAAGATTCAGCTTCTACCAAATGGGCTACTCGACTTACTTTAATGATGACGAAACTGTACTGCTAGCGGCAAATGGTCCACTGGACAATATACCTAATGGAATGAATGAGCGAGACTTTAGCGATAAAACAAACAACAGTAATGTTTACAAGGTCAAACGTGGTCAGGCAGAACTAAGTATGCCGGTACTGATGGAATTTAATTATTCAACGAAAGCAACAATGGATAAAGAAGAGAATATTTATTTTTTTGGGGAAAATAAAAAAGAAGGGTTAAAAATTAGAAAGTTTTGGATGAATGGAAAGTTCTCAAAATGGAGTTTGCCTACTATAGAAGGAAGTGCAAATACAAATGGAATGTTTGTATCGAAAGACGGCAAATATGTAGCATATAGTTTTACATATTATAATAGTCAACTTATGCTCCTAGATACGCACACCGGCATCTGGAGTGAAATAGTTCTTCCTCAAACAGCGAAAGAGATTCAAGTTCAATGAATAAAATCAAAATTGTCGATAACCTTGACTGCTTTGCGGAGAAGTTTGAGGGGATTGATCTTCACGGTATGACAATCAAAAAAGCGGAATTTGAAGAGTGTACTTTTGTCTCGTGTGATTTTAGCGAGACCTTTTTTCACTCCTGCAGATTTGTCGATTGTCATTTTCAAAACTGCAATCTGGGAGTGATGAAACTTACAAACTCCAAAATCAGTAACACCGAGTTTATCTCTTGCAAGATGATTGGCATAGACTGGACGATGTGTGATTGGAAAAGTCTGCTCAACCCTGAATCTTTAAAATTTAGAGAGTGCATCTTAAACGATGGCAACTTTTTTGGTCTCGCAATGGAGCGACTTGTAATGAAAGAGTGCAAAGCCAAAGATGTAGATTTTCGCTCCGCTTCATTTATAAATGCCAACTTCACTGCCACCGACTTTAAAGGCGCACTCTTTGGCAATACACACTTAGAAGGTGCAAATTTCACCGATGCTCAAAACACTCAAATCGACATCAAAAACAATCATCTCAAAGGCGCGATATTTAGCCGATATGAAGCGCTTTATCTGCTTGAGAGTATGGGAATTGTGCTCGTAGATTAGGCAAATAAACTTTTGTTACTTCCATGTAACAATCCAGATGTAAAATCACACTATGAATTATAAATCAATCTTCGTATCAGATATCCATCTTGGAACGCGTTTCTCTCAGGCTGAACTTTTTTTGGATTTTTTAAAAGAGAGAGAATCCGAAAATCTCATTTTTGTCGGCGACATTATTGACGGTTGGGCTATTAAGCGAAAGTTTAACTGGGAGCAGTCGCATTCTGATGTGATGCAAAAGATTCTCCGAAAAGCCAGAAAAGGGACAAAAGTTACTTATATTACTGGCAATCATGATGAATTTTTACGAGACTTTATTCCACTTTTTTTAGGCGATAATTTTGAGATAAGAAATGAGATGGATTATCATGCCATTAACGGCAAGCGCTATCTTGTGACGCATGGAGATTTTTTCGATTCTATCACGATGACAAAAAGATGGCTTGCTGTACTTGGTGATATAGGTTATGACTTCACACTTTATCTCAACCATCATTTAAATTCTCTTCGTAAACTTTTTCGCATTCAAAAACACTGGTCACTTTCCAAATATATTAAGGACAATGTCAAAAGTTCTGTGAGTTTCATCACAAATTTTGAAGACATTCTCTGTGAACATGCAAAGCGAAATAGTTATGATGGTGTGATCTGCGGACATATTCACAAGGCTGAGTTAAAAGATATAGATGGCATCGAGTATCTTAATTGCGGCGACTGGGTAGAGTCTTGTACTGCGGTCGTGGAGCATTTTGATGGAAGATTTGAGATCCTTCACTGGCTTTCTCATGAGTGAGATTACACTCGCACTTTCAGGCGGTGCAGCACGCGGGGCTTATCATCTTGGAGTGTTGCATTTTATCGAGGAAAAAGGCTTACATGTAAGGGCAATCTCGGGTACATCCATTGGCGCTATCATCGGTGCAAGCTGGCTTTGTGGCGTGAGTGCAAAAGAGCAGCTTGAGATCTTTAAATCTAAAGAGTTTAAGAGTATCTTTTCCTTTAACTATTTTAGAAAATCGCTCTATAAGATCGATATGGATGCAAAGATATTAGATCGTTTAGTGCCAAAAAAAAATATCCAAGATCTTGATACTCCTTTTTATATCACTGCCGTAGATTTGACGAGCGGTAAAAATCTTTGTTTTGACAGTGGAGATATCAAAACGCTCTGCGTCGCTTCCTCTGCACTGGTTCCCATCTTCCCACCCGTACAATACAACGGATATAAGCTTGCCGATGGCGGATTTATGGATCACATTCCTATGGAACCTTTAAAAGCGTATGACGCTATGAGAGTCGGGGTAAATCTGCATCCAATCTACAAAAAGGAGAGTGGCAACAATATTTTCAGTCACATATCAAGGAGTCTGTATTTGAGCATGTACAGAGAAAGTTTTGAGGCAAAAAACAGTTGCGATGTTTACATCACTTCTAAAAAGTTGCTCGATTACAGTATCTTTTCTTTTAGCAATTTCGATGCGCTCTTTGCGCTTGGATATCAGGATGCGAAAGAGAAATTTAGTTTAAAACTATAAATGATATAATTTTAGACTTAATAATTATGAGGATAAAAAAATGACAACAACATTAATAATCGGTGCAGGTGGAGTAGGGCGCGTTGTAACGCATAAGTGTGTGATGAATAAAGATGTTTTCGGACGTATCGTACTTGCAAGCAGAAGCATCGGAAGATGTGAGACTATTAAAGATGAGTTAAACGGTGCTATCGACATTACAACTGTGGATGCGGACAAAACAGAAGAGGTTATCAAACTTATAAAAGAGCTAAACGCGAGCATCGTTATAAACGTGGCTCTTCCATACCAAGATTTGACTATTATGGATGCATGTATCGCGACAAATACGCCTTATCTTGACACTGCAAACTATGAGCATCCAGATGAAGCGAAGTTTGAGTATAAACTTCAGTGGGAAAAAGATGCGAAGTTTAAAGAAGCTGGGATTATGGGACTTTTAGGCTCAGGTTTTGATCCGGGTGCGACAAACGTTTTTTGTGCCTACGCTCAAAAACACTACTTCGATGAGATCCATACTATCGACATTTTAGACTGTAATGCAGGCGATCACGGCTACGCATTTGCAACAAACTTCAACCCTGAGATCAATCTTCGTGAAGTAAGTGCAAATGGGCGTTACTGGGAAAACGGCGAGTGGATAGAAACGAAGCCTTTGGAAATCATGCAAGTTTGGGATTATCCTGAAGTTGGTCCAAAAGATAGCTACCTTCTTTACCATGAAGAGATGGAATCTTTGGTTCAAAATATCAAAGGTTTGAAGCGTATCCGTTTCTTTATGACATTTGGACAAAGCTACATCAAACATATGGAAGTTTTACAAAACATCGGAATGCTAGGAATCGAGCCTGTTATGCATAAAGGTTGTGAAATCATTCCTATCGAGTTTTTGACTACATTGCTTCCTGATCCGGCAAGTTTGGGGGAACGTACAAAAGGAAAAACAAACATCGGTATCGTAGCTGAGGGGATCAAAGACGGAAAGCCAAGAAAGATCTATATCTATCAAGTGAAAGATCATGAAGAGTGTTATGCAGAAGTAAAAAGCCAAGGTGTTTCTTACACAACTGGAGTTCCGGCGATGATCGGTGCGAAACTGATGTTACAAGGAATCTGGAGCGGGAAAGGTGTTTTTAACATGGAACAAATGGATCCTGATGCTTTTATGGATGAAATGAATACTCAAGGTCTTCCATGGCAGGTTCAAGAGCTTTAAGAGATGACATATGAGAGCATAGTCAAAAACATAGATAAGATGCCGCCTTTGTCAGACGTAGTCCGTGATATACGGGCTTTGTATGCAGGTGGACTTGAAAATGTCAACACAGCAAAACTCGTCAAGATCATAGAATCTGATATTATGCTTTCTGCAAATATTTTAAAAACTGTCAATTCGCCGTACTATGGCTTATCACAAAAAATCTCCTCGATTTCTCACGCTGTTATGCTTAGCGGAGTCGAGAAGACCTATTCGCTTGTTTTGCGTTATGCGATGGGTCTTCAACTTCAAATAGACACAGAAATATATGGTTTCAATAATGTTCAATTCAACGAAATGTGTATACTTCAAAGTTCTTTAATGATGCAATGGTATGCTAGAGTCAATATTCGAGACGCACATCTTTTAGCTTTACTTGCTTTTATCATGGAATCAGGAAAGGTCGTGATCGCTGGGGAACTTATGAATAGCGATTATCTTGAAGAGTATAGAAAAGGTTTTTTGGCATGTACAAATATCCAAGAGTATGAAAAAGAGTTTTTAGGTCTTACATCTTATTATGTGAGTGCTATTCTTTTTGAACACTGGAATCTAGAGCCTATGTACACAGAAATCTTAATAGCATTGGACTCTGGGCAAGAAGATCTTGACCCCAAGATGCAAGAATATGTAAATGCCGTACATGTCATCAGAACAGCTGTCAATCTCAAAGAAGTTTTGACAGATATCTCGATAGATAAAGCTTGTAAAATCATAGAAGATGATATGCATTTAAACAGTGAAAAGTTTAGAGCAGTAGCTCAAAAAATTAGAGAAGCTTACGAACAAACTTAAAAAAGATAAAAAGGTCATATTTGTATTTTGCAATCCTCAATTTTTTATTTTCTTTCATCATTGGTATCATAGGTATTAAGACTTTACGCAGAGTAAGTTCTCCAAATGAAGTCGTCTTCGCAAGTCTTCCGCTTCTTTTTGCGCTTCATGAGTTTACCCAAGGGTTTGTGTGGCTTGGAGTGTACGGCTATATAAATCCAAGAGCGCTTGAGATAGCTGAAACGCTCTTTGTCTTTTATGCTCAAGGTTTGTTACAGTTCATCATTCCTCTAGCTATCTGGCTTATAGAACCGCAAGGTGTGCGAAAAAATATCATTGCTGTGTTGATGTTTATCGGCGCTTTACTTTCTGTATATACTTTATGGGGTCTTTCTGTACAGCCTACGACGGTATCGCTTCAAAATCATCTACTCTATTATGTCAATCCTACAACAGATTATCATTGGGTTGCAATCATCTATCTATTAACGACATGCGGTTCGCTTTTACTCAGTAGCAATCTTTCCATCAGGCTTTTTGGATGGTTAAATGTACTAGGCATAAATCTGGTCTTTTGGATAGTCCCTGATGGTGTAACATCTCTATGGTGCCTTTATGCCGCACTTGTAAGTTCAGTTTTATATCTGCATTTTGTAAAACGACGCATCGCTTTTCTTGAGATGATAAAAAGTAATGAAAGTCAGTGGGAAGAGAAACTTGACAAAGAGCTGGATAGACTTTTAAAGAGAAAATCTAGAGATTTTTAAAGCTCTTTTATTGCTTGGAAGATGTTTTGATTAGCTATCAAAGATACTCTTACATGTAAAATCAAAAGATGATACAATTTCGCCAAAATTATATAAAGTGAAACTATGAATATCAATGAGATAAAAACTCCGTGTTATGTGTGTGAAGAACAGCTTTTAGAAAACAATCTTAAACTCCTTAACCGTGTACAAAAAGAGAGTGGGGCGAAGGTGATACTCGCGCTTAAAGGTTTTGCGATGTGGTCGACTTTTGAGATGGTTAGCAAATACCTTCAAGGATGTACATCAAGCGGTCTACATGAAGCAAAGCTTGCCTACGAAGAGTTTAAAAAGTTTGATTCTAAAAAAGAGGTTCATACTTATTCTCCGGCTTTTAAAGAGGAAGATATTGATGAGATTGCTTCTATCTCGGATCACATCGTTTTTAACTCGCCCTCTCAACTACTAAGATTTAAGGATCGTGTCTTACATGTAAACCCAAACGTTTCTATTTCTCTTCGTGTTAATCCTGAGTTTTCCTCATCTCCAGCTGACATGTACAATCCTTGCGGACTTTACAGCCGTTTGGGAACAACGCTTGCAAACTTTGATGAGTCTATTTTAGAGCACATTGATGGGCTAAACTTTCACGCGCTTTGTGAGCAAAATGTAGATGCACTTGAGGGTGTTTTAGGCGCGTTAGAAGAGAAGTTTGGCAAATACATAGACGGACTCAAATATATCAACTTCGGCGGCGGACACCATATCACAAGAGTGGATTACGACGTAGAACGTCTTATAGAAGTTATAAAAGAGTTTAAAGCGAAGCATAATAATATAGAAGTGTATTTGGAACCAGGCGAAGCTGTAGGCTGGCAAACGGGCTACTTAGTGGCAACTGTGCTTGACATCGTCCATAACGGAATGGATATCGCCATCTTAGACACTTCAGCAGAAGCACATATGCCCGACACTCTAGCCATGCCTTATCGCGCAGATGTGCGTAACTCTGGAATTGCTGGAGAGAAAAAATATACTTACAGATTTGGCGGAAACACCTGTCTAGCTGGCGATATTATGGGAGATTACTCTTTTGATGAACCCTTACATGTAGGCGATAAAATCATCTTTGAAGACCAAATTCATTATACTTTTGTAAAAAATACAACCTTCAACGGTATCAAACTTCCATCTTTGGCGATTTTAAGAAAAGACGGCAAACTCGACATCGTTAAAGAGTTTGGTTACGAGACTTATAGAGAGAGACTCTCGTAAAAAATGATTACATGTGAAGTGCCCTTTGGGTATAAGGAGATAAAATGTTAGAAGATAAAGAACGCTGGAATATTCGTCATGTTGATAAACCGATGCCTCATTACGTATCGCCGACTTTAGAGAAGTATATCAAAGAGGCAAATGTCGGACGCGCGCTTGATGTGGCTTGTGGAACTGGGAGAAATACTCACTTTTTAGCTGATCTTGGCTTTGTTGTAGATGCGGTTGATCTCTCGGATTATGCGCTGAGTTGTATTCGTGAAGATGCAAATATCATCAAACATGAAGTGGATTTAGACCTTTATAATATCGAAGAAAAATATGACCTTATCATCAATATCAACTACCTCAACCGCCGTTTGATGGCTCAAATGAGTGAAGCTTTAAAAGAGGGCGGTGTGATACTTTTTGAGACCTTTATTTCTGCTCACGATGTAGCTGAAAAAGGGAGTATGAACCCTGATTATCTTTTAAATACGAATGAGCTTTTACGCTCATTTATCGACTTGGATATTGTTTACTATGAAGAAAAAGATATCATAAATCTTCGAGGAGAAGATGCAAGACTTGCATCTTTGGTAGCTCGAAAAGCCTAAGTCAAAAGCTTTAAGCCCAAGCCTCGATCTTGCCTGAGATATCCATAGATGTTAGGTAAAGACGAAGATCGAATTCGAGTTGGTGATAGGCGGGTTCCATATGTTCACAAAGGCTGTAAAAGGCTTTGTTGTGTTCTTTTTCTTTAAAATGTGCCAATTCATGCACGACTATCATACGTAAAAACTCTTCGGGAACACTCTTAAACATCGAGGCCACTCTTATCTCATTTTTAGCTTTGAGCTTGTTGCCTTGCACCCGTGAGATGAAATGATGTGTTCCTAGAGCATTATGGATCACATTTATCTTGCCATCATAGAGCACTTTACTCAGCGGCGATGTTTTCTTCATATACTCATTTTTGAGTTCGTGCACATAAGAAAAAAGGGCTTTGTCTGTTTTGAGTGTGTGCGGATTTTTGTATTTGTTTTGTAAGTGCGCTTCAAGTTTGTCCTGCTTTATAAGCGCTTGAACCTGAAGCTTTGTTTGCTCGTTGTAGTGACTGAGATACTTAAATGTGTTCATAAAAAATTATAAGAGCTTTTTCATAAGTTCGATGTGATAGCTTTCTTGATAGTTTACAAAATCAAAAAAACGTTTAAGTTCATCATCATGGATCGCGTCTGAAAGTGCTCTACACATCTCTTTTGCGCCTTCCTCTTCAGCAATGCCATCGATGACAAATTTCTCTATATCTTTGACAATATACGTCATCTCATGAAGCTCTCTTGGAAGTGCCAAAATTCCCATTGTAGCCATCATCTCACCAAACGATTGCAGATGAAAATGAGACTCGTCTATCAAATCTTGAAAGACATTGAAATGGGTAAGATTTGTCGTGCGAGCTTGCATGTAGGCATAGACTAGTATCAGCTCATACTCTTTATAAGACTCCTCAAACAAAAAGATGGTCAGTGCATCTGTCTGCTCTTGAGGCAAGTTTTTATCCGCGTATTTTCTAGCCATATTAAAAGCCGTGATTTGTGCATCATTGGCTCTGTTATCAAGCAGTGCGGCAATATGATGGATCATATAATCTTCATCAGTAATCATTCTGGCATTTAAAATATCTTCACCATACAGTGCAGAAATTTTTTTAAGTTCAACGATGAGATAACGAAGTATGTCAAAAACACTTTCACGTTTATGCAACATTTTCGTGCGGTCATAATTGTAGTCATCGCCATCTTTTAAAACTTTGTCTCCAAGCCATTTCATATGACGAAACTCTATGGTTGAGAAGTTGTACAAATCACGTTTTATTTGTTTATCATTAATCGCAAAAGATGCAAAAAGGATGTCTAACCATAATTCATGTTTTGCCTGATATAATTTATTCATTTTCTTCCACCTCACAGCTTTCTTTCATTTTGATGATGTGCATCTCTTCATTTTCACCATTTAAAAGGTGTTCTCGGTTGATAAGAGAAGCTACAAATGCTTCAAGTACCATATCTGTACATACTCTTTGTTTTGGAGTTAAGCCACCTAATTTTAGTTCCATCTTTGCAATCGCTTTTTTGCCGTTTTGGATATTATCGCCTTTGACCATTGCACTAAACATCGAACCCACAACTACAGTATCTTGGCATCCGTTTGTAGCAAATTTCAAATCTTCTATAATCTCACCATCTGTTTGGATATAAAAGATCACGTATTCGCCTGTTTGTTCATCCATAGCAACACCAACGCCGCTTGGATCTTCAATTTTTCCATAGTTTTTTGGAGCCATCAAGTGTTCTAAAACTTCGGGGTTCATCCCTTCTGGCATTTTTACATCTTCATACATAGGGTATCTTCCATTTTTTTTTCGACTATTATACTCAAGAATAGAGGTGTAAACATTAAAAAAAGCTCTAATTCAGTAGATTTGACTGCAAACTTTAGTACAATTTTAGAAAAATATATAGAGGTGATGCAGTATGAGTATGGACAAAATAGTTTCGGGATTTTTCTTTATTTTAGCGATGACGCTCAACTTCGGATTTTTCATTGGAGATATTACTGTTATAGAGCAACATAGTGCGTTTGAACTTTTTGCGGCTATTATTATCAATATTATCGCAACTATTTTAAAACTTGGGGACAAAACACAACTTGGTGCCGTACTTTTGGCTACAAGTCTTGTTGCTGATATCCAGCTTATCGCATCAGCTACCGTTTGGGCTTTTGCAGAATATGTTCTTGGTGGATTAAATGTAGAATCGACGACAGCTATTGTTTCTTTATCAGGCGGTGCTTTACTTGCAAATGTCGTTTCAGTCATCCTTTTTGTCGGTGATACTATCAAATCAAAAAGATAGAATCTCTTTATGAATGACCAAATCATCTGGATCGTCCTTAAACGTTTAAGGACCCCTTTTCTCGTCATTATTGTCACTTTTTCTATCTCGATTTTAGGTCTTATGCTTATTCCTGGAGCTGATAATTCTGGAAAAGTTTATTATATGTCCTTTTTTGATGCTTTTTATTTTGTCAGTTATACCGCAAGTACTATCGGTTTTGGAGAAACTCCCTACACTTTTACTTATCCGCAAAGAATGTGGGTGAGTGCTTCTATCTACATTACTGTTATCGGTTGGTTTTACGGTATCGGTACGATTATCTCTTTGATTCAAGATGAGACGCTTCGAAAAGCGATAAACAGAAACAGTTTTAGAAGAGAGATTTTAGGGCTTGTTGAGCCTTTTTATATCATCCTTGGATATAACAGTATCACAAAAAGTATCATCAACAGAGTCAATAAAAATGAGTTTCGTGTTGTTGTTTTAGATAGAAGTGAAGAGAAAATAGAAGAGTTGATCTTAGAAAACTTCTATCCGAATGTTCCAGCATTTGTCGGAGAAGCAAGTAATCAAAAGATGCTTCAAATTGCTGGTATTCATCAAAAAAACTGTTTTGGTGTTATCTCCTTATTTGAAAATGATTCAAAAAACACGGAGATAGCAACCATATGCAGGCTTTTAAATAAAAAAGTTGATGTCATCGTAAAAGCAAGCGCACCGCAGCATCTTGAGTATTTCAAATCTATCGGTTTAGAGCATGTTCAAAACCCTTTTGAGATCATCTCTAAAAGGATGTATTATAGTATTACAGCGCCCCATATCTGGCTTTTGGAGATGTGGATCTATGGACATGCACTCAATCTTCGTAACAGAGATTTACTTCCACATGGAAAATATATTATCTGTGGATACGGGCGTATGGGAATTGCGATAGAAGAGGGCTTAAAAAAAGCTGGTATTGATTATATATTTTTTGACATCAACTCCGAAGAATATAAACAGCGAAAAGATACAACAATCTTTGGAGATGAAGAGGATGTTACAAAACTTCTTGAGCTTGGGATTATGGATTCAGAATGTATTATCGCCGCAACAAAAGATGACCTTCTAAATCTCACCATACTCAATAAAGCAAAAGTTTTAAATCCAGATATCTATACTATTGCACGAGAAAACTCTTTAGATGGTATTAACATTTTTCAAGCCGCAAAAATTGATAGAATTTATATATTAGAACAAATCTTGGCAGATACGACTTACAACTACTTAGCACAACCTCTGACAGAAATTTTTATCCAAGAGATCAGAAAAAAAGATGAAGATTGGGCTGTTGTTATCGTCAATATGCTTCATACAATTACAGGAGCTAATCCTGATTATTTTGAACTCCAAATCACGCAAGAGAATGCTTATGCACTCTCTTTGGAACTTTCTAAAGGAACAAAAGTCACTTTATCAAATCTCAGACGTTCAAGAGAAGATAGAAATAAATTATTGCACATCGTATATTTACTTCTAAAAAGGGGTGAAGAGATCTACCTTATGCCTGAGTCTCATATGGAAATTCAGCTTGAAGACCAACTTTTAATCGTCTGTGATGATGAGGGCAGAAATGATTTTGAATATATCATTAACAATATTCATGAACTAAATTATGTCCTTAGCAGTAAAGAAAAAAGTTATAACTTTTTTCGAAAAAAAGATTGATGAGAATACTTTGAAACAAAAAAAACATTTTTTTCTCTCATTCGCTTATTTTATTGAGAGTTTTAGGGCCTACCGTAGGATAAAGAGTTTTGTTTACAATCTCATAGAAAATGATCAATATCCATATAAAAAATATTTTGATTTTTTTATGATAATTGTGATCCTTACCAGTGTAACTCTGCTTGTTATCGATGTAAAGCATCATATCCCAGTTTGGATAGATGAGCTTGATCTTTATGTTGTGACTTCTATTCTTATCGTTGAATATCTTGCTCGCATGTGGGTTTACAGCGATGTTCATAAAATAGTGATAGATGAGTATGAAGAGAGCAGATTTTTTGATAAACGGCTTTCTTTTTTTCATCTTTTTTGGAAAATCTTTCAAAATAAATGGGGATATATCTCTTCATTTTCTGCTCTCATAGACCTTATTGCCATACTTCCAAGTTATAGAGGCATACGGATTTTACGCGTTCTTATTTTATTTAGAGCTTTTAAAATGCTCAGATACACCAAAAGTCTCAATGGATTTATTTATGTCTTAAAAAATAAAAAATTCGAACTTATGACGCTTTTGACTCTTGTTGCATTCTTTATATTTATCTCCGGCATTATGCTTTATGTTTTTGAAGGAGACAATAAAAATCCAAATATCCATAATCTTTTTGACGCATTTTACTGGGCACTCATTACCATCTCTACCGTTGGATATGGCGATATTGTACCTGTCACTCCAGAGGGACGAGTGGAAACGATGGTTATTGTTATCATCGGGATTGGACTTATTGCTTTTGGAACATCTTTGATCGTTGCCTCCTTCAATGAAAGAATGAGCGTTCTTCGTGAAGAGAAAGTTATTGTCAATGTAAGTAGAAAAAAATCTTTGATCGTGATCTGTGGATATGGACTTTTAGGGCGTCTTGTGGCAAAAGGTCTTCAAAAAGAGGGCTTAGAATTTATTGTTCTTGATAAAGATGAGAACTTGGTTTCTCAAGCTTTTAATAGCGGATATAACACGATTTGTACAGATGCTTCTCAAGGTGAAATCTTTAGAAAACTCGGTATAGAGAAACGGATCTCTCATGTACTTTGTCTCACTTCCGATGATATACAAAATGCGTTCATCGCTATCAATGTCAAAAGTTTAAACGAAAAAGTACATGTAACGGTGCGATGCAGTGATGAAGAGATAGCCCAAAAAATGGAGTTTGCACATATCGATCAAGTGATTATGCCCGAAGAGATCGCAGGGATGATGAGTGCTGTGTATGCGGGTGAACCTGTCGCATTTGAAGTTTTACTCTCCATCATTGAGGAAAAAGAGAAAACACAAATTGACGAGATCACCATTACCAGAGGCAGTTTTTTAGAGCATAAAACTATCGGTGATGTTAATTTTGATAGTTATAGACTTATTCTTCTTGGTATTTTTACAAGTAAAGACAATGGTAAAACACTTGGATAATTTTTATTTAATCCATCAGATGATTATTATTTACATGTAGGCGATAGACTTGTCTGTATCGGATATTCTGCTGCTATTGCCAATTTGAAAAAGAGGATGTAAAAAATGGTTGATAAAAAAAATATTTTTCTCTTTGGCTATGGAAACTTTGGGCGACAACTTTATAAAAATCTCTTTCTTGCTGGACATAATATCAAAGTCCTTACGGCAACGGCAGAATCTATCGTAAATGCACAAGAAGACAAAGTTGATCTTATACAAATAAATATCAAACGCAATGATGATATCTTGTCCTTAAATATTGACCAAGAAAATGATATGCTTTATTGTGCCATGAGTAAAACTGCGAACAATCTTTTTTTGGTTCTCACACTTAGAGCTCTCTTTCCTTATGCCAATATCATCGCTATCAGCAACTCTCTTGAAAACACCAGAAAGCTCAAATATGCAGGAGCAAATAGTGTTATAGACCTCTACGAAGCGACCTCAAGAAGAGTCATAAATATATTGACAAAACCCGCTGTAACAAGGGCTATAGATGAGATTATCTATAAACAAAACAATCTCAAAATGGCAGAAGTCATTGTCCCGCAAAAAAGCTTTTTAATTGGCATGTATGTCAAAGATATAGCTTTTAAGAGTATGGGCGTTGTTTTGGTAGCGATTATAGATAAAGAATCTGAGCACGAACTTGTATTTACAGATCAGCGCTTAAGTCAGCAGCTTGAAGCTGGAGAAACACTGGTTGTTGTCTCAAAAATAGATGATTTAAAAATCTTTAAAGATCTTGTTCACAGTGAGACACACCCCTTCGTTTCACATTAATCTAGTATTATTGCAAAATAAAAATAGTTTTTTTATACTCCCAAAAAAAGGCAACACTTTGAGCAAACACCATAATAGCAAGCAGATTTCAAAATCATATCATAGCTTTACAAGTAAGGATTTTTTACCTACAACAAAAGAGGAGATGAATGCGCTTGGATGGGATCAATGTGATGTTATCTTAGTGAGTGGAGATGCTTACATCGACTCGCCTTTTATTGGTGTTGCTATGGTTGGGCGAATGCTCCAACGTATGGGCTATAAAGTAGGAATGATCGGTCAGCCCGACATTGAAAGTGATGTGGATATTAAAAGACTCGGCGAGCCGAAGCTTTACTGGGGCGTAAGCGGTGGCAGTGTGGACAGTATGGTAAGTAACTACACGGCTACGAAAAAGTTTAGAAACTCTGATGATTACACTCCCGGAGGTGTGAACAATAAACGTCCAGATCGTGCTGTTTTAGTTTACTGTAACCTGATACGCCGTTTTTATAAAGATACAGCACCCATCGTTTTAGGTGGGATAGAGGCGAGTTTAAGACGTGTAACGCATTATGATTACTGGACAAACAAACTACGAAAACCTATTCTTTTTGATGCAAAAGCGGATGCGCTTATCTATGGCATGGGAGAGATTGCACTTCAAGAGCTCACTGAGGCTATCCGAGACGGACAGGATTTTAAAGATATCCGCGGTGTTTGTTATATTTCAAAAGAGGCTAAAGAGGAATATATCCAGCTTCCAAGTCACAAAGAGTGTCTGGAAAACAAAGAGCGCTACATCGATCTTTTTGATGATTTTTATGATCATAATGACCCGATCTCTGCACGTGGACTTTGTGAGGAAGTGGATGGGAGATATCTTATACAAAATCCTCCCTGTGATTATCTAAACGAAGATGAGATGGATGCCAACTCCAATCTTCCTTTTACAAGAGAGTTACATCCATACTACGCAAAGCAGGGAAAAGTGAAGTGTTTGGAGACGATAAAATTTTCTATCATGACCCATCATGGTTGTTGGGGTGAGTGTAACTTCTGTGCCATCGGCGTGCATCAAGGGCGCACTATCCGTACCCGTTCTGAGGGTAACATCTTACAAGAGGCAAAAGATTTTAACGAGTATAAAGATTACAAAGGGATCATCAGCGATGTAGGCGGACCAACTGCTAACATGTACGGTTATGAGTGTAACAAAAAGCTTAAACTCGGCACTTGTGATCATCAAAGATGTGTCGATGCCGATCACTTGTGTAAATCGATGAAAGTTGACCATAGCCGCAATATAAACCTTCTTAGACAAGTTCGAGAAGTGGAGGGTGTAAGAAAAGCGTTTGTGGCTTCAGGTGTACGTTATGACCTTATTAATGCAGATAAAAAACATGGCTACTCATACTTAAAAGAGATGGTACGTCATCATATCTCAGGACAGATGAAAGTAGCACCTGAACATACTCAGCAAAACGTACTGGAACTGATGGGTAAACCGGGAAAAGATGAACTTGTCGAGTTTAAAAAGCTGTATGACAAGTTAAACAAAGAAGAGGGGAAAAATCAGTTTTTGACCTACTATCTCATCGCCGCTCATCCAGGCTGTACCGATAAAGATATGCATGAACTCAAGCGTTTTACAAGCGATGAACTCAAGATGAATCCAGAACAGGCTCAGGTATTTACACCCACCCCAGGAACGTACAGCGCAGTGATGTACTACACAGAGATGGACCCAAAAACACGTAAAAAAATCTTTGTTGAAAAAGATCCTATAAAAAAAGAGAAACAAAAGCAGATAGTTGTAGCGAAAGAGTGCTTTAAGAGTGGATTTGCATCATAAAAAGTAATATTTAAACAAGAAAACAGCAAATAACATATATACTAAAGCACTTTAATAAGGGTGTTTCATGGAAAATAAGTCTTGTTTAAATTTAGAAAATACTTCTCTTGGAGAAGTAAAGATTACAGAAGAAGAACATAACAGTATTTTAGAGATACAGCTTTCTATTCTTGAACTTCTCGCTTCCAATGAAAATTCACAAATTATCTTAGACAGGCTTTGTGCTTCTGCTGAAGCTTTACTTCCAAACTCTGTCGCTTCTATTATGTTTGTGGATACTCAAACAGGACTTATGAATGTATTGGTTGCTCCAAGTATTCCGGAAGTTGGGCATCAGGCACTAGCAGGATTAAAACCAGGACTTGGTGGTGGTTCTTGTGGTAATGCTGTCTTTTCAAATGAACCTACTTTTGTAGGTGATACTTTTACTGATCCAAAGTGGCATGATTTAAGACAACTCGCCTATGATTTCAATCTTTGTTCGTGCTGGTCAATGCCTGTGAGAAATGAAGAGAAGAAGCCGATTGGTACCTTTGCATTATCCTCTTTTGAACATAGGATGCCATCTCTTTTTCATAAAAAACTTTTGCATGTAGGTTCTGAGATAGTCAATATCGTTCTAAAAAAGCAGGAGCAAGAAGAGAAGATTTCTGAGAATGAAAAAAGGATTAAGCTTTTTTCTACGGCTCTTCAAAATACCTCAGAGGGATTTTATATCACAGATAAAGATAATAATATTGTAGAGATGAACGACGCCTTTACAACATTGCTTGGATATACAAAAGAGGATGTTGTAGGGAAAAATCCTAAAATACTCTCTTCTGGTAAACATGATAAAGTATACTATAAAGAGATGTGGAGATATATCTTAGAGAAAAAACATTTTTCAGGAGAGATAATAAACAAAAGGAAAAATGGGGAAATTATCACACAATGGATCAGTATAAACCCTATTTTTGATAACAATAAGAAAATTCAAAATTATGTAGCAATTTTTACAGATATTTCAAAACTCAAAGAATCTGAGGAAAGAATAGAATATCTCGCATATCACGATCTTTTAACATCTACTTACAATAAAGTTTATTTAGAACAACAACTTTCAAGCGAGCACCTGAAATCAACATCTTCTCTCATACTTTTAAATGTTGATAATTTCAGTTATGTCAATCTCTCTTACGGTTTTGATATCGGCGATAAACTTTTGGTTGGTATTTCAAATGAGCTCAAGCAAATATGCCAACTATCAGATATTTTTCGAATAAATTCTGATGAATTTGCTCTTTTTACTCAAAATAATTTAGATGTCAAAATGAAAATAGATAAGATAAGAGCCCATTTTTCGAAAGTCTCATTTTATATCGACGATCTCAATATAAACGTTTCATTTAGTTATGGAGCATCTTTTAATGAAAGCTGTTCTTTACAAAATTCTGCATTAGCGCTAAAACATGCAAAAGAGGGTGGAAAAAATAGATATCACATCTTCAATAAAGAAGACAATGCTTCTGATATACAAAAGAGAGAAAAATTTGTTAAATACAATAATATCCTCCATGAAGCTATAGAGTTTGGATATGTCGTTCCCTTCTTTCAAGGGATTAGAGACAATAGAACTGGAGAGATCACAAAATATGAAGCACTGGTGAGAATTATAAAAAATGATGAAGTCATAACCCCGTACCAGTTCTTACAAACAGCAAAGCTCTCTGGTATGTTGCCTGATATTACAAAAATTATGATCGATAAGAGTTTTGCTGTGATGGCATCAAATAGTTTTTCATTTTCTCTTAATATCACAGAAGATGATCTGGATCTTGATTATTTGGGCGAGTATCTTCAAGAAAAATCAAAAGAGTACGCTATCTCTCCAAAAAGAGTGTGCTTAGAGATACTTGAGGGGATGAGTTCAACTGGAAAACGTGATCATATCAGACAACTCAATGCCTTAAAAAGAGCAGGGTATCTCCTTGCTATAGATGATTTTGGCGCTGAATATTCAAATTTTGAGCGAGTTTTAGATCTTGAGATAGATTTTTTAAAGATCGATGCAAGATATATAAAAGATATTGATATCAACAATAAAAGTTATGAAATTACAAGAGCAATCGTGTACTTTGCAAAAAATGCACATATCCCATGTATAGCAGAGTTTGTTCATAATGAAAATGTTCAAAAAATTGTGGAAGAGTTAGGGATAGAGTATTCTCAAGGCTATCTCTTTAGTGAGCCTGCAGAGCTAAATGTAAAGTAAAATTCTCCACAAAAGTGGAGAATAGAGTTATTAGTTAAATCTAAAGTGCATAACATCGCCATCATTGACGATGTATTCTTTTCCCTCTAGGCGCATTTTTCCGGCTTCTTTTGCTTTTGCTTCACCGCCACATGCAATATAGTCATCATAGGCGATAACTTCAGCGCGGATAAAACCTTTTTCAAAGTCGTTATGGATAACTGCGGCTGCTTTTGGTGCAGTGGTATTTTTGCGTATAGTCCAAGCACGAACCTCTTTGACACCAGCTGTAAAATAGCTCATAAGTCCGAGTTTATCAAACCCTTTTTGGATGATCTGTGCCAAACCTGACTCTTTAACACCCAAATCATCTAAAAATTCTTGAGCTTCTTCATCACTCAAACCGATGAGTTCTTCTTCGATTTTTGCACAAAGTTTTATCACTTCACAATTATGTTGTGCTGCATGTTCTTTGACTGCGACAACAAATTCATTGTCTTCTAAAAGTCCATCTTCATCGACATTTGCGCCATACATGATCTCTTTTGCAGTAAGGAGTCTAAGATCTTTGTTGAGTTCTACAAACATCTCATGATCTGCTTTAGCAAAGTTACGTGCAAGTTTTCCCTCTGCCAAAAACTCCATCAACTCTTCAGCAAAATCAGCCAAAGCTTTTCCACTTTTATCAGATTTTGCCTGTTTTTGTAAACGCATAATTCTGTTTGATAAAACTTCGATATCCGCTAAAATAAGCTCATTTTCGATGATATCAATATCGCGGATAGGATCGATATTGCCTTCAGTATGGACAATATTGTCATCTTCAAAACATCTTACGATCTGTAAGATAACTTCTGTTTCACGGATATTTGAAAGAAATTTATTTCCTAAACCTTCCCCTTTGCTCGCACCCTTGACAAGACCTGCGATATCTACGAAATCTAAAGTAGAGTGTTGTACACGCTCAGGATTTACGATTTTTGAGAGTTCATTCAAACGTACATCCGGAACCGGAACGATTGCTTTATTTGGTTCTATCGTACAAAACGGATAGTTTGCTGCTTCTGCATTTTGAGCTTTTGTTAAAGCATTGAAAGTTGTTGATTTACCTACGTTTGGAAGTCCCACTAGACCGATCGCTAATCCCATGATTACCCTTTGTTATATGACTTATAAATTATTTTTGCAATTTTAACGAAAGTTTGCTCTTATATGCCTTACACCACAAAGGCACTTCCTTTGGGGCGCATGCAAACTGCTTAGAGGGCACTTTTACATGTAAGAATAGTGTGGAAGTTATTTGATAGTTTGTAAAAAGTTGCTTATCATTCTCACACCTGCACCTGTTGCGCCGTACGAGTTACAATCCCAAGCACTTTCAGAGTATGCAGAACCTGCGATATCAAAGTGCATCCATTTCTCTTTATTTTCATCTTTGATGAATTTATCCAAAAATAGACCCGCAGTGATCGCTCCGCCGTAAGGTTTTGAAGAAGTATTTGAGATATCTGCTATTTCGCTTTTAAGGAGTTTGACAAGGTGTTTGTTAAACGGCAGAGAACCTACAAGCTCTCCTGAGCTACTTGCCGCAGAAGAAATTTTATGTTTAAGAACGCTTGAGTGTCCCATGATTCCTGTTGTATATGGCCCAAGTGCCACCATACAAGCACCTGTAAGTGTTGCAAAGTCAAAAATGTAATCTGCTTTTACTTTGTCTTGTGCATAATCTAGAACATCTGCAAGCACTAAACGTCCCTCAGCATCAGTATTTCTTACTTCAATAGTCGTACCGCTTCTTGAGACTAAAATATCATCAGGTTTATAAGCATTGCCACCAATCATGTTTTCAACAGCACCGATAAATCCGTGGATCTCGATATCGAGTTTCAGCTCACTCGCCGCTTTTAGCATTCCTAAAACAGCACATGCTCCAGCTTTATCCATTTTCATACTTACCATCGAAGTAGCAGCTTTGAGACTGAGTCCACCGCTGTCATACGTCAAACCTTTTCCCACAAGAGAGATGATCTTTTTAGGATTTTTTGGTTTGTACGAAATATGAATAAGATGACTTTCATGCACTGAAGCGCGTCCGACTGCGAGCATCGCATTCATCTTCTCTTTTTTAAGACCTTTTTCATCTAAGACATTACATGTAAGACCATTATCTTTTGCTAGCTTTTCTGCTATCTCTGAAAGAGTCTTAGGATTGAGCTCTTGAGGTGCAGTGTTAACGAGGTCTCTTGTAAAACAGGTTGCCTTTGCGATGATTAGAGTTTCTTCAAAGATAGCCTTGAGCTTTTTATGATCTAGCTCTTCTGTAGAAAATGAGATCGTTGTTAAAGCAGTTTTTGTATTTTCTGATTTGTAATCATTAAACGCATATTCTCCTAAAACAAATCCTTCTACAAGTGCGCTGAATGTTTTTTCTGCTTTGATCTGTGTTTTTGCACTTTTATAATTTGCATTTTTAAGAGTACGCACAGCAATAGTCGCTGCGGCGCGAAGATTATCAGCGCTTCTGTCTTCAAGTCCACAAAAAAGAATCGCTTTTTCATATAAAAAACAGATTTGATCTTCTTTGCCTTTAAATCCAGCTTGAGAAAGCAGGGTTGCTAGTTCATGAGAGCTTACTTCATCAGCTGTTAAAAATTCTACTGTGATATCTGCTTTGATATCTGAAAGTTTTTTATTTACTAGTTTTGTTTGCATCTTATCTCCATTTTATTGTTTTAGTTTATATTTTAATCAAAATGCAAAATCTCTTTAGCTTGCATCATATCTTTATCGCCACGTCCTGAAAGGTTGACGATAATAAGCTTCCCTTTAATATCTTCCATCTTTTTCAAGTATGCCACGGCGTGAGCGCTTTCAAATGCTGGAATAATTCCCTCTTTACGGCTCAACCAGACAAAAGCATCAAGTGCTTCTTCATCTGTGACATTAGAGTAAGAAACAGTATCATTATCTTTATGAAAAGCGTGTTCAGGCCCAATTCCTGGATAATCAAGTCCTGCTGAGATCGAATGCGCTTCAAGTATTTGACCATCTGCGTCTTGAAGCAGATAGCTCATCTGCCCATGAAGTACACCAGGTCGACCCATCAGAAGTGAACAGCCATGCTTATCTGTTCCAACGCCATGTCCTCCAGCTTCAATCCCAATACAGCGAACCTCTTTATCATCTAAAAAGTGTGAAAAAGCGCCGATGGCATTGCTTCCACCGCCAATACAAGCGATAACATGATCTGGAAGGCGACCCTCTTTTTCTAAAATCTGCGCACGCGCTTCCCAGCCTATGATCGCCTGAAAATCACGAACCATCATAGGATATGGATGTGGGCCTGCAACTGTTCCAATGATATAAAATGTATCTCTCGCATTTGTGACCCAGTGGCGAATAGCATCATTCATGGCATCTTTAAGCGTCTTGCTTCCACTCTCAACTGAGTTCACTTTTGCGCCGAGAAGTTTCATACGAAAAACATTGAGTTCTTGGCGAGCCACATCTTTTGCACCCATAAATATCTCACACCCTAAACCTAAAAGTGCTGCTATTGTAGCCGTAGCAACACCGTGTTGACCCGCACCGGTTTCAGCTATAACTTTTTTATAACCTAAGCGCTTTGCCATCAAACCTTGAGCGATAACATTGTTTACTTTATGTGCTCCCGTGTGGTTTAAGTCTTCACGCTTGAGATAGATCTTTGCATCAAGTTCTTTAGAGATATTTTCTGCAAAATAAAGCGGGGAAGGGCGACCTACATAATCTGTTAAATAGTAATCTACCTCTTTCCAAAAATCCTTGTCAAATCTTATCTTTTTATACTCTTCATCAAGCTCCAAAAGAGCGGGCATCAGTGTTTCAGGAACGTAGCGTCCTCCAAAGATACCAAAGTGTCCATTTTCATCAGGATCATGTTTGAGCGGTGTTGGTATATAGTACATTAATCAATTCCTATGAGGGTATAAACTTTTGTTTGTTTTTTGAGTTTGTCTTGACCATCTAAAAAGTTAAGACCGAGAATAAAGCAGGCTTCAACACACAACGCGCCCGTTTTATTGATAAGAGAAGCCGCTGCATTTGCAGTTCCACCCGTTGCTATAAGATCATCTATAAGCAAAACTTTTGCATTTTTAATATCACGAAATGCATCTATATGGATCTCTACTTCATCAAAACCATACTCTAATGAGTATTTTTCAGAGATAGTTGTATAGGGAAGTTTTCCTTTTTTTCTTATTGGAACAAATCCACATCCTAGCATCTGTGCTAAAGCCGCGCCGAAGATAAATCCGCGAGCATCGATCCCTGCCACGAAATCCAAATCATAACTTTTATATCTATCTGCAAGATGATTCATAAGAACGCCATAGGCTTCTTTATCATTTAAAAGTGTGGTGATATCTTTAAATATAATTCCTGGTTTTGGAAAATCTGGGATATCACGAATGGCATCATTGATAATCTTTTTTTCTTCTTGTGTCATAAAAATCCTTAGAGTAAAGCGTCAATTCTACCCTCAAGAGCTTTGATCTTAGAGTTAAGTCTGTCTGTCTCGAGTCTATGTTTTGAGTTTCTTTGTTTGAGTGTTTTAAGTTCATTCCTGAGTTTGTTGAGCTCATCACTTAAAATATCTACATTCCCAAGCGCGCGTTGGAGTTGAATCTGATATTTTCGTATAAGTATCTCAGCTTCTTTAAGGGTGAGTTTCATCATCTCATTACTTCGCTGTTCTTTGACTGTGATACTCTTAAAGTAAAACATCTTTACAAATAAAAATATAGCCAATAATGTAATTGTTGTTAAAAGAGACCACTCACCAAACATATCTTATCCTTGTATAGATTCTATCTTTTCAACTCGCCCACAGTGGCGTCCACCTTCAAAACTTGAAGCAAGCCAAGAGTCGATGATCGATTCTGCAACACCGCGACCTACGATACGCTCTCCAAAACAAAGAATATTTGCATCATTATGCTGGCGTGCAACTTGCGCAGTATATGCATCATGACAAAGTGCCGCACGGATACCATGAAACCTGTTTGCCGCCATACTCATCCCAATACCTGAACCGCAGATAAGTATCCCTTGACTTGAAGTATCTGTTAAAACACTTTGCGCTACTTTTACAGCATAATCAGGATAATCAACTCTCTCTTTGTCAAATGGTCCAAGGTCTACAACTTCGTGACCTTTTTGTTTTAAAAGTTCAACCGTATAATCTTTAAGATCAACTCCGGCATGATCTGTTGCAATATAAAATTTCATCTTTTTCCTTTATGATAATAATAGATGTAATACCATCTGAACTGGCATTATCAGTAAATAATCTTTAAGCGGTGTCATAATAACAACAAGCACAATAATCATACCATAACGCTCTAATCTATAAAATGTCTCTGCGATCTCTCTTTGGTTAAACTTGAGTGCAAGATACATCAAAAAATGTGCTCCATCAAACTGTGGAATCGGTAGAAGATTAAAGACTCCAAGTATGACATTAATCATAACAAGTTGCATCACAAGCATATATGAAAAGATGTAAACTAAAGAATCACTCTCTACTGGCGCACTCATAGCAAGAAGTGCCATCGATGCGAACGCGGCAAGTGCAAAGTTATACACAATTCCAGCCAAACTGACTTGCATAGCCGCGTTATAGCCACCTTTATTTATAACAGTTCGCATGTCCACTGGAACAGGTTTTGCCCATCCAAATACAAATCCGCCACCCATTCCAAGGAGTAACGGTAGAAAATACATAGCAAATGGAACAATAATAGTACCAACCATATCTATATGTAAGAGAGGATTGATCGATAAACGACCGGCATTTTTTGCCGTCATATCTCCGTACTTGTATGCTATGTAACCATGCATAATCTCATGACCGATAATAGCAACCATAAGAGCCAAGACGGCTGTTATGATTTTAAAGATATCAATCGAGTCCATTATCTTTTCTATCCTCTTTTACTCTTTCAGCTACGGCGCGTTTAAGATGTTCTGGTTGTTCCAAATCTGTTGGAGTTTTACCCATTCTATCCCAACGAATCTCAAAATGATCATCCATACTAAAATAGATAAACCATGGAGTTCCTTCCAAGTTTGCATAAGGCACAGGACCCCAAAAACGGCTGTCGTTACTATGGTCACGATTGTCGCCCATCATAAAATAGTTTCCTTTTGGGACTGTTATGACTTCAGTTTCAAAGATAGGATTGTGCTGGAACATTTTGACACCCTCTGGCAATTGATATATATTCATCGCAGCCATATTCATCTTCTCTTCTGTGTCGATTCTTTCCATTCTTCCATCATTTGCAAGAAGTACAGGTGTGTCTCCCATAATCGAATCATCATGATGAATTCCAGGATGTTGTTTCACATAAGGATTTTTTACCCAAAGTTTGCCATCAACTGTTACGATATTCTCTCTAGGATAATTTTTATTGATAAAATCATCTCCTTCAACAGGACGAAGATAGAGTTCTTTATCTTTTACAAAAAGTTGATCGCCAGGAAGTCCGACACAACGTTTTACATAATGCATTTTTACATTATGTGGATATCTAAAAATGACGATATCGCCGCGCGCAGGTTCACCGCCATTTACAAGATGCAGATCACTTGTCCATGGAGTAAGAGAAACTTCTAAAAATGGAAGATGCGGAGTCGGAACACCATATACAAATTTTTTAGCAAAAAGATGGTCGCCTATAAGAAGAGAATCTTTCATAGATCCGCTTGGGATTCTAAATGCCTGTGCGACAAAAAAGATCACAAATAAAACGATAATCACCGTTCCCGTCCATGAGTTTGAAAATTTGTACGCTTTATAAAGAAAATTTTTCATTAGTTCGCTTTCGAGTGAAATTGTGCTGCTTTGAGTGTGTTGCTAAGAAGCATTGAGATAGTCATTGGCCCTACACCGCCTGGAACAGGTGTTATGTAAGAGCATTTTTGTGCTACATTTTCAAAATCGACATCGCCAACAAGTTTGCCATTATCAGCTCTGTTAATACCAATATCAATGATAATAGCACCATCTTTAACCATATCTTCTTTGATAAGATTGATAACACCAACGCCGACTAAAATAATATCAGCATTTAAAGTGTGTTTTTTTAAATCATCTGTAAAAATATGACAAATCTCAACGGTTGCATTTGCATTTAAAAGCAGGGCAGCCATCGGTTTTCCCACGATATTAGATGCACCTACAACTACACAGTTTTTCCCTTTAAGATCGATATCATACTCTTTAAATATTTCCATAACGCCAAGAGGAGTACATGGAACAAAACCATCAAGGCCAGTTGTTAAGCGTCCCACATTGTATGGGTGAAAACCGTCAACATCTTTGTTCGGAGAAACAAGTTCAAGGAGTTTTGTCGTGTCAATTTGTGAAGGGAGTGGAAGCTGAATCAAAATACCATCGATATTTGGGTTGTTATTCATCATCGTAATCGTATTTTCTATCGCGTCTTGAGAGATATTTTTTGGCATTTCATGTGTGACTGAGTAAAATCCCACTCTATCGCAAGCTTTTTTCTTCATGCTTACATACGCTTGACTAGCAGGATCATTTCCAACCAAAATAACAGCAAGTCCAGGAACGCGTCCTGTTTCCTCTTTGAGTAGCTCAGTTTGACTCAATACGCTATCTTCTATCTTTTTTGCTAAAGTTTTACCATCTAGAATCTTCATTTAATCACCATAAATTATTTTTTTGATAATATAGCGATAATTGTCTAAAAGGTCGCTTTGAATGAAACTATTTCTCCTGTTAACTGTATCTACTTATCTCTTTGCTGCAACATCTTTCATCACTGATGAAGAGTATGCATCTTCACTTTATAAAAATCCAAGAGGCATCGGCTGTAACAATTGCCATGGCAATAGTGGAAAAGGAAAGCTCGTTGCAAAATATGAGCAAAAAGGGGTGATGAAGAATTATGGCGGTTCTGACATTACAGATATTGGCTTTAAAGATTTTTATGAAGCACTCGATACGAGAATCACGGGAATGCCAAGATACTTTTTAACAAAAGATGAGATTGAAGCTCTTTACAGATATCTGCATAAAGTAAAAAAACAGTGAGGGAATTTCCACTCCAAGAGATAGAAGAGGCTTTAGCACAAAAAGATCTTTCACGTCTTGATGCGCTTGCCGTTCCACTACAAAGAGTTATAAATAAAAGAGATGATTATCGCTCTATTTTGATGCTCTCAGCCCATAATCTAAAACATCTATTGAAGATTCCCTCTCTTGAAGCAGAATGCATCATGCTCAATCTTGAAGACGGTGTTTCAAAGGAGGAAAAACCCTTTGCTCTCGCGTTATGTGCAATTTTTTTAACACATTATAAAGAGTGTTGGAAAAAGCTTGTCGTTCGTGTCAATGCTCTTAATGAAGGTGGATATGATGAGATCACTTATCTCAATCAGTTTAAACCTGATGCCATTCGTGTACCAAAGATACGTACACCAAAAGAGGTCAACAATATCTTACATCTGCTAGATGAAGAGATCGAACTGCATCTTTCCATAGAAACCTGTGAAGCTTGGGCAAATCTCGGTTCTTTAAAAGTTGACAAAAGAGTTAAGACATTTTATCTTGGCATCTTGGATTTGTTTGCAGATATGCGCATTTCGCAAAGCCAAATCAAACGAGATAATCCAACAATGCTTTATATTCTAAGCCATTTTCTCGTTACATGTAAAGCCTTACATGTAAAGCCTGTTTCTTTTGTGTATCAGGATTTTAAAAACTTGGATGATTTTAGATTGTGGCTTGAACTTGAAAAGAGTATGGGATTTGATGCAAAAGGGTGTATCTCTCCATCGCAAGTAAGTCTTGTCAATGAAATCTTTAAAGATGAAGTAGCAGAATTAGAGCGTGCAAAGGTCATTGTCAAGCTCTTTGAGATGAATCAAGAACTTGGTATCAGCGGCTTTGTGGATGAAGAGTACGGCTTTATAGATGAGCCTATCTATAAAGGTGCTCTGTCACTTTTAAGCAGACTTGGATGAAGCGATAAATCGTAACCAAATATAGCCTACAAGACCTGCAATAAGTGAAGCAAAAAGCACTGCTGTTTTGGACTCTATAAGCAATTGCATATCATCTGAATATGCAAGATCTGCTACAAAAATACTCATTGTAAAACCGATACCTCCCAAAAATGAAACTCCAAAAAGTTGGTTCATACTTGTATCTTCTGGCAGTTTTGCAAGACCTAATTTTATAGCGATATAGGAAGCCCCAAAGATACCGAGCATCTTTCCAAGAACAAGACCGAAGATAACTCCAAGACTCACTTTCTCTAATAATAAAGCATCAAGTGAAGAAAAATCAATAGGAAGTCCAGCGTTGATAAGAGCGAAGATAGGAATAATCAATATTCCAATAGGCACATGTAAGCCATCTTCATATCTGTTAAGTGGTGCTTCTACGCCACAAAGCTGACTTTTCATGCCTCGTACAATTCTTTTTTGTTTATCATCAAGTGTAAAATTATCTTTAATGGGATCTTCTTCAAAACCATTGATAAGTTCTTTCATCGGTTTTGCAAAAAAACGTGGATCATATTTTGGCAAAGAGGGAATAGTCATAGCCACTAGAACACCTGCAATCGTTGCATGTACGCCTGATTCTAAAGTAAAAAACCAAACAAAAACACCTATGATTGTGTAAGGAAGCGCAGATCTGATGCCAAAACGATTTATCACTATCAAAACACACCAAAGGGCTAAAGCAATGATAAGAGAGAGTATCTGTATCTTTGCTGTATAAAAAATGGCGATGACCGAAACTGCCCCTAAATCATCCACAATCGCGAGGGCAACTAAAAAGGTTACGAGCGCGGGGGAGATTCGCTTTCCTAAGAGTATAACAACACTCACGGCAAAGGCGATATCTGTTGCCATAGGAATGCCCCATCCACTCGCACCAGGCGTTTCTTTGGTAATTGCAAAAAAGATTAAAGCAGGAACAACCATACCGCCTATAGCTGCTAAAATAGGCAAAACAGCTACTTTAAAATCTGAAAGTTCTCCCACTAAGATCTCACGCTTAATCTCTAGTCCAACATGAAAGAAAAAGAGTGTCATTAGTCCATCATTGACCCAAAAATGTACACTATGATCAAGTGAAAATGAACCTACAGAAAATGCGATATGTGTATGTAAAAGATGTTCATAAGAAGCACTCCATGGAGAATTAACCCAGATTAGTGCTGTTAATGTAAAGAGCATCAAGATAATACCGTTTGTCATTTGTGCATGTAAAAATGCTTCAAACGCAGAGTAAACCGTTTTTCTAAAAAACTTTTCCCATGGATGGTAGAGTCTTACCAGTCGATTTTTCATCAATAACCTTTTAAATTATAGTAAACTTTATAACGTATAAGTGTCTTTTGCTGCGGTCTTGGATACTTACTATAGGCATATTCTATCGTTTCTCTTGTTGTATCGTCAAGAATATAATAGTTACTATTTTTCAAAAATTTAAAATCTGTCATATCCCCGTTTGGGTGAAGATAAAATTCTATTATATTAATACTATTGACTCTCAAATTATCAGGAATATTGACTCTACCAACTCTGTTTAAGATCTCTTGAGTAATCTTTCGCATCGTCTCCATATTGTCTTCTATATATTTTTGCTCGCCAGGGCTAAGTTGACCAAACTTCGCACCATAAAGTTCTTTAACATTTTGATCTAGCTGAGAACCTCTTTGACTTGAAGATTTATTATCATTTGCATCATCTTTTTGGTTTACATTTTCTTGAGAAAGAAATTTATAGAGTTTCGCATGCTCTTTTGGAACTTGTACTGTTGCACTTTTAGTTGTTGTATCCACTGTTTTTGGTGGCGTTATATAGGACTTACTTTGTGGCGTTGTCTGCGAAGCAGGGGTGGATTTCTCCACAACAGGTTCAGGTTTATTGATTGTAGTCTCATGAAAAGATTGTTGGGTAGGTTTAGGAACATATTTTTGCAATGGTTTTTGTACAAGAGGATTATGTGTCGGTGGCATAATTTCTGGTTTTGGAATGGTTTTTTTTACGCCGACTTCCTCTTTTTTTGGAGTTTTAGGAAGTTCTTTGAGTGAGATTTTCATACGTTTTTCATGAGGCTGGCTATCTTTGATGATTTTAAAATCTTTTGCAAACAAAATTACCATAAGAAGTAGTAAAAGATGGAACAATAATGCTATTAAAAATGCTGCAGTGGAACGGTTCAAATAGGGCCCTAGTGATAATTTGCGTCATTATAGCAAAGATGCATTAATAGTTGATTGGTTATAATAGCAAAAATATAGAAGGTCAGGATTTTATTTTATGAGTATTGAAAAGTCTGTAAAAGCATTTGAAGAAGCACAAAAACTTATCCCTGGAGGCGTGAATTCTCCTGTTCGTGCATTTGCCAGTGTTGGCGGGATTCCACGTTTCATCGCATCAGGTGAGGGCGCTTATATCATCGATATCGATGGAAACAAATATGTAGATTATGTACAAAGCTGGGGACCACTAATATTTGGTCACAGAAATGAAGAGATCGAAACTGCTGTTATTGAAGCGGTAAAACATGGTCTAAGTTTTGGTGCTCCAACTGAGGCAGAAACTGAACTTGCATCTATGGTCACAAACTTTTTTGAGTCTATCGATAAAGTACGTTTTGTAAGCAGTGGAACTGAAGCTGTTATGAGCGCTATCCGCCTTGCACGTGGATTTACTGGACGTGATGATATCGTCAAATTTACAGGCTGTTACCATGGACATAGTGATTCTCTACTAGTTCAAGCTGGAAGCGGCGCGGCAACTTTTGGAAACCCAAGTTCTCCTGGTGTTCCAGCTGATTTTACGAAACATACGCTTTTAGCGACTTACAACGACATTGAAAGCGTAAAAAAATGTTTTACAGATTCTAAAGATATCGCTTGTGTTATCATCGAGCCGATAGCTGGAAATATGGGACTTGTTCCTGCTGATAAAGAATTTTTAGCTGAACTTAGACGTCTGTGTGACGAAAATGGCACATTGCTGATTTTTGATGAAGTCATGAGCGGATTTCGTGCTTCTATCTTTGGTGCTGAATCTATTACGGGCGTAAAACCGGATATCGTAACTTTAGGCAAAGTTATAGGCGGCGGTATGCCTGTCGGTGCTTTTGGCGGACGCTCAGAGATCATGGCAAAACTCTCACCTGAGGGGCCAGTTTACCAAGCTGGAACACTTAGCGGAAATCCAGTTGCTATGGCGGCAGGTCTTGCAGCGCTTAAAAAACTAAAAGCGCATGCAAGAGTGATGGATGTCTTACAGGCAAGAGCTGCTCGCTTGGTTGATGGCATGAAAGAGATGGCACAAAAACATGGGATTTCTTTACAAGTTGATTCAAGAGGCTCTATGTTCGGATTCTTTTTCAACGACAAACCAGTGAAAAATTTTGCTGATGCCCTTACGTCTGATACTGTAATGTTTGCAAACTTTCATGCTGGAATGCTTGATGAAGGTTATTACTTTGCCTGTTCTCAGTTTGAGACGGGATTTATCTCCACTGCAACAACTGATGCAATGATCGAAGAGACAATAAAAGCGGCAGATCGCGTATTTGGACGTATCAAATGAGTGAAGAAAGAGAACCGCGTTTAAAGCCTATCATCGAGGGTGCTGAGAGTTTATCTCTTGGTATCTCTATGGTTGTAGCTGTACTTATCGGTGTAGGAATCGGTCTAGGTTTAAAACATCTTTTTGGTCACGCATGGTTACTTTGGATTGGTGTATTTATCGGGATTGCCGCTGCAGTTTTAAATGTATATAAAGCTTACTCTAAACAGTTTAAAGAGTATGAAAAATTAGCCCAGGAACCACGCTATCAGTATAAAAGAGATCTTGAAAAAGAGGCATTAGAAGATGATGAAGAAGAGGATTTTGGTGCAAAAAAATATTAAAATATTTCTTAGTGCAGAACTGTTAATCGTCGCTACAAATTTCATCTCGTATAGCTTTTTTCTTAATGCACAAGTTGCATTTTTAAGCTCATTTTTGATTCTTTTAGGTTCAATGTATTCTTATAAAAATTTAGTAGAAATAAGAGCAGAAAACGAAGTTTTTATAGATGATGAGAGAGATGAATTTGATAAGTTAGACGATCCACATGGATTCTATGAAGAACAAACGATTCAAGAATTACAAGCTGTTGTTGCTGAAGAAAAAAAGCAGACAAAAACAAGTAATCTCAAAAATATCAAAACAACTTCACGCGCGACTGTTTCACTTTTTAGGATATTGCCTTATCTCTTTTTGGTAGCTGGTTTTATCGGATTAAAAAACAATCACCACTTAGAACTTCTACCTTACCTACTTTTTTTATCTTTAGGCCTACTGGTAGGTTATCTCATAGGCAAAAGTATTTTTCTTCCTAAACAGTAATAAGTGGGATATTTAAAGAGATCTTATCCTCTTTGAGTTCCACTGAAACACTATTTTCATCCGCTAACTGCTGGATAATAGAAAATTTAGACTTATCTATTTGTGCTGCACTAATAGCTATAGAAAATAGTGAATACTTCTTATCATCAAATTTAATATGCTCACCAATACGGAAGAAAAGTTTTGTTGTGATCTGCTCATTTTCTATACATGCTGAGTAGATTCTATTAAGGAGTTTCACAAATAGATTTGTATTAAGCCTGATATCTGGGATAGATGGATCGAGGTCTTTTGAAAATTTTGCGTTTGAGTTGATGGAGTTACTACTTATACACAAGTCGATGAGCGTGTAAACATTTACCATCTCTCCGCTGTCTATTTTAGGTTTTGAAAAGTGGTAAGAGGGAACTTGATAAAGACGAATACCAAGTTCATTTTCATCTTCATAACCGACAGTGATACCAAAAAACTTATATCTTCCAAATTCAAGATCCATAAAAGTTGTTTTAAATCCAAAGTTTTGGCTTGCATGATGTGTCGCTATTTCAAAAAGGGTGGAAGTGTTTGAAGCGCCAAGTAAAAACTGCGCCTCAGAGTTGAGTGAGAGAATTTTTCCCGATGCATCAAAAAGAATGAACGGATTGAAATCGTATTCAATCCACTGCTGTTCAAACGTCATTATTCTTCGATATAATTTTTAAGCTTACGCCCAACTTTAGGGTGTTTTAGCTTTTTAATCGCACTAGATTCTATCTGGCGAACACGTTCACGAGTTACATTTAACTCTTTACCGATCTCTTCTAAAGTTCTATCACTTTCATCATCCATGATTCCAAAACGAAGTTTTATAACCGCTTTTTCACGCTCATTTAACTGTTCAAGAACACTTTCTATCTGAACACGAAGGTCATCTTTTAGAGTAACATCAGATGGAGAAAGAGATGTTTTATCTTCAATGAAATCTCCAAAACGTCCGTCATCTTCATTTCCGATAGGCGCTTCAAGAGAGATTGGCTCTTTCGTGATTTTGATAACATTTTTAACTTTCTCAACAGAAAGTCCCACTTCTTGCGCGATTACTTCAACATCCGGCTCTTTGCCATGTTCTTGAAGATGTTTACGCATGATTTTATTGATACGGTTAATCGTTTCGATCATATGGATCGGGATACGAATCGTTCTAGCTTGATCGGCAATGGCGCGTGAGATAGCCTGACGGATCCACCATGTCGCATAAGTCGAGAACTTGTAACCTTTTTTATATTCAAACTTATCAACAGCTTTCATAAGACCGATGTTACCCTCTTGGATAAGATCAAGGAAAGGTAAACCTCGGTTTGTATAGCGTTTTGCAATCGAAACAACAAGACGAAGATTCGATTTTGCCATACGAGTTTTAGAGATTTCAGAGATATTTTTACCGCGTTTGATCTGCTCTAAAATATCTGCAAGTTTATCTGGTTCCATATTGAAGCTGTCTTTTGACGCTTCTTTTGTCTGGATAAGCTTTTTAATCTCAACATAAGTTGAAACCATTGTAGCTTCGGGAACCATCCCAGTGATATCTTCTTTTGTAAGATCACAGATTTGTTCTACGATTTTTTTGTGGTTATCTTTAAGAGTATCATTAAAAAGTGGAAGTTTGTATTCCAAACGTCTGAGTTCTTTATCAAAACCTTCATCACTTTTAAGTGCTGTTTCCATAGATTTTACAAGCTCATTGATAAGTTTAGAAGTTGGTCCAAGATCTAAAAGCTTTTCTTTCAAGATTGACTTTTTAAATGTTGCAGTCAGCATTAACATGACAAGATCTTCTGTAATCTCATCATTATAAGTTTCTAATGCTTTGTCAGCTGATTTTACCCACTCTTTTTTCGCTTTTTCTAAGGCTTTAAAGCTTGTAACAACTTTTTCTACACGTTTTTTATCTTTTGCAGAAAAAACTTTTTCTGCACTTTCATCTTCATTATCATCGATATCTTCAGAATCTGAATCATCCTCAGAATCATCTTCCTCTTTTTCATCTTCAAAACTTTTGAAAAGTTCTTTTACGCGTCTCTCACGGTTGATAAGAGGATCTTTATAATCAAGAATAAAATCAATAAGATAAGGAACCGAACAAATAGCATCAATAATAATACTTTCACCTGATTCTATTTTTTTTGAGATTTCTATCTCTTCATCTTTTGTTAAAAGAGGAATCTGTCCCATTTCACGAAGATACATCCTAACAGGAGAATCTGAACGAGACCATTCGAGGAGTTCATGCTCTTTTAAGATATCAAACTTATCAGATTCATTATCTTCAAGCATTTTTATCTGAGCGTTTCTTTTTGCTTCTGCTTCTCTGTCATTGAGCATTTTTGCATGTTCAGAAGAGGTGTATAAACACTTATTATGTTTTGTTGCTAGCTTAAAGATATTTTTAGCCTGAGTCGAGGTAGGCTGTTTTTCCAATAAGGTTATGATTGATTCGTATGTAACACATTCATGAGTAGATTTTTTTTCAATAAATAAATCTTCTAGTGCTTTGGTAAGTTCTTTTGCAGTCATATGAAAATGCTCCGAAATTTCTTGTCTCTTTTTAAAAGGAATGGATTATACCCAAATTTTATTAAAAAATAACTTACATGTAAAGATATCTCCTTTAAAACAAAATTGGAACACTAAATGCTGATTAACAAAAAATAAGTAGAAGGATGATGAAATGCAAGCAGGGTATTATAACGCAGCTGCCGGAATGGTTACACAGTTTAACCGTCTTGAAACTATTGCAAATAATCTAGCTAACGTAAACACAGCGGGATATAAACAAGATAATCTTGTAACCGGTGATTTCATGCGACTCTATAAAGAAGCAAGAGATAATTTACCAAATGCAACAAATACAAAAGATGCAGCAAAATTTTTAAATCGAACTTTAGACCGTGCTCCTCAAATTGTGGATTCTTATACCGATCAATCTCTTGGAAATATACAAAAAACAGATAATCCTCTTGATTTTGCTCTCTCAAAAGAGGGACTTTTTTTCGCAGTTCAAACACCAAATGGAATGCGTTTGACACGTGATGGAAGTTTTACTGTCGGCAATGATGGAAAACTAATTACAAAAGAAGGATTTGATGTTCTTGGAAGTGATGGAAAACCAATCTCTGTCGATCCAAAAGCCGCAATCATGCAGACTGATGCAAATGGAAAAATGTCTGTCAATATTCCTGGAGGCGTAAAGTTTGTCAATGGTAAAAATTTATATATCGCGGCCCCTGATAACCTAAGAAAATTGCAAAAAGAGGGAAGTAACCTTTATAGCTATGATCAGACTGACCCTTTAAAAGCTCAGGCTGAAACAGGTTCTGTAAAGCAAGGATTTATAGAAAAAAGCAATGTCAATGCCGTTGATATGATGGTAAAAATGATAGAATCAAACAGATTGGTCGGAATGTATCAAAAGGTCATGGATACACAGATGAATGATCTAAACTCCGATGCAATAAACAAATTAGCAGTTACTAAAGCCTAAAGGATAAAACTATGATGCAATCACTTTATATCGGATCAACGGGAATGCTCGGGATGCAAACCCAAATAGATACGACAGCAAATAATATCGCCAACGTAAATACAATAGGCTTTAAAAAATCTCGCGCTGAGTTTGCGGATTTAATGTATAAAACAATGGAATATGCTGGAACATCCACCAGTGATACAACAAAATCTCCGACAGGCATCGAAGTGGGTCTCGGTGTGCGTCCAACAGCGACAAATAAAATATTTACTGAGGGCAATCTCAAGCAAACAGATAATCAACTCGATATGGCTATTACAGGACGCGGTTTTTTCAAAGTTCAACTTCCTGATGGAAGCGATGCTTATACTAAAAATGGTGCTTTTAAAGTGGATGAAAATGGTACTATCGTTAATTCTGACGGTTATCCGCTTACTCCTCAAATCGTTCTTCCTGCAGATGCAACAAATGTGACAATAGGTGTTGATGGAACAGTTACAGTTACTCAACCCGGACAAGCACAAGCGACACAAGTAGGGCAGGTTAATCTTACAAACTTTATCAATCCGGCTGGTCTTCACTCTATGGGGGATAATTTATATATAGAAACGGACAGCTCCGGTCAACCTGTTGAGGGAACACCGGGAATCGATGGGTTGGGAAATATTAGACAAGGATTTGTCGAGATGAGTAACGTTCAGCTTGTCGTTGAACTTACGGACCTTATTACAGGACAAAGAGCATATGATTCAAACTCAAAAATCATCACAACGAGTGATGAAATGCTACAAACAGTCAATGGTCTAAAACGTTAAACTAGCTTAAAGTAGGTTGATATACTTTCATATCAACCTGTAATTTTTTATTTTATATTTCTACAATCTGCATTTAGCTATAATCACAACCATTTTTAAACATACAGGAAAATATATGCAAACTATTGATGCTAAAATATGGAAATTCGGAAAAGATATAGATACAGATCTTATCATCGCTGCAAGATACCTAAATACTTCTAACCCAACAGAACTTGCAAAGCACGTGATGGAAGATGCTGATCCTGAGTTTGTAAATAAAATGAGTGTTGGAGATATTATTGTCGCTGATGAAAATTTTGGATGTGGTTCATCAAGAGAACATGCACCAATCGCGCTTAAAGCTGCTGGAGTTGCTGCGATTATTGCTCCTACTTTTGCTCGTATTTTTTATCGAAACGCATTTAATATGGGACTTCCAATCTTTGAACTTAAAGAGGTAAATGAGATTACAGAGGGTGATGTTGTCAGTATTAATATGAACAATGGAACTATTACAAATAAAACAACTTCAAAAACATATAAATTTACTCCAATTCCAGAATTTATGCAAGAACTTATTAATGCTGGCGGACTTATGAATTTTGCAGCCCAAGAGATCAAAGCAGGGGAACAAAAATGAAAAAATATAATATTGCACTTATCAAAGGTGATGGAATTGGACCTGAAATCATCGATGAAGCTGTTAAAGTTTTAGATGCAGTCGCTTCAGTTGAGAATTTTGAGATAAATTATAATGAATTTTTAATGGGTGGCTGTGCCTATGACGCCATTGGCGATCCACTTCCTGAAGCAACAATAACTGGCTCACTCGCAAGTGATGCTGTACTTTTTGGTGCAATTGGGGGAGAAAAATGGGATAATCTTCCACGCGAAAAACGCCCAGAAAGTGGACTTTTAAGATTTAGAAAAGAACTTGGTGTGTATGCAAACCTTCGTCCGGCATCTGTTTATGATGAGCTTGTAAATGCATCTTCATTAAAGACTGAAATCGTTAGAGGTGTTGACCTTATAGTTGTTCGTGAACTTATCGGCGGTATCTATTTTGGTGAACCAAAAGGTAGAGATGAGAATAGAGGCTGGAATACGATGGTGTACACTCGTGATGAGATTACAAGAATTGCACATCAAGCTTTTAAAATTGCAATGAACCGCGATAAACGTGTTTGCTCTGTGGATAAAGCCAATGTTCTTGATGTTTCTCAGTTGTGGAGAGATGTTGTAACGGAGATCTCAAAAGAGTATCCTGAAGTCGAACTCACTCACATGTATGTAGATAACGCAGCGATGCAACTTGTTCGTAACCCTAAGCAATTTGATGTCATCTTAACTGGAAATATCTTTGGTGATATTTTAAGTGATGAAGCAAGTATGATCTGTGGATCAATCGGTTTGCTTCCATCTGCTTCAGTTGGAAATAAGATAGGTGTTTATGAGCCAATTCATGGTTCAGCTCCAGATATCGCAGGCCAAGGTATCTCAAATCCAATCGCTACGATTGCAAGTGCTTCTATGATGCTTCGTTTTGCCCTTGGCGAACATAAAGCTGCGGATAGAATCGATGCTGGTATTAAACAAGCTCTTAAAGAGGGATACCGCACTAAAGATTTAGCTCAGTTTGATGCGAAAGAAGTTTGTTCTACAAGTGAAATTGGTTCTATCATTGCTAACTACGCAGCAAAATGCAAACTTTAACCTTAGCAAATATTTATGAACTTCAAGGTCTCAAAGAAGAGGCTCTTGAAATTTACAAAGAGGTTCTAAAAAAAGATCCCTCAAATACTGATGCTAAAATAGCCATTAGAAGGTTATCTGGTATGAGAAAAAAGTTTCTTGGTGTCAACAAAGAGATGAAAGAGTATTTTGTCAAAATGGAAGATAAAATTGAGTTTTACGAGTTTGAAAGGTGGCTATTAAAATCATGGAATTAAAAGATGTTATATTAAGCACTTTAGCAGAGCTTGACGAAATAGAATCTACCGTCGTCGAACACAAAAAACAGGAATTTAATGAAGTTAAAAAGCAAGAGATAGAAATTCCTTTTACACAAACTTCTATATCCAATGATGAAAAACAATTTTTAGAGAGTATTCAAGAAAGACTACTTGTATTATTTGAAGGGTTTCAAGCACCAAACAATACAAAAGTAGAAGCAAAAGTTGATCTTACTCTTAACTTTTTGGAATACCTTTTAGCAAGTGTAGAAAATCGTATAAATTTGATAGATCATAAAGAGAAGTAATGAAGCAATACAGAGTTTTAATAGATGCGCATGATGAAAAAGGGCTTGTTTATAAAGTCTCATCAATATTTTATAAATTTAATTTAAATATTTTATCAAATCATGAGTTTGTAGATAAAGTCAATAATAAATTTTTTATGAGAAGTGTTGTTGTTGGTGATGTCTCTGAGATTGAACTTTATGAAGCACTTACAGAGGTGTTACCAAAGAAAGCGAATATCAATGTGATTACGCCTAAAAAGAAAAATATTATCCTTATGGCTACAAAAGAGTCTCATGCACTTGGTGATATTTTGATGCGTTATGAAGCAGATGAACTTGATGCAAATATTTTGGCAGTTATCTCAAATTATGATGATCTTCGAGATTTAGTTGAAAGATTTGGAATCACCTATCATCATGTTTCTCATGAAGGACTGGACAGAGCAGAACATGAGAATAAGGTCTTAGAACTTTTAGCGCAGTTTGAAGATATTGACTATGTTGTTCTTGCAAAATATATGCGTATTTTAACACCTCGATTTGTTGAGGAATACAATAATAAGATCATCAATATTCATCACTCATTTTTACCAGCATTTATCGGTGCCAATCCTTATAAGCAAGCTTATGACAGAGGTGTCAAGATTATCGGTGCAACAGCTCACTTTGTAAATAACAATCTTGATGAAGGTCCAATCATTGCACAAGATATTAGACATATTGATCATGCATTTGACTGGAAAGATATGCAACGTCTTGGAAAAGATGTTGAAAAGATCGTACTCTCCCGTGCTTTAAAGCTCGCTCTCGAAGACCGCATTTTTGTCTATGCAAATAAAACTGTTATATTCTAAGGAATCTGTTTGTTTAATATAGTATTAGTTACACCACAGATTCCAAACAATACGGGAACCATCGGCAGGTTATGTGTCAATACTGGCTCTTCACTTCATCTTATTAAGCCGCTAGGTTTTGATATCACAGAAAAAGCTGTACGCAGAGCAGGGCTTGATTATTGGGAAAAACTTGATCTACATGTATGGGAAGATCTTGATGATTTTTTTGCTAACAATCAAATCTCGGATAATGTACATTTCGCAACGACTAAAACAGATAAACCCTATTTTAATTCCACTTTTAACGCTGGAGATTTTATCTTTTTTGGAAGTGAAACATCTGGATTACCAGCAGATTTGTTAGTAAAGTTTACGGATAAAAATATCACTATCCCGATGACTAAAGAGGGTAGAAGTCTCAATCTTGCAGTGAGTACTGGTATCATCCTCTATGAGGCAATCAAGCAAAACTTTGCAGAGTATAAGGAGCTGATGTGAATTTTGTAGATATTTTCATGTCCATCTTCTTTGTACTATTTCTAGTTTTTATCTTCAAAGGTTACCATCAAAACAAACTTGAAGAAAGAGAAAAAAAGGAAGATTTTAAGAAAAAAAACTCTTAAAAAAATCTTTCTGCAAGTTCCTCTATTCTTCTATCAAGTCGTTCTAATATAGTTTCAGTTTTTTTGATTAGACTTTGCATTGTGTTGGCTCCATTTATTAAATATTCCAAATTGTAAATAAAAATTAAATTTTAAGGTAAAAATATTTCAAATTGTCATATAATTTTAAATAAATAAATAATTTTATTATTATATGAATCATAAATAAGATAGGAGTTTTCCCATGAAAAGTTTTATAGAAATTGTAGAAGAGATTAAAGATATCATCTCAGAGGAACATCCAGGTAAAAAAATATTTGATAAAGATATTGCTGATGTTCTTGGAATTTCCCAGATGAATTTTGCAACCATGAAAAAAAGAGATAAAATGCCATTTAGTGAGCTTTTGGACTTTTGTGCACGAAAAGCTATATCGATCAATTGGCTTTTATATGGTCAAGCACCTGAAAGTCTTGTTGAATCCACAAACCGTTTTTATATGGTTCGATATTTTAATGATGTCAGCGCATCAGCTGGCGGCGGTGGAGATGTAGATAACGAAGGATATCAAAGCTTGGAACTTTCTGAAAATTTTATAGATATCTTGGGTGGACAAACCCAGATGAAAAATATAGAAGCTATCAAAGTAAGCGGTGATTCTATGGAACCTACATTTTCTTATGATGACATTGTTTTTATAAACCGTCAAAAAACTGATCTTTCTCGTGGTGGAGTTTTCGTTATAAGAACTGAGCACGGGCTTTTTATTAAAAGAGTCAGTAAAAGAATAGATGGAAAAATAGATATAATCTCAGACAATAAAGAATACTCAAAACTTACCGTTCATCCTACAGAAGTAGAGTTCATTGGAAGAGTTGTTGGTAAGTTTGGAAGTGTTGATTAACGCTTATACCCAAAGGGTACTTTGCATATAAGGAAAACAGTTGAACTATCTTTGGTCTTTATTTTTACTCTTTTTTTTAAGTGCTTGTTCGCAAGTGAACACTCTAGCCTATGGAGATATTGCGGATCTAAAAGAACTGCCACAAACGGCAATACCTTATACAACTTCATTGGATGAAAATAGATCACTCTATGAAGTGCAGTCCCAGTATGAAAAACATTATTTTAGAGCTTGGCATATGCAATTGTCAAAAATTTCGATAGAAGCTATGCGATGGCCTTTTAAAAGTTATACTCCTAAAAATAGTTATGGGGAGAATCTTGAGCCAATCTCTCAATCATTTTTAGATCGTCTTAATACAAATACAGATTTTGATAAGTATGCGAGCGTCAATGAAAAAGCAATCACCGTGCAACAAAGTAATTTGAGAGCACTGCCTACAGATAAACCTTTCTTTAATGATCCAAGAAAAGCTGGAGAGGGTTTTCCTTTTGATTATCTACAGGAGAGTTCTATTCATGTTAATGAACCAATATTGGTTTCTCACTATTCACTTGATGGTGCATGGGCGTATGTCTCTACCTCATATGCATCTGGATGGATTCATATCAATGACCTTGTATTACTTTCAGACCAACAGTGCCAAGAATTTGAAAGTGCAAAAAAAATTTCCATTACTGTAGATGACTTTCCTATAAAAGATGATAAAAATCAATTTCTATATTATAGTAAGATTGGTATGCAATTTCCTATTTTACAAGAAACGAATAATAGCTATTATGCTTCAGTTATCGTTGCTGGAGCTGATAGCAGTGCCGTTTACAAACATATAATAATTCCAAAAAATATCGCAACCGTTGATGTATTGGCATTAAATCAACAAAATATTACAACGCTTGTAGATGCAATTATTCATACACATTATGGTTGGGGAGGAATGTATGGAGAGAGAGACTGTTCATCCACACTTAGAGACTTATTTGCACCTTTTGGTATATGGCTACCTAGAAACTCTTCTTATCAAGCAAAAGTAGGAAAAGTCATCTCTTTAAATGGACTCGGTGATGATGCAAAAATAGCGCTTATTAAAAAAGAGGGTGTTCCTTTTGAAACATTACTCCATAAAAAAGGGCATATTCTTTTATATACAGGTGTCTATGATAATAAAGTAGTCGTTATGCATAATTTATGGGGAATAAAAACATCTGATGGTGGAAAAGATGGAAGAATTATTGTAGGAAAAACAGTTTTCTCAACTTTAGAGATAGGCAAAGAGCAAAAATTTTATAGTGGAAGTTTACTAAGTAAACTAGATAGCATGAATATCTTAACTCTTAAACCTTGATATCTAAAAGAGAACCGAACATCTCATTTTGAGTCTTAATAGTATTCACATTTGCTTCAACAGATCTTGAGATAGTAATCTGGTCTGTGATCTCTTTTGTAAGATCTGTTTGACTTTGTTGTGAACCATTATCTGAGGCAAGTCGTGTATTTGCGCTTACGCTTCCATTCGCATTGTCACTTAGACGCGTATCTGAGGGTATAAATCCATCCGTATTTACATTTGCAACATTATTAGCATTATTATTCAGAAAAACTTGATTGGCTTGTATAGATGAAACATTTGAAGATATCATAATAACTCCTTAAAGGAGTCATTATAAAACGATTTAACTGAAGTAATAATAAATAAATTTTTGCAGTTAGTGAAGATCAGCGTTTAGTTTTACTTCTCTTGTAGAACGACTAACAGAAAGTTCGCCAGTAAGAGAGTTTTGTCTAAAATGAAGCCCATTAAGACCTGCGAGTTCTTTACCTTTAAATATTTCACCACTCAGCATATGATCTGCATTCACTTGATTGATTTTTTCTAGATTTTGTGTCGACATAGTAACTTTTGTACCTTCTAAGATAGCAATACCTGCATCGATGATACAAGCATCTCCTAAAGGAATCCCACAAACGCTATTTGCACCAAGAAGACAGTTCTTTCCTATTGAGATAGGATTACCATCAGTTCCGCTTAATACTCCAAGAATAGAAGCTCCACCACCAACGTCACTGCCATCTCCAACGATCGCAGAAGAAGAGATACGTCCCTCAACCATACTTACACCAGTTGTTCCAGCATTGAAGTTGATGTAACTTGCACCTGGCATAACTGTAGTTCCTGCATGAAGCTGTGCGCCAAAACGAACTTTTGATGCTTCTAAGATACGCGTGTTGTTCGCTGGAATGATGTGTTGTAAAAATCTTGGAAATTTATCTACAAAGTCAATATTTGGATATGTATTTGAGAGTTTAAGTTCGATCTCAAATTCTCTTAACCACTCAAGCTCAATCGGAGCGCCTGCTGACCATGCAACATTTGGCAATGCTCCAAAAGCACCGTTAAGATTGATACTTCTAAGGGCAACTTTTGCTAAAGAAAGAGCATAAAGTTTAAGGTAAGTTGCTTCAACACTTATACATGGAGCGTCATTGAAGATAAATACAACTCTAAATTCTCCCTCTCTACATCCGCTTTCTTTTAGTTCTGCGTAAAGATGTGAAACAACTTGGATATTTCTATGTGCATCGCCATAGGCTTCGTCGCTGTATGGAGTAAAAGCATTGAGACAGCTCTCTAAAAATGCTAGATTTACATTACAAACAACTTCATTTTGTGTAAAATCTACAGCTATTCCTTGCTCTTTTAATGCTTCTATAAAAATAGCAGCACTTCCAAAATTTTCATTCCAGTTAATTACAGGGTAGGTTGCTTGAAGCACTTTATCACTATTTAACTGACCAAAATCAACTCTTGCAATACCAAAAGCAAGTGGATTTTTATAATCTTTTGTCTGGGATTTTATATTTTCTATCAACGCTTTAAAAGCATCGCTTGTTTCTATGGTTTGCATATTAAGACTCTTTTTTTAAGATTTGTTTGCAATTATACTTAAAAAAAATTAATTGGCTAAGTGTTAAAAATGGAAGGTATAATTTCACATTATTAGGTGGTTATAATGAATGAATGGATTGAATTTTTGCAAGAGAATGATTACTTAGGTATAAAAAAATATCTTAAAAGTGACGTTGATGTCAATGAAAGTAGTGAAGAGGGTGATTCTATTTTGGCTCTAGCGCTTAGATATAGATGTGATGATGAGATCATAGATCTTTTGATCGATAATGGTGCTGATTTGAATGATTTTAATGAAGATGGTGTGAGCATTTTAGACTATGCCATTATGTACAATAAAATTGATTTGATGAAAAAGCTTTTAGAATCAGGGATTGATGTTAACTTTACTCGCAGACGAAGCAAGTTTACGCCTCTTATGGGCGCTGTTTGTTATGGACGCAAAGAGATTGCAAAGTTGCTTTTAGAAAATGGAGCGGACAAAGAAGCTGTGGATTCAAAAGGACTTAATCCTCTTGCCTTTGCTAAAAAAACACACAGAAAAAGTATGATCGAACTTCTTGAAAATTTTTAGTCAAGAAGTTTGTATTCGATATTCTTTGACTCTAAAAAAGTTTTAAATTTTTCAAACTCATTTTTGACAATTTCTTCATCATAATAGTTCAAAGATAATTCAACTTCAGGACCATTCTTACCTATGATAGGTAAAGAAGAAAGCTCCATATCTGATGGAATCTCATTCATAAGATCTATTAAAGTATTTTCGCTCGTATAAGCAAAAAGTGTCTTTCTATACTTTTGTACAGAGCTTGAAAAATATTTTTCTACACATTTAGTTATCATCGGATGTGACATCTCTGGAAATCCTGGAACAAAAAAGTACCTATGATCTAGTTCAAATGCCGACATATTATTGATAGGATTTTTTATCAGATTCGCATTTTCTGGCAGGTCTGACATAAATATACGATGGGGATAAGCCTCTTCATGAAATCTTTCTATGATATCTTTTTCAAACTTTTTATTTCTTACCAAAGGCTTACTTGTAAAGACCTTTGCGGCTATTTCACGGGTGAGATCATCCGGCGTGGAACCGATACCGCCAAAGCTAAAAAGCACTGCATTTTTGTCTTTTTTTACCAACTCGAAAATATCAGTGATGAGCTGTTTTTCATCTTTGATAATAAAAGTTGAAAAAAGTGTGTGTCCATAAGAGTTTAGAAGATCACGAAGAAAGTTAAAATGCTTATCTTCTCTTCTTCCATTGAGTATCTCTGTACCTATAATAACCGCATAAAAATTAACCATATTAAAAATCCTTGATAGCTATGAAAAGTTGAGTGATTATAATGAGAATCTTGTTATATATGCCTTACATGTAACCAACTATTTGGTATTATTTTACCTATAATAATTGAAGGATGAAAAATGTTATTTTCACAAAAACTCGAAGAGATGATAAAACAAAGTGTGTTACCAGATATCGAAGATAGAATGGATGAGCTTTATGAAATCATAGCAGACAAAAAAAATGATTCTATTGAAGAATCCAAAGGGGAACTAGAAGAGTTAATAGAGTTTCGTGATGATTTAAAAGAGATTCTTGTAGATATCGAATGTGGCGAGATTGAAGAAGATGAATGTGAAGAGATCTTCAATGACATCATATCAGCGCAAACAGAAGAAGATGACGAAGAGTAGATTAAACTCATTTGTATATAATTCGGGCAATAAAACAGATAGGACTTAAAATATGAGAATAATATTACTTGGCGCTCCGGGTGCAGGAAAAGGCACTCAAGCCCAATTTTTGACTAAAAAATACAATATCCCTCAAATCTCAACAGGAGATATGCTTCGTGCAGCGATCAAAGCTGGCACAGAGATGGGAAAAATGGCTAAGGCTGCTATGGATGCTGGACAGCTTGTAACAGATGAGATTATCATCGGACTTGTAAAAGACCGTATCGCTGAAAATGACTGTAAAAACGGCTACTTGCTTGATGGTTTTCCACGTACACTTCCTCAAGCAGACGCAGTTACAAATGCAGGTATCGCTATTGATGCTGTTATCGAAATAGATGTTCCAGATTCTGAAATCGTTACTCGTATGGCTGGTCGTCGTGCGCACTTGGCAAGCGGAAGAACATACCATTTAGTTTACAACCCGCCAAAAGTTGAGGGCAAAGATGATGAAACTGGCGAAGATTTGGTTCAACGTGATGATGATAAAGAATCAGTTGTATTAGATCGTTTAAAAGTTTATCATGAACTTACTCAGCCTCTTATCGGCTATTACAAAGATCAAGCGTCTAAAAACTCTAGTATCAAATATATTACTGTGGATGGAACAGCAAAAATCGACAAAGTCGAAGCAACCATAGTTTCTCAACTAGATTAAAAATATCTTTACATGTAAGTATCCAGAATTTTTCTGGATAGATTTTTTATTTAGTAAAAATTATAAAAGGTGAATGTTATAAAATGTTGATAACAATATTGATTAGCATCGCATTGACTTCTTTAATAATAAGCCTCATTATGTTTGTTACTCAAATTCTAAATAGCGATTTTATAAGTCAGGTAAAAATAGATGAATATTTTTTAATATCTAATAAAACGAAACTATCTCGTTCAGAAGAAGAACAGAAGTTTATTGATAAAACATGGCATCTATACTACATGCAAAAACTTAGAAATTTAAGCTTTAAAGTTGGAATGATTGTATTACCCATAACAATCTTATTGAGCTATATGAAAAGGCAATAAATTGACAAAAAGTTATCTTTTTATAGGTCTAGCTATAAGTTTATTTTTAACAGGTTGTGAATCTCGTCAACCACTTACTCCATCAAATAAATTTAATCCAGTTCTTACAAAATTTCTTTATGAAAATCATGGAAAAAGCACTATAAAAGGGAGTGCATATTTGCGTAAAAATAATGGGAAAATTGTTACTTGTGAAGGGCTAGAAGTGGGAATGATCCCCGTTACACCATATTCATCTGAGCGCATGGAACATATATATTCTAGCACAGAGCATGGTTATAGAGCATTTTCTAAAGGGATTCCCCAGTTTACTCAAACTCCAGATAAATATGAACAATATGTTGTAAAAAGAGTATGCGACAGCCAAGGTCACTTTACTTATGAAAATGTAGGAGATGGCGAGTATTTTATCACTACATCGGTTCAATGGCAAAATGGAAAGGAAAAAGAGGGCGGTATTTTGATGCAAAAGGTAAAAGTATCAAATCGTGAAACTAAGAAGGTTGTGTTAACCAAAAAGTAAGGAAAAAATAATACCTAGAATAAATTCCATATACTAAATTAGATTTTAGAAGTTATAAATGTTCCCATCTCAAAAACGATCTCTTCAATACTTCCTTCTCCACTGATTACATGTAAGAGATTCTTAGCATTATAAAAAGCTTGTATCTCTTCTAATGGTTCAGTGTAGACTTTCATGCGGTTATCAAAAACCTCTGTATTGTCATCAGCTCCGCGGGCACGTCCTAAGACTCTATCGCGCGCTGTTTCTTCGCTTACATGTACTTCTATGACACTGCTGAGTTCTAAAGATGAATCGCTTTGCAAATATTCATCCAAAGCATTTAATTGTTCTATACTTCTAGGATAACCATCTATTATGATGATATTTGTCGGGGCATTTTTGATGGCATTTACAATAGTTGTGATCGCTATTTTAATTGGGACAATAAGCCCTTGAGATATATAGTTGTTTATTTCCAATCCAAGCTCACTTCCGCTTGAAACTTCAGCGCGAAGCATATCGCCGGTAGAGTAGTGTGTTATCTCGTCGTTTTGCTTTGCTATAAGCTCTGCATCTGTAGTTTTACCAGAGCCGGGCGCTCCGATAATGAGAAATAGTTTTTTGCTACTCATTACGCTTTTACTTGCTCGCGAATTCTGATATGTAGGTCTTTGAGTTGGTCGTTATCAACCGTACTTGGAGCTTGAGTCAAGATACAAGAAGCTTTTTGCGTTTTAGGGAAAGCGATAACATCACGAATGCTTGATTTTTTAGAAATTAACATCATAAGTCTGTCGAAACCGATAGCAAAACCGCCGTGTGGAGGCGCACCAAATTTTAGAGCATCAAGTAAGAAACCGAATTTTTCTCTCGCTTCCTCTTCGCCGATACCTAGAAGTTTGAATATCTCTTCTTGAACTTCAGGTTTATGGATACGAATACTTCCACCACCAAGCTCAGTTCCATTTAAAACGATGTCATAAGCGATAGACTCTATCTCTTCTACATCATTTTTATCTGTATCTTTAGGCATTGTAAATGGGTGGTGAAGCGCTTTAACACGGCCATCTTCCACTTCAAACATAGGAAAATCGACAACCCATACGAACTCAAATCTGTCTTTATCGACAAGATTCATCTTCTCATGTTCTGCGATGAAGATTCTAAAACGTCCCATATAATCAAGAACTGTTTTTTTATCTCCCGCCCCGAAGAATACAACGTCACCCACTTCAAGTTCAGTTCTCTCAATAAGAAGTGCAATATCTTCCTCTGTAAAGAATTTAAGTAGTGGACCTTTTAAGCCATCTTCTTGCATTTGGAAGTATCCAAGACCATGCGCACCGAACTTGCGTACATAATCTTCAAAACTTTTCATTTCACGTTTAGAGAAAACAAGGTCAGCACCCGGAACTTTTAAAGCTTTGATACGGTTTTTATGTGGTTGTTTTGCGATATTTGTAAATATCTCATTGTCACAACGCTCAAAAATGTCGATAACATCAACCATTTTAAGATCATAACGAAGGTCTGGTTTATCTGAACCGTACCATTCCATAGCATCAGAGTATTTGATGTGATTAAACGGTGGTTTAATCTCAACACCACAAGCGCCAAACATCCCAACAAGAAGATCTTCAGCAACTTTGATAACATCTTTTTGAGAACAAAAACTCATTTCAACGTCTATTTGAGTAAATTCAGGTTGTCTGTCAGCTCTTAAATCTTCATCTCTAAAACATTTTGCAATCTGGAAATATCGATCGAACCCGCCAACCATCAAAAGTTGTTTGAAAAGCTGTGGTGATTGTGGAAGAGCGTAAAACTCGCCATTATGAACACGAGATGGTACAAGATAATCTCTTGCGCCCTCAGGCGTTGATTTTGTTAAAATAGGCGTTTCAACTTCCAAAAATCCGTGTGCATCAAGAACGTTACGAGCTGCAATAGCCGCTTTTGAACGCAAACGAAATGTCTCAAACATAGATGGATCACGAAGCTCTAAATAACGGTATTTTAAACGAGTTTCTTCACCAACGTTTTTGTCTCCGATGACAAACGGAGTAGGGGCACTTTTGTTTTCTATAACAAGTATGTCTACAACCATTTCAATATCACCCGTTTTTAAACGAGGGTTTACAAGTCCTTCACCACGAGGACGGATTTTACCTGTTGCTACAAGGACAAATTCATCGCGGACACTGTCAGCTACTTTGTGTGCTTCTGCATTGTCTGATGGATCAAATACAAGCTGAATTAATCCGCTTTTGTCACGTACATCGATGAATATAATTCCGCCATGATCGCGGTAGCTATTTGCCCAACCAGCGACAGTGACGACTTCACCAACATGTTTTATGCTTAGGTCTGTACAATAATGAGTTCTCAAATCTAGATTCCTAAAGAAAAATTTTCGCGATTATAACGCAACTATACTGATAGCAAACTAAACGTCCAAGAGGGGAAAATATATATTTTATTGAACATAATCTTCACAATTTTACTCTTGACACTTCGTTATGTAAAAATATATACTACGAAAATGTTTTGAATTGATGTACTTTGTCACATAACGCTAGGCATTATTTTTGCATAGATCGTTATGTACACAAATATACAACCAAAAATAAATTTGATTTAAAGGATAGAAATGAAACAAAATGGACTTATTAAGGTCTCAATGGCAGCGCTAGCATTTTGTGTAAGTACACAAACTTTTGCAGGGGATACAGCGCCAAAAGCTACCTTGGCAGGAGATTATACAGTTAAATATAATGCTCAACCTACAAGTGTCGATAACTTTGCGGATATGTTTAGCAAAGGAAATTTTTTTGGAAGAGTGAGATCAAACACTTTTTTGTTTAACTATTCCAAGTCAACACAAAACGATACCTTATCAAGTGGACTAGGTGGTTCTCTCGTATTTCAAAGTGGAGTATTTGACAATTTTGATGCGAGATTGGGTCTTTACTACACACACGGTTTTGTAGATAACGCGTCTCTTACAACTATCAATAATCTCAAAGGTGGTGCCGATGTTTTAAATCGACCCGATTATCGCGCAAATAGAAGTCAAGATCTTGGTGTTTTAGGTCAAGCGTACCTTCGTTATAGCGGCATTTCTAAAAGCGAAGTACTAGTTGGTCGTCAATTGGTTGAAACATTTTTCACAGCTTCAAATGACACAAAGATGATTCCAGAAACATTTGATGGCGTAGTATTTAATACAAATGCCATCCCAAATACAAAAGCAACTATCGCATATCTAGCCGATGAAAAGATGCGTGGACATGCAGATACGAATTCACCTTTAGTGTATTCAAGTAGTACAACAAGCGACAGTATCAATGATGATACGGCGATGGCGAAAGGCTTGACTTATACAAATCTTATGAAACATGGCAAATCCACAGATGCACCGCTTATCATCGCAGAAGCTCATAACACCTCAATAGAAAATTTAAAACTGGATGCTTCAGCTTATAATGTTCCAGAGCTTGTATCTCAAGCGATGCTAGAAGGTAACTATAAAATCGCGTTGGGTAAGAACTTTTCAATTACTCCGGGTGTAAGATATTTGCATCAGTTTGATGAGGGTGCTGGCGAGGTTGGCGGAGCTTCTTTAAGTGGAAAAGCATTAACAGATGCAAAGATCAAAGCTGCATATGATGATCCGACTTCGATGAATTCTGATATGATTGCTGCGAGATTAGTAACAAAATATCAAAACTATACATTAAATCTTGGCTATTCTAACATCTATGGAAAGGCTGACCTGATAGATCCGTGGAGAGCGTTCCCAACGGCTGGATATACTCGTTCTATGGCTCGTTATAACTGGTATGCAGACACAAGAAGTTATCGTATCCAGTTTGTAGCAAAAACAAATATTGCACCTGTACTAAAAGACTTAAATATAGAAGTTTCAGCTCTTCATACAGATAACGATATGGCAAAAGGGTGGCAGAGCGAAAATTACTATTATGTAGGTTTCATACAAAATTTACCGGCGTTACCACAGTTTCAATGGCGCCTAAGAATAGGATATGATGATATTCTCAATGGAACATCAAATGCAGCTAGTAATGATAATCTCGACTCTCGTTTAGAGTTTAACTATTTATTTTAAAAGGAAACACAATGAAAAAGACAGTTTTAGCGTTATTATTATCAATCTCTTCACTTTTTGCAGGAGAGATCAACATCGCAGTTGCGGCAAATGTGAGTTATGCTATGGATGAACTCAAAGCAGAGTTTGCAAAAATCTCTCCCCAAACAAAGGTACAAGTCACCCTTGGAAGCAGTGGAAAGCTTACCGCTCAGATCAAAAACGGTGCTCCGTATGGAGTTTTTATGTCCGCAGATATGAAATTTCCTGAAGCTCTCTATGGTGAGGGGATGACAATTACAAAACCTGTTGTTTATGCGCAAGGTTCTTTAGCGTACCTTAGCGTGCAAAAACAGGATTTTAGTAAAGGAATCAATGTATTAATATCAAAAAATATCAATAAAATTGCTATCGCAAATCCAACCACCGCACCTTATGGAAAAGCCGCTATAGAAGCGATGCAAAAAGCTGGAATCTACAATCAAGTTAAAGATAAATTTGTTTATGCAGAGAGTATTTCTCAAACTGTAGCCTATGCAACAACTGCGGCAGATATAGGAATTATTGCAAAATCAACTCTTTACTCTCCTAAAATGTCTCAGTATACAGAGGGTATAAACTATGCAGAGGTCGATCCAAAACTTTACACACCTATACAACAGGGAATCGTTCTGCTAAAATTTGCAAAAAATAATAAAGAGTATAAAGCTTTTTATGATTTTATCTTGAGTGAAAAAGCAAAAGCAATCTTTAAAAAATATGGATATATCATCTAATGAACACAATAAAAGCAACAGTAGCCCAGATGCATAACTTTGAGGGAATCTCTCTAGTAGAACTTAAAACGCAGGAAGACACTCTTACATTAGTTGCTTTGGAGATAGATGAAAAAGTGAAAGTCGGCACTGTTGTGACACTTTTTGCCAAGGCAACAAACGTTGTTTTGGCAAAACATAAAATTGAAGATATTTCACTTTCAAACCAGCTGGAATGTTTGATAAAAGAGATACAAATGGGAACTCTTTTATCAAGTATTACTCTACATGTAAAGGAAAGTATTTTAGAGAGTATCATCACAACAAAATCACTCAAAAAACTTGACTTACATGTAAACGAGAAAGTTATCGCACTCATAAAAGCAAGCGATCTTTCAATAGCATCAATAGAATAAAAGGATTTTTTTTGACCCCACTTTTAGATCACGAACTCATCGAATATATTAGAGAAGATATCCCATATTTTGACCTTACCACGCATCTTTTAGCACCAACACCAAAGCTTGCTAAACTTGAGATATTTACAAGAGATGATATTGTCGTCGCTTGTTCCGAAGAAGCGCAAAGAGTCGCAGAACTTTTAGGATGCAGTGTCGTAAAAAATACGCCCTCTACGACATTTTTACAAGCGGGATCTTTGGTTTTAAAACTCCAAGGCGATTCAGATAAACTGCATCAAGCTTGGAAATTGTGTGCTGTCTTACTTGAATACGCTTGTGGCATCGCTACTTACAGCTACAAAATGCTTCAAAATGCCCATACTCTCAATCCCAAATGTGAGATTTTAGTCACAAGAAAAAGCATCCCCTTTACAAAAAAGTTTGCCATGCGAGCATTGCTTTGTGGTGGTGTTCTGCCTCATCGACTAGGACTTTCAGAATCCATCGTTATTTTCGATCATCATCGTGCACTTTTTGAAGATAAAGAGCAGTTTATTAACGCATTTCACGACCTAAAAAGAAAAGCGGTCGAGAAAAAAGTGGTTGTAGAATCTGATACGCTTGAAGATGCAAAAGAGATGCTTTGTCTTGGCGCAGATGTGATCCAGATGGATAAATGCGATCAAAGTATTTTAAAAGAGTTGGTAGAGTACAAAAATCAGAACTTTCCTCATGCAAAGATTTTGGCCGCTGGCGGTATCAACAAAGACAATGTTGCACTTTTTGCTCATAGCGGAGTAGATGCCATTGTCACAAGCAGTCCCTATCAGGCGAAGATGGCAGACTTTGGAACACGCTGGATCAACCTGTGAATGACCTCAATTTTGAACCATTTTTTCTCTCATTTCGCTTAGCCGCTACCGTTACTTTTATCCTTTTTTTAATTGCCTTGCCTCTTGGCTGGTGGCTTTCTCAGACAAAAAACAGATTTAAACCCGTCATCGAAGCCATCGTTTCTTTGCCTATCGTTTTACCGCCCTCGGTTCTTGGTTTTTACATCCTTTATGCGCTTTCTTACAACTCGCCATTTGGTTCTTTCATGAATGAATATTTTGGCATCAAGATGGTTTTTAATTTTACAGGTCTTGTGATTGCCAGCTGTTTTTACTCTTTTCCATTTATGGTGCAACCACTTCAAGGCGGGTTTGAAACTTTAAACAAAAATATGCTTGAAGCGTCATATATTGCAGGAAAAGGGAAGATAAAAACACTTTTACATGTAGCACTTCCAAATATCAAGCCCGCACTCTTAACAGCACTTATTATTACATTCGCACATACAGTCGGAGAGTTTGGTGTCGTCCTGATGGTTGGAGGTTCTATTCCAAACGAGACAAAAGTCGCATCAGTGGCGATCTATGAATATGTCGAGATTATGGACTACAAATCCGCACATATCTATAGCGCCATCATGGTCGCACTCAGCTTTTTGGTTTTGCTTGGAGTTTATATGTTTAACCAACATCAAAACCGTAAATTGAGAGTTATCTAATGATAAAAATAGAGATAAACAAAAAACTTCACGGCTCAAATGGCGAGATGATTTTACATGTAAATCTTCATATAAAGCAGGGTGATTTTGTAGCACTCTCTGGACAAAGTGGAAGCGGGAAAACGACGCTTTTACGCATTCTTGCAGGTCTTGAAGATGCAAGCGGTGATATAGATGTCTTTGGCACAAAGTGGCTTGATGGCAAGAAAAAGTTACCGCCTCAAGAGCGTGGGATCGGTTTTGTGTTTCAAGATTATGCACTTTTTGCAAACATGACAGTGATGCAAAATCTGCTTTATGTACAAAAAGATGAGAAACTGGCAAATCATCTTTTGGAACTTACAGAACTCAGTGAACTCAAAAACAGATATCCAAATACTTTGAGCGGCGGACAAAAACAGCGTGTCTCTTTATGTCGAGCGTTGATGAAACGTCCAAAGATTTTACTTATGGATGAACCGCTCTCAGCGCTAGATCCCGACATGAGAACTAAACTTCAACACGACATTTTAACGCTTCACAAAGAGTTTGGCACGACAACCATTATGGTGAGTCATGATCCAAGTGAAATCTACCGTCTTGCTTCAAGAGTCCTTGTTTTAGAACAAGGCAAAATCACCCAAGACGGCACAACAAAAGAGATACTGCTCCACACCAAAGGAAGCCAAAAGTTTACATTTTCAGGCGAACTTTTAGAGATCATCAAAGCCGATGTTATTTATATTGCCGTGGTCGCCATCGGTCAGCAGATTGTTGAGATTGTCGTGGATTCTCATGAAGTCAAAAACTTCACAATCGGGCAAAGAGTCCAAGTCAGCACAAAGGCATTTTCACCCTCATTGTCGTAAAAACAGTATAATCCGCAAAAATTACATAAAGATAAACTATGCAAAATCTTCTCAACCAGCTTGCTCAAAAAACAAATCTCAAACCTGAGATTATCTCAAATATCTTAAAGCTTTTAGAAGAGGGCGCGACCATCCCCTTCATTGCCCGTTACCGCAAAGAACTCACGGGCGGAGCGGATGATGAAACACTTCGTGCTTTTGAAGATATCTATACAAGCACAAAAAAACTTTTAGAGCGCAAAGAAGATGTTGCTAGACTTATCTCTGAGCGGGCGACGCTCACATCTGAGATACAAAAAAGCATCGACGAAGCTGAAAATTTAAGAGTTTTAGAAGATATTTATCGTCCTTTTAAAGAGACAAAAAGTTCTCGTGCAAGTGTCGCTGTGGCAAATGGGCTGACACCTCTTGCGAACACTTTACAGAGTGCAAAAATGAGCAAAGAAGAGTTTTTAAATTTTGCAAAGAGTTTTGTCAAAGGTACGCTAAAAAATGTAGATAAAGCCATTTCTGGCGCGCAAGATATACTAGCTGAGCGCTACGCAGAAGAGCCAAGAGAGCGTGAAAACTTGCGAAATACAATGTTGCGTCATGGAAACTTAGAAATAAAAAAAGCTAAAAGTTTTAATGAAAAAGGAGTTTTTGTAAACTTCGTAGACAAGAGTGAAAAGGTTGCTTACATTCCCTCACATAGATATCTGGCTTTGATGCGTGGCGTGAACGAAAAAGAGCTTAGCGTGAAGATTAGTGTCGATATGGAGCGCATCGAGCAAAATATCAAAAGCTATAAGATTCCTCGTAACGCCTCAAGCTCGAAAGAACTGCTTTTTGATGCTTATAAAGATGGATTTAAACGTCTTTTACTCCCGTCCATTGAGCGTGAAATTCATACAGAGCTGAAAGAAAAAGCAGACTTGCAAGCCATCAACACTTTTGGAAAAAACCTTTCCCAGCTTCTTATCACTCCGCCTGTCACAAAACGGGTGATTTTAGGTGTTGATCCTGCTTTTGTGAGTGGATGTAAACTCGCAGTTTTAGATGAAAATGGCAACTTTTTGGACTGCGCTGTTATCTACCCGACAGAGCCGAAGAAAGATTATGAAAACTCAAAAAGAAAGATTTTAGAGCTTGTTAAAAAATACAATATCAAAGCGATCGCCATTGGTAATGGAACAGCTTCAAGGGAAACTGAGGAGTTTTTCGCAAGAATCAACAGTGAGATAGAGGAACAACTCAGTTACACAATCGTCTCAGAGGCGGGTGCTTCGATTTACAGCATCTCAAAAATCGCTTCAGATGAATATCCAAATCTTGATGTAACGATCCGCGGAGCAATCTCCATCGCTGGGCGTCTTCGTGATCCGATGGCGACTTTAGTTAAAATAGATCCAAAATCTCTAGGAATCGGGCAGTATCAACACGATGTAGATCAAAAACTTTTAGAGAAAAAACTCTCCGATATCACAGTCGATCTTGTTAATCGTGTGGGAGTAGACATCAACTCCGCTTCTGCTTCGCTTTTATCTTTTGTCGCAGGTATCGGCGAAAAGTTGGCCAAAAATATCATCGCTTACAGAGATGAAAATGGAAACTTTAAAACAAAATCTGAACTCTTACATGTAAAGGGTTTGGGCAAAAAAGCGTATGAGCAAGCCGCTGGATTTATCCGCATCAAAGACGCTAAAAACCCGCTTGAAAATACAGGTATTCACCCTGAAAGTTATCAGATCGCTGAAAAGTTAAAAAATATGGACTTAAATAATTTAGACGTTCAAGCAGTTTGTGATAGCTTACTTGTAGGTAAAGAAACGCTTAAAGATATCATCTTTGAACTCAAAAAACCGGGCTTTGACCCAAGAATGGAACTCCCTCCCATCACTTTTAAAAGTGGACTTACAGACATTTCAATGCTTCATGAGGGAAGTATTGTTTCGGGAGTTGTGAGAAATATCACGGATTTTGGGGCATTTGTAGATATAGGTCTTAAAAATGACGGACTTATCCATATCTCAAAGATCAGCGAAAAAAGAGTTTCTCATCCGCTTGAAGCGGTGAGCTTGAACCAATATCTTTCTCACATCGAAGTGATCGCCATTGACAAAGATAAAGGGAAAGTCAGTTTAAGTTTAAAAAGTGGTCTTTAGGGTTAAAAAATGTCAATCTGTCATATTTTGTAGCTTTTATTGAAATTGAGACTACTATTTAGAGATAAGTTGGCAAAAAAAATAAAAAGTGTATAATAAACCAAAAAAAGCCATAAAGAGTCTTGTTTGAAAAAAATGAATATAAAAAAAGTAGGCATTATTTTAAGACCTTCTACTCCAGAACTTAAAGATGTTTTCTACGATATCAAAAACTTATTTGAATCTCACGATATAGAAGTTTTTATAGATAGCATCAGTGGTGGAATGATTGATGTGATGGGTCAAGAATTTGATACACTTTGTCAGAAATGTGATATTTTAGTCAGTATTGGAGGCGATGGTACACTTATTTCTGTTGTGCGACGCTCTTATAAATATCAGATTCCAATTTTAGGTGTTCACGCTGGAAAACTTGGCTTTTTAGCTGATCTTTCCATCGATGATATGAAAGATTTTGTAAAGCTTTTGACGACAAATGAGTTTCGTATTGATCATAGATCTGTTTTACAAGCAACGATTAAAACTGCCCAATCAGAAGACACTATTTATGCATTTAACGATATCGTGCTTACTCGTCCCTCCATATCAAAAATGATCCGTATAGAGACTTTGGTGGATGATAAAGCGTTTAATACTTACTACGGAGATGGCGTTATAGTCTCGACTCCAACGGGTTCAACGGCTTATAATCTCTCAGCCGGCGGCCCAGTTTTATTTCCTTTGACAAATGTTTTTTCTCTCACTCCGATTTGTCCACATTCTCTCACACAAAGACCAGTTGTTCTTCCGGGGCACTTTTCTATAGATATGAAAACTCCTGATAAATCTGCACTTCTTATCGTTGATGGACAAGATATGCATGAGTTTGGAAGTGGCGATACCATCAGTATCAAACTCGCTAAAAATCCAGCAAAACTTATCCACAAAAAAGAGTTTAACTACTTTGATGTTCTCAAAGAAAAACTCAGATGGGGAGAATAGGGCGTGATTGAACGTTTTTATCTTAAAGATTATCTCAGTTTTAAAAATATTGAATTGAACCTTTCTCGCGGACTTATCGTCTTTAGCGGGCCAAGTGGAAGTGGAAAATCAGTTTTGATGGATTCTATCCTTAGTACATTTGGTTTATCCGATGGCGGTGCGGCCCTTTGTGAATCTCAGATAAACTGGAATATATTAGGTGATGATTTTGGTATAGAAAATGAGGATATCAATGTTTTTAGACAGATAAAAAAAGAGAAAGTACGCTTTTTTATCAATAATCAAAGTATCTCAAAAAAAGATATTAAGGGTATAGGCTCAAATTATATACGACATTTAAGCCTCAAAGATTATAGTGATTTTGAAAACAAAAATCTTTTAGAGATTTTGGATAATCGTGTTAAAAATGCAGATATCCAAACAATAAAAGAGAGATTTAAAGCAAATTTTTCAAAGTATCTCGAAGTTTCAAAAGAGTTGCAAGAGATCGAAGATGAGGAAAAGCGTATCGTAGAGCTTAAAGAGTTTGCCGCTTTTGAGATACAAAAAATTGATGATATCAATCCAAAAACAGGCGAAGATGAAGCACTTTTAGAGATAAAAAAAGAACTTTCAAAAAAAGAAAAATCAACTAAAAAAATAGAAGAAGCAAATAAGATATTTGATTATGAGCATGTTGTTGCTTCCGCTCTCGAACTTTTAGAAATTGAAAGTTCATTTTTTGATGATGCGATGAATGAGCTTCGAGCTCATTTGGATGAAGCGACACAAAAGTTTACCAATCTTGAAGATATTGATGTTGAAGAGGTTTTAAATCGCATCGAAGCACTTTCTTCACTCAAGCGAAGATACGGCGGGATAGAAGAGGCTTTAGAATATAAAAAACTCAAACTCCAAGAGCTTGAGCGTTATAACAATATTGAGATTACAAAAGACAGCTTGGTTGATTTAAAAAGTAGTTTACATGTAAGTATTACAGAAGATGCAAACAAGATGACTCAGCTAAGACAAGGTGCTCTTGGCGATTTTACAAAAGATCTTAATTGTTATGTGACACAGCTTTATCTTCGAGGAGTGAGCATCAAACTCAAAGAGATTCCGCTTGGAAATTCTGGTCAAGATTTTGTTGAGATAGTTTTAAATGAAACTCCATTGGATAAAGTAAGTACGGGAGAATTTAACCGTCTGCGTTTAGCAATCTTAGCTATAAAGTCAGAATCCGCTCAGGAAAATGGCGGAGTACTTATGCTCGATGAGATCGATGCAAATCTCAGCGGCGAAGAGTCTATGAGCGTTGCAAAGGTGCTTAGACATCTTTCTAAAAAGTTTCAGATCTTTGTTATCTCACATCAGCCTCAACTCACCTCTATGGGAGATCAGCATTTTTTAGTGTACAAATCTCATGGAGAGAGTTTTGCTAAACCACTCCAACCGCTTGAGAGAATAGATGAAATTGCCAGAATGATCAGCGGTGAGAGTATAACAAATGAAGCAAAACTTTTTGCAAAAGACCTTTTAGAGGTGAGTAAATGTGTTTTATAATCTCCATAATCTTACTCATTTTAAGCTATAACTTTTATATAGCTAATAGTATTGTTTTGGCACTTGGATCATTATTTAGCTCTATTTTCTTTATTATTTTAATGGTAAAAAATATCTTACATGTAAAGAATCTAAGAAAGAATCTAAGAAAGAATCAAAAAGGAAAAGGAAAAGATAAATGATCATAGATACCCATATACATCTTGATGATGTCAGATATGATGATGATTTTGAAGATGTTCTTAAAAGAGCGTATGAAAACAATGTAGAAAGATTTATTATTCCCGGAGCAGATCCTTCGACACTTTCTAAAGCTGTGACAATTGCCGAAAATCATAAACATATCTATTTTTCAATCGGTGTACATCCTTATGATATGAATGACTTCAATGAAGAGATGTTTGAGCAATATATACATCATCCAAAATGTGTTGCCATTGGCGAATGTGGAATGGATTATTTCAGGCTAGAAGGAACAGAGGAAGAAAAAGAGAGTGAAAAAAAGCAACAAGAAAAAGTTTTTAGAGCTCAAATACGACTTGCAAAAAAATATGAGAAGCCTCTTATCGTCCATATTCGTGATGCTTCTCATGATGCAAAGATGATCCTTTTAGATGAAGATGCTAGCACTGTAGGAGGTGTTTTACACTGCTACAATGCTGATGAAGAGCTATTATCTTTGGCAAAACAAAATTTTTATTTTGGTATCGGAGGGGTCGTTACTTTTAGCAATGCAAAAAAACTCATCAATGTGTTACCAAAGATCCCACTTGAAAAGCTACTTATTGAAACAGATGGTCCCTATCTTACACCAACTCCCCATAGAGGTAAGCGTAATGAGCCCGCATATACGAGCTTTGTAGTAGAAAAAATTTCAGAACTTTTAACTATTGATCGAAAGGAAATT
>Ga0265593_1000039_pt1 | contig 103019 bp, 111 predicted proteins | sample saktaG_8_FD_190136 | JGI IMG/M metagenome (GOLD analysis project Ga0265593, IMG submission 190136) | Saline water microbial communities from Sakinaw Lake, British Columbia, Canada - sak_2011_5_24_36m | ecosystem: Environmental > Aquatic > Non-marine Saline and Alkaline > Saline ... | reverse complement strand
TCCAGTAATTTATATCCCTCAATTTCTTTTTCAAGCTTTCTGACTTTTCTGTCAATGAAGAAAAGAAAAATAAAAATTCCGGTCAGAATGATGGCCAACACCGCCACGACTATAAAAATTTTTCCGCAACTATCCATATGTCACCAGTTTTCCATTGTTAATTTGATTTTCCTGATCCTCACCCTGATATCCAGTATCCAGAATCCGAGCAGGATCCATCCAAGCATGGCCGGATAAAAAACGAAGCGCATTCCCGGGTCGAGGTGCATGGGTAAAACCGGAGAAGTTTCCCTGCCCGGATGAATGCTTTCACCTGAAAGCCGTGGAAGTATCAGCACAAAAACGATCCAGAGGATAAAAGCGAAAATATTGTAAACCGCTGAAACCTTCGCCCTTTTCTGATGATCGTCGATCGAGCCGCGGAGAATCAGGTAAGCCAGATAAATAAATATTCCCACCGCGGCTCCGTTCAGTTTTGGATCTTTCACCCAGGGAACCCCCCAGGTATAATTGGCCCAGACCATTCCGGTGATAATTCCCAGCATCCCAAACATCATTCCGACATTTACTGCCTCCACTGCCCGGATATCCTCCTTTTCCCTGAATCCCCGCAGATATCGTAAACTGTATATAAAGGAGGTGATGAGCATGGCAAACATTCCGAACCACATCCCGACATGGTAAAAAAGATTGCGCATGGTCTGAAGGATCATGGTTTCAGGCACAGAAACAATGAATCCGGCAATAACCGCGTAAAGCAGAAGAATCCCTGCAAGCACCTTCCACCAGTAGTATCTTACCATCATCAACAGGATAAATAATTCTTAATTCCTAATTCCTAATTCCTAATTGAATTAATCGCGCCAAAGGTACGGAAATAATACATACGCCAGGATTACAACGGCCAGATTGATGGTGATCAGGATCACAATAAAACCTTCATTTCCGGCAAACTGCGCATCGTTCAAGGCAGCGTTTGAAATTTTCATGAGGGTGGCCAGGAGTGGAAGGACGATGGGAAAACTCAGGATGGCCATGAGTGAAAAATTCTGGCTGGCCCGGGAAGCAATCGCAGCTACCATTGTAAGGATAGAAGAAAGTCCAAGACTCCCAAGAATAAGGGCAAGAATAAAAAGGGGCATGTTTACCACTTTATTTCCCATGAGCAACAAGAAAAACAGAAAGGAAAGCGAAGACAAAATAACCATTAATAACAGGTTATAGACTATTTTTGCCACCACGACCGACTGAGGGCTGGCCAGGGTGTAATAATAAAGGAAACGGGCCGGACTTTCCTGGGCAAAACTCTTGGAAATTCCGTTCACAGCCACAAAGAGCAGGATAATCCAGAAAAGGGAATTCCAGGTTTCCGGTGTAATTACGTTGTCAAAAGCCAGATAAGTGACATAAATGGTTGAAACCAGATAAAGCAGGATTCCGTTAATAACATATTTCTGTTTTAACTCCAGCTTTATTTCTTTGATAATCAGATTTTTAGTCTCTGTAAAAAACATTGTTTTTCCTGTTTCAGAATCCAAAAGTAAAGGATTCCCAGGTATTTTTTCTGATTTTTTTCATTCTCACTCTCTTTTTTAACGAAAAGTTTTTATCTTTGTCACAGGAAACATATTCAACTATAATTATTAACCCCAAAAACCAAAAAATGATGAGAACATTTCTACTTTTTGTTTTTGCCCTGGCATTTATGGGAACCACCATGGCGCAAAAATCAGCCTTAAAAGCCGTGCCGTATGGTAAAACAGCCCAGCCGTACACGGTGAACACCCTCGACATTGCCGTTCCGAATTCAACCGTTGCCGCTCAGGTTCAGACAAACCGTCCGAAATCCACCAGCACCACCCTTGATACCACATGGATCGGCTCTTCCAAAAATGCTTACACCCTGCTCATAGCACAGCAAAGGTGTCTTTGGTATGACCATACACTCAACGCGCTGATGGCCACCTACCGTGGAAATAATTCCACCGTCTATCCCAAAATGAGCTATCTGACCGGTAATGACTTGGTGACTAATTATTCACTCGATCAGGGTTTGACCTGGACCAAGAAAGCCGGGACCATCGGGGTGACCAATGCCATGATGTGCCGTTATCCTTCCGGAGTTATTCACAACCCGGTCGGAAACACCGACATCAACAATTCTTATGCTGTAATGGCCGGTCCTGCAACCGATGCCGCAGGCTGGATCAGCACTTTCAAAACAAGCGTAAAATATGACGGAACCAATGTGGATGTAAAAACAGACCCACTGGCTACCACCGAGCTTCTCCGCCAGGGAATGACCGCAACCGAAGATGGTTTGGTTCATTTCTGCGGCGATGGATACATGGGCGACTATACCTCTTCTACCCTCATGATCCGGAATGCTGAATTCAATGGAACCAATGCTTTTGACTGGACCAGTGTTGACATCAGCCTTGATAACATCATTGCAAGGAAAACCGATAATACCCTGATCACTTTCTTTGGCGATGCTCATATGGCCTGGAACAACAGCGGAAGCGTAGGTTATATTCTTGTTCGCGGTTCCGATAACCGTCCGGATGACAAACCGTCCTGGGTGCCTATTATTTTCAAATCTGTTGACGGCGGAGCCACCTGGAACCAGTTGCCTTATTTTGATTTCTCAACCCTTACGGAGATTACTGATAATATCTTGCCAACCGGGGATGATGTTACCTACAAACCCATGTTTACAGATTTTGGTCTTACGGTTGATGCCCTTGACAAACCCCACGTATTTGCAATTATCCGCGGAGCAGCAAGTGCAGATATTGACTCCCTTACTTATATCTGGACCCGCTCCTATGGAGGAACCTCTTTCGACGCTGATTGCAATTATTTCGAAGTGTGGCAGGATGGATCTGACAACTGGAATGCCTATCATATTGACACCTGCTGGACCGATGATCTCACCACTGCCGCTTCATGGTATACATCCTCCACTGGAAATGTTACCTGGGACCACAGGCTTCAGGCTTCCCGTTCCTATGACGGCACCAAAGTATTTGCCACATGGTCAGATTCTGACTATAAGTTCTGGGGAACCCCGAAATACAACCTGAATCCCGACCTGTTCATCTTCGGACATAAAGTGGTGGGCACAGATGTAAAAATTGGTCCGACCAACATCACCGATCAATCCGATATCTGGGGGATTAACTTCTACCATTTTATTTCTCCGATTGCCGTACAATTGGCTCCTGAGAGTTATGAAATTCCCGTGAATATCTCGAACATCACAAGTACCGGATCAAACGCTGACAACCCTGTTTACCACATTAATGTAAAGGGTGTGACTTTTGATTTCCCGGTTGGAATCAATGAAAATACGAATTCCGGCAGCACAGTCTCTGCTTGCTACCCCAATCCTTCCAACGGAACTACTTTCTTTGATGTTACGGTTGAGAAAAACAGCAATGTGAATGCAACCATAACTTCCGTTACAGGTCAGAAAGTTTCTTCGAAAGATTTCGGCGTAGTTCAGACAGGCACCCGTAAACTCGGCATTAACAACGCTAACCTCCGCTCCGGTGTTTATTTCCTGAACATCACGGTCGGCGATCAGAAATTTACCAACAAGATGATCGTAAATTAATTGACGGTCGTTTAAATTCAAACAAAGCCGTCCCCGAAAGGACGGCTTTGTTTTTTTATTTAATTTCTTTACAAAAAATCAAAAAAATGAAAAAAATTTTTCTCTTTGTAACGGCCCTTGCTTTCATGGGTTCAGCAATGTCTCAGAATTTGGGTTTAAAAGCAGTGCCCTATGCAAAAACACAACATCCGGCAGCCAAATATGTGATTGACAATAAGGCACCCAATTCAACCGTGGCTGCCATTGTGCAAACCAACCGGCCAAAGTCGGTCCGGACCGGTATTGACACCGTAAGATTCGGATCCTCCATCAATGCATACACCATGCTTTACCAGGAACAAACCTGTTTGTGGTATGACCATACCCTCAATGCCCTGATGGCAACCCACCGTGGAAATAATTCAACCGTTTACCCGGCTATGACTTATCTGACAGGGAACGACCTTGTTTACGCCATTTCTACTGATCAGGGAAGCACCTGGTTAAGAAAAACCGGGATCGTTGACGGAACCCGTCACCGCTACCCTTCCGGAGTTATTCATAACCCTGCAGGAAATACCAGTGTAGATAATTTATATGCCTGCATGACCGGTCCCCAGACCGATGGCACTTCCTGGAACAACACCTATAAGGTAAGCGTAAAATATGACGGCAGCGATCTGGATAACCAGATCGAAGCAAATCCCAACCTTGAAGCCCTCCTTCAGGGCCTTACCGCCACAGAAGACGGAAGGGTTCATTTCTGCGGGGATGATTACATGGGCGACTATACTTCTTCCACCCTTAAGGTTAAAAATGGGTTGTACAATACCTCGAATACGGTTGACTGGACCAATGTCGATATCAGTCTTGATAACGTGATTACCAGAAAAACAGATAATACCCTGATCACCTTTTTCGGGGATGCCCATATGGCATGGAACAACGACGGAAGCGTAGGTTATGTATTTGTCCGTGGTTCCGATGACCGTCCGGATGACAAACCATCCTGGGTGCCCATCGTATTCAAATCAACCGACGGGGGCGAAACCTGGGTACAGACGCCATATTTTGATTTTTCCACCCTTTCTGAAATTACAGACTGGATCCTTCCGATCGGGTCGAATGACAACGTTTTTAAACCGATGTTTACCGAAATGGATATGGCTGTGGATGCCCTTGGAAAACCGCATATTTTTGCCTGTATCCGGGGCGCTGCCAGTGCAGATATTGATTCCCTCACCTATATCTGGACCCGTACCTATGGTACGGCTTCGTTCGATGCCGACAATAATTATTTCGAAGTCTGGCAGGATGCCTCTGACAACTGGCATGCCCATCACATCGATACGGTCTGGACCGATGAGGTAGATGCAACTGCATCATGGTACGTTTCTCCCGGTTCAGCCAATATTACCTGGGATCACCGTTTGCAGGCTTCCCGTTCATATGACGGAACCGTTGTATTTGCCACCTGGGGAGATTCTGATTATAAGTTCTGGGGAACCCAGAAATACAATCTGAATCCCGACCTTTTTGTTTTTGGCCATGAGATAACCTCAGGGTATATGGCTGGCCCGGTCAATATTACCGACCAATCCGATCTCTGGGGTGTTTCCTTTTTTAATTTCACCTCCCCGGTTTCCATAGAAACCGCTCCCGGCAGTTTTACAATTCCGGTGTCTGTCGAAAATATCACCAGTACGGGTCAGAACGCCGACAACCCGGTTTACCATATCTTTGTGAAAGGTGTTGAAATGACGGGCTTCCCTGTAGGGATCAATGAAAACGTGAATTCCGGCAGCAAGGTTTCTGCATGCTACCCCAATCCTTCCAACGGTACTACTTTCTTCGATGTTACGGTTGAGAAAAACAGCAATGTGAATGCAACCATTACTTCCGTTACAGGTCAGAAAGTTTCCTCGAAAGATTTCGGCGTAATTCAGACGGGCACCCATAAACTGAGCATTGATAACTCAAACCTCAGACCGGGCGTTTATTTCCTTAACGTTACTTCAGGCGATCAGAAATTTACCAACAAGATGATTGTGAACTAAGCTTTAATTGTTTTTCCAAAAAAAGGAGGCGGCCCGAAAGGCATCCTCCTTTTTTTATTCCTGTTTCAAAGATCTCTCCTTCGTGTCGGTTGGGATAAAGGTGGAACGCTGGATTTCACCTTCTCCGGAAAACAGTTTACGATAGGTGACATGTCGTTTTGCAAAAACAGCGCCAACCGATTCATGAAGGGCGCGCATTTTTGGATTAAAATCGCCGACCCAGGATAATTCAACCTCCGTAATATGAGGTCTTTTTTTCATCTGCTTATCAAGGTGCCAGAAAATCCCGGATTCAACTCCAAAACGCTGATATTTTGGTTTAACACCCATAATTACAATACGGGCCCTGGTAATGGTATTCCTTGACCGAAGCCATAGAAACTTGATTTTATTCCATAAATGCAGCTTTCCGTTCAGGCGTTTGATGATCTGGTTGATGTCAGGAAACATGATCAGAAAAGCAACGGGTTCTTCACCGTGATAGGCAAACCAAATCAGCTCAGGATCGACAAAAGATTTTGCCTTTTCCAGTCCCTTCAGCAGGGTGTCTTCGTCCATGGGGGTAAAACTCTCATGAAACCGCCAGGCATCATCGTAGATCTCTTTCGTGTCACGGATAAACTTTTCCTTTTGATCCAGGATCAGGTGACGGAAATGAAGTTCCGGTCTTTTCATGCACCATTCGGCAATTTTCCAGAAACGTTCCGGGAAAGGTTTGGTCATGTCGAGGTGGTTGGAAACCTGCTCAAAGTAAAACTGAAAACCGTAGGATTCAAAAAACTCCCGGTAATAGGGCGGATTATAGCCCATGCCCATGCCCGGATGGGTAAAGCCTTCGATCAGCAAACCCCAGAAAACATCATTCTCACCGAAGTTTATCGGTCCATCCATTGCCTGCATGCCCTGTTCAGCCAACCAATTCCTCGCCTGGTCGAAAAGCATGAAAGCCGCTGATTTATCATTGACACATTCAAAAAAGCCCATGCCTCCGGTGGGCTGCGGAAATGTATAGGCCTTTCTGTTATTGATAAATGCGGCCACCCTTCCGATCACTTTGTTATGATCATCAACCAAAATCCAGCGAATGGCTTTCCCATGGCTGAAAAAACTGTTTTTACCCGGGTTAAAAACCGCTTCTATTTCCTGATCGAGCGGACGTACATAAACGGTATCCTCCTGGTAGATCAATCCAACCATATCCAGAAACAGTCGCCTTGTTTTTCGGTCTGTGACTTCAATCAACTTCATCATTGCAAAGATTTAATGGCAATCACGGATACAAAAATACAATTAATCCTTTCGCGTTATTCATTATCTTTGCATCAGAAGGTCACTTCACCATGAAAAAACTGGATGTTTTTATTCTTAAATCCTATCTCGGACCGCTGGTCATGACCTTTTTCATAGCCCTTTTCATCCTCCTCCTTCAGTTCCTTTGGAAATACGTGGATGACCTGGTTGGAAAAGGACTGGAATGGTACATTATTGTGAAACTTCTTTTTTATGCCTCTTCCACTTTTGTCCCGCTGGCTTTGCCCCTTGCAATACTTTTATCTTCACTGATGATGTTCGGCAACCTGGGAGAGCATTACGAGCTGGTGACCATGAAAGCGGCCGGGATCAGTCTAAGCCGTATCATGCGTTCCCTCATCATCGTGTCCATCGCGATCAGCGGGCTTGCTTTTTATTTTTCAAATGTGGTGCTTCCCAAGGCAAATCTTAAATTTCTTTCACTCCTGTATGATGTAAGGGAAAAAAAACTCGCTTTTAACATCAGGGCAGGAGTATTTTATAACGGCATAGAGGGGTATGTGATCCGGGTGGGGAAAAAAGACAAGGACGGGAATACCATTCACGACATTATGATCTATGATCACAGCAAACATCTTGGAAATAATTCCATGACCACCGCCGAATGGGGAAAGATGGAATTGACTCAGGATAAGCGTTTTCTCATTTTCCGCCTATACAATGGCACCAATTACGAAGAACGCATCGACCTGAGGGATAATGAGGTTAACCGTCCGTTCCAGCGTACACGGTTCAACGAGCAATCGCAACTTTTCGATCTTTCTGCTTTTCAGCTTACCCGTACAGATGAAAACCTGTTTAAAAAGAATTACGAGATGCAGAACATCCGGCAGCTGGATCATTCGATTGACTCAATACAGGCTCAGCTCCTGGCCGAAAGACAATCTTTCGAAAAGAGTTATATGGACAACCTGCCTTTTTACCGCAGTCTGGACCACAGGAAGTCGAAGCTGACTGATACCCTGCCTCAATTCAAACCAGATGTGATTACCAATTTCAAGGTAAAAGAACGTTATCCCATCCTGGAGGCGGCCCGGAATTCTGCCCTGGCAACCCGGCAAAACCTTGATTACAGCAAGGATAACTTATATTCCAAAGAAAAATTGATCCATCACCACCAGATCGTTTATCATAAAAAATTCTCATTTTCCATTGCCTGCTTCCTGCTGTTTTTCATTGGCGCTCCCCTCGGTGCCATCATCCGGAAAGGAGGACTTGGTATGCCTGCGGTGATTTCCACACTTTTTTTCATCCTGTTCTGGATTATTTCATTTATCGGCGAAAAGTACACCGCCGAAGGGCAGTTGCCTGCCTGGCAGGGGATGTGGATTGCCTCAGCCGTCCTTTTACCGATCGGAATCTTTCTGACCTATAAAGCAACCAATGATGCTTCCCTGTTTGATCTGGATGCATGGATCCGTTTCTTTAAAAAATTCAACCCTCTTTCCGGAGAACGGCGCATATGAAAATCCTGTTCCTCTGCAATAAATCACCCTGGCCCGCCAAAGAAGGAGGCCCTATGGCCATGAGCATGCTGATCGACGGCCTGATCAGGGCCGGGCACCAGGTGAAGGTACTGGCCGTAAATTCCTATAAATATAAGATAGATTTCACCAGGATCCCTGCCTCCTACCTTGATGCTACCGGTTTGGAACTGGTTGATCTTGACCTGAGGATCCGATTGATTCCGGCTTTCCTGAATCTTTTTACCGGCGAATCTTACCATGTTCAACGTTTCATTTCCAAAGCGTTCAGCCGGAAACTGGTCTGTTGCCTGCAATCGGAAACCTATGATATTGTTCAGCTGGAAACCCTGTTCATGGGTCCCTATATTACGGATATCCGGAAATATTCCAGTGCAAAAATAATCCTCAGAGCCCATAACATTGAGCACCTCATCTGGTCAAGAATCGCCGATGAAAGTAAAAACCCCCTGAAGAAGATATACCTCCGGCATCTTGCTTCCACCCTGAAAAAATACGAGTACGGCATCCTGCAACAGCTCGACGGGATTGCAGCCATCACACCCACGGATGCTGATTTTTTCAGAGATATGCTCCGATCTTCTTTTTCTGACAAACCCATTCCTGTTGCCGCCATTCCGTTTGGACTGAATCCTGAAAAATATATGGAGGAGGCTGGAAATGCGGAGTTTCCTTCTCTTTTCTCTCTGGGTTCAATGAACTGGATCCCCAACCAGGAAGGCATCCGCTGGTTTCTCCTGAACGTTTGGCCGGATGTGCATAAACAGTTCCCCCTTCTAAAATACTACCTGGCTGGCAGGGAAATGCCACCCTGGATGAAAAGCCTGAATCTTCCCAATGTAGTGGTGGTGGGGGAAGTTGAAAATGCCATTGCCTTCATTCAATCCAAATCCATCATGCTGGTTCCTCTTTTTTCAGGAAGCGGGATTCGGGTAAAGATCATAGAAGCCATGGCAGCCGGAAAAACTGTTATCTCCACCTGTCTGGGCGCTGAAGGAATTCATTATACCAATCACCAGGATATTCTCCTGGCCAATATTCCCTGTGAATTTTTTGAGATGATTTCTGTTTGCGTCAGCGATAAGCAAACTTGTGATAAAATCGGTTTACAGGCCAGAAAGCTCATACAGAAAGAATATGACAGCAACAGAATCATTGAAAAATTGACAGGATTTTATCAACAAAGCCCGGGATAAGCCGGATTTTTATACTTTTGCTTACTTCAAGCTACCTTCATGCGACTGTTTTTTCTTCTACCACGCGTCCCATACCCCACCGAGAAAGGTGATAAACTAAGGGCTTTCCACCAGATCAAGCAACTTTCGAAGAACCACGAAATCATACTTTGTGCACTGAATGACGGGTTTATGCACGATGAGGCCATTACGGTATTAAAAAAATATGTCAAAGCAGTTCATGTTATTCCGATTTCGAAAATCACCATTCTATTCAACCTTTTTAAAACCCTTTTTTCTGATAAACCCCTACAGGTTGGTTATTTCTATAATTTAAAATCTGCCCGGCAGGTTAATAAATTAATTGAACAATATAAACCGGATCATATTTTCTGTCAGTTGATCCGGGTTGCCGAATATGTTAAAAACATCCCCATTCCGAAAACCCTGGATTACCAGGATGTTTTTTCAAAAGGCGTGGAGCGCAGGCTTGCTACTTCTTCTTTCTACCTGAAACCGTTTCTGAGAATAGAATACAACCGTCTTTTAAAATATGAACGATCCTGCTTTGATGCTTTTAATAATAAAATTATCATTTCAGAACCTGACCGCGACCTGATCCCTCATCCCGAACGGGAAAAAATTCTTGTAGTGGCAAACGGGGTGGATACTGAATTTTTTAAACCCATCCTGAGGGAAAAGAAGTTCGATCTGGTTTTTACAGGAAATATGGGATATCCCCCAAATATTAAAAGCGCTGAATTCCTGGTGAATGAGATTCTGCCCAGGGTCCTTTCAGTAAAACCGGCGATACGTTTACTGATCGCCGGGGCAAATCCACATTTGCGTGTCCAGGTGTTAAAATCCGAAAATGTTGAAGTCAGCGGCTGGGTTCCCGATATGCGCGAATGCTATGCCAAAGCCCGTATTTTCATTGCCCCCATGCAAATAGGCACCGGCCTGCAGAATAAAATCCTTGAAGCCATGGCGATGAACATTCCCTGCATCACCTCGCCCCTGGCTTTTCAGGCACTGAAAGCAAAAGAAGGCGAAGATATCCTTGTTGCCCGGACACCGGAAGAATATGCCGATCATATTCTGATGCTGCTCTCCAACCCTGAGAAGGCTGGTCAGATAGCCCGGAACGGCCATGAATTCGTGCTGCAGAATTTCAACTGGGAAAAAGAGACCGATAAAATCAATGCACTCATGCAATAATGCAGGAATGCAGGAATTTTTCAATCGTAAATCCTGCCTGCCGGTAGGCAGGCGTCAATCGACCTAATCGTAAATCAATCTGTATGGCTGACGATCATAAGATTATTTTTTCGATGGTGGGGGTATCAAAAATTTTCCCACCTCATAAACAGGTTCTGAAAAACATCTACCTGTCATTTTTTTACGGAGCCAAAATTGGAATCATCGGATTAAACGGCTCCGGAAAATCGACCCTGCTGAAAATCATCGCCGGGGTTGAAAAATCTTTTCAGGGACAGGTGGTTTTCTCTCCGGGTTATACGGTGGGTTACCTCGAACAGGATCCCCAGCTTGATGAATCAAAAACCGTACGCCAGATCGTGGAAGAAGGTGCACAGGAAGTGGTCAGCCTTTTGAAAGAATACGAAGAAGTAAATAACCGGTTTGCGGAGCCCATGAGTGAATCGGAAATGGAAAAACTCATCAGGCGTCAGGGAGAGCTTACCGAAAGTCTGGATCATCATGGAGCCTGGGAGCTTGACAGCAAGCTTGAACGGGCCATGGATGCATTACGTTGCCCCGAACCCGATCTTCCTGTCAGGAACCTTTCCGGAGGAGAGCGCAGACGGATCGCGCTTTGCCGATTGCTTCTTCAGGAACCCGACATTCTTCTTCTGGATGAACCCACGAACCACCTGGATGCGGAATCTGTTCAATGGCTTGAACTTCACTTGCAGCAATACAAAGGCACCGTTATTGCCATCACACACGACCGATATTTTCTCGATAATGTGGCCGGTTGGATACTCGAACTCGACCGGGGAGAAGGAATCCCCTGGCAGGGAAATTACACTTCCTGGCTGGAACAGAAATCCGGCCGGCTGGCCATGGAAGAGAAAACTGAATCAAAAAGGAGAAAAACCCTGGAACGTGAGCTCGAATGGGTACGGATGTCACCCAAAGCTCGTCAGGCCAAGGGGAAAGCACGTCTGAATGCTTATGAAAAAATGATGAACGAAGATGTGAGAGAGAAAGAAGAACGCCTTGAATTGTTTATCCCGAATGGACCCCGGCTGGGAAATCTCGTCATCGAAGCAAAAGATGTTTCCAAATCCTTTGATGATAAACTACTCTTTGAACATCTGAGTTTTTCTTTACCTCCCGCCGGGATTGTTGGCGTTATCGGTCCGAACGGAGCCGGGAAAACCACCCTTTTCCGCATGATCATGAATTCAGAAACAGCCAATGAAGGCTCCTTCAGGGTAGGTGATACGGTAAAAATCGGCTATGTGGACCAGAGCCATACGGCCATTGATCCGGAAAAAACAGTTTTCCAGGTCATTTCAGCGGGAGCAGAAAATATCCAGATTGGCGGCCGCACCATGAATGCCAGGGCTTATGTAGCCCGTTTTAATTTCGGCGGAGCAGATCAGGAAAAAAAATGCGGAATTCTCTCAGGAGGGGAAAGAAACCGCCTGCACCTTGCCCTGACTTTAAAAGAGGAGGCCAATGTGTTACTCCTTGACGAACCTACCAACGACATCGATGTAAACACGCTCAGGGCGCTGGAAGAAGGCCTGGAAAATTTTGCAGGATGTGCCGTTATTATATCCCACGACCGCTGGTTCCTCGACCGTATCTCAACCCATATTCTTGCCTTTGAAGGCGATTCACAGGTTTATTTTTTTGAAGGATCTTATTCCGATTATGAAGAAAATAAAAAGAAACGCCTGGGTGACGATGCCCCGCACAGGATCAAATACAAGAAACTGAAAGCCTGAAAAGTTAGTGAGCTGGCGAGTTACAGACTTTGTTACCTTGTCACCTTGTTACCTTGTCACTTTTTTATGATCAGAATCGATAGCACACTTTTAAACCAGGTTTCCGCAGAAGCAAAGAATTCTCCCCGGAAGCGGAAAAATTACAATTTTCACAGGGAGTATTCCGACAGCTTGCAGCGACTGCTCAATGCGATGGAACCCCTTTCCTACATCCAGCCTCATAAACATGAAGACCCCGATAAAAGGGAAGTATTTTTCGCACTTCGCGGAAGGATCGCCGTGATTGAATTCGATGCAGCCGGTAACATCCATGATCATGTTATTCTTGATCCGGCAAAAGGAAACTTTGGCACAGAGATCCAGGAAAAAACTTACCATACCATCATAGCGCTCGATCCCGGCACTGTAGCATACGAAGTCAAAGATGGCCCCTATGGTCCGATAGCGGATAAAAATTTTGCCCCCTGGGCCCCCAGGGAAGGAGACCCTTCTTCAGGGGAATACCTTGAGGAGATCCTTTATAAGTTGGGAATATGCTAAGACAAGTCGGGAGCTGAACACTGACTTATTCCATAATCTTGTTATATTTGCACAAAGCGTTTTTATGTCTTCCCGCAAACCTGCAATACCAAAAGGAACACGCGATTTCACCCCTTCAGAGATGACAAGGCGGAACTACATCTTTGATATTATCCGCAATGTTTTCAGGGTTTATGCTTACCAACCCATTGAAACCCCCGCCATGGAAAACCTTTCCACGCTCATGGGAAAATACGGGGAAGAAGGCGATAAGCTGCTGTTTAAAATTCTGAACTCCGGAGACTACCTTTCTGGGATGACGGAAGGCGGATTGCAGATGCCGGATTTGAATGCTTTCACCCGTCATATTACTGAAAAAGGACTTCGTTATGACCTGACCGTTCCTTTTGCAAGGTTTGTGGTGCAACACCAGAATGAACTGGCGTTTCCGTTTAAACGTTATCAGATCCAGCCGGTATGGCGTGCCGACCGACCTCAAAAGGGCCGATACAGAGAGTTTTTCCAATGTGATGCGGATGTGATCGGAAGCCGGTCATTGCTTTATGAAGTTGAAATTGTCCAGCTTACCGACGAAATATTCAGTCGTTTGGGAATTCCGGTCACCATCAAACTGAACAACCGTAAGATCCTGGCCGGCATTGCTGAATCCATCGGAGCTTCAGAACAAATGTCCAACCTTACCGTGGCAATTGATAAGTTAGATAAAATCGGCTTTGAAAAAGTCAGGGAAGAGCTTGTATCAAAAGGACTTTCAGAGGATGCCATCCTCCTGCTGGAACCTATCATGGCAATGGGAGGTAAAATAAAAGAGAAAAAAGCGATACTTGAAAAACTCTTTACTGATTCTGTAACAGGGATTAAAGGCCTGGAGGAGATTTCCATTGTGATGGATCATTTAAAAGCACTGAATTTAAAAAACAGATTTGAACTTGATATCCGTCTGGCAAGGGGTCTGAATTATTATACGGGCATTATCATGGAAGTCAAAGCCAGGGATGTCGCCATGGGCAGCCTGTGCGGAGGCGGGAGGTACGATGATCTGACCGGAATCTTTGGTCTCCCGGATATGTCGGGCGTGGGAATTTCGTTCGGGGCAGACCGTATTTATGACCTCATGGAAGAACTCAGGCTTTTTCCGGATACATTGGAGGCTTCAACAAAGGTGCTGATCCTGAATTTTGGCCCGGAAGAAGAAAAATATGGCCTTCAGCTTCTGGCTGCTCTTCGTAAATCAGAGATTCCTGCAGAAATATATCCCGAAGCTTCCAGGTTAAAAAAACAAATGGATTATGCTAACCGGAAAAATATTCCTTTCGTTGTATTTGCAGGACAAGATGAGATTGCCTCGGAAAAGATAAACTTAAAGGATATGAAATCCGGAGAACAACGTGTCCTTTCACCGGATGAAATGATTCAAATACTGTTATGATCAGAAAAAACGTCAAACATACCTGGGTCACGGCTATTCTAAGCCCCCGCAGCATGATAATCGGGGCAGAAAAAGCTGGTGATTGGCGAGTTAGTGAGCTCGCGAGCTCTCCAGCTCACCAACTCACCCGCTATAGTTCTCCCATTTAATACATTAAAAAGAAAATTATGACACTTATTATTAAAGGCGCGGGTTTGACCATTGAAGACGTTGTAAACGTTGCCCGCCACCATGAAAAAGTTGAACTGGATCCAAAATCCATTGAACGCATCCATAAATGCAGGGCGATGCTCGAGAAGAAAATTCAGGCACATGAGATCATGTACGGCGTTAACACCGGCATCGGAGAGTTTTCTGAAATGGTATTGAATGACGACCAGGTGAGGGATTTTCAAAAATACCTGGTATATAATCATGCTGCCGGAATTGGCGACCCTATGCCGCTCGACTGGGTTCGCGGTGCGATGCTGGGACGTATCAATGTTCATGCCCACGGAAATTCAGGTTCGCGGCTTGAAATTACCCAGACCCTGGTGGATATGCTCAACAAAGGGGTAACCCCTTTCGTTTGCCAGAAAGGTTCTGTCGGGGCTTGCGGCGACCTTGCCCCCATGTCGCAAATAGCCCTGCTCATGATGGGTGAAGGACATGCCTACTATCAGGGAAAGTTAATGCCAGGCAAAGAAGCACTGGATGCCGCAGGAATTCCTGTTCCCGGATTAATGGCCCGCGACGGACTTGCCACCATCAATGGCTCCAATGTGCTGACCGCCATGAGCGCCCTTTTCCTTTTTGATGCCAATAACTGGTTAAAGCAGGCTGAAATTGCGGCGTCCATGTCGCTGGAAGCCATGAAAGCAAATATGAAGCCCTACAGTCCCAAGCTTCATGAGATCCGTGGGTTCAAGGGAGCTGTAAGAAGCGCCGCTGCCATCCTGAAATGTGTAAAAGGCGGCGACCTCGCAGAGATGAAAGTCAAATGTAAAGTTCAGGATGCCTATTCGATGCGGTCCACTCCCCAGGTTATTGGAGCAGCGCATGACGCACTGGCCTATGCGCGTTCCCAGGTGGAAATTGAATTGAATGGCGTCGGAGACAACCCGATCTTTTTTCCTGAAGAAAATCTACAGCTTTCCGGAGCCAATTTCCAGGGGTCCCCGGTTTCCGTGCCCATGGATATGGCCGGATATGTGATCACGATGGTAAGTGTGATGAGCGAACGAAGAATGAATCGTTTGAACAATCCGGCCCTGAGCGTGGGATTGCCGGCATTCCTGACCAAAGGAGCCGGAATGTTCAGTGGGATGATGCTCAGTCAGTACACTGCCGATATGCAGATCGTGGAACAACGGATTCTTTCGGCCCCGGCTTCGATACAGTCCATTCCGGCTGCAGCCGACCAGGAAGACTTTGTTTCAATGGGTATGAATACCGCCCTGAAGAATTTCCAGATTCTTGATAATGCTTATGGAATCCTTGGAATTGAATTCATGGCTGCAGCCCAGGCACTCGATTTCCGTGAATATACATTCGGCGAAGGAGTCAGCAGGGCCAAGGAAGTGATCCGTAAACACGTAGAATTTCTCGATATCGACCGCCCCCTCTACCCTGATCACAACAAGATGAAGGAACTGGTGAAATCAACCGAAATCCTTCTGGAAGTTGAAAAACTTGTCGGAAGTCTTGAATAAACCACGGGAGCAAAGCGCTTCCTTTTTATATTCATTCATTAAAAACTGACATTATGGAAATGGTAGATTCTTGTCCTTTTTGGCCTTTTTTACTGGCACTGATCATCCCCATCATCATTTTTGCAATCATGACGGCGGTGATCGAAATTATCGGTGCCTGGTATATGTTTGAAAAAGCCGGCGAGCCTGGCTGGGCAGCCATCATCCCGATTTATAACTACCTGATCGGGATAAAAATCGCAGGCAAACCCTGGTGGTACATTCTACTGATGCTCATTCCTATCGTAAACCTGGTCGTTTACATTGTAATTCTGAATGGACTTGCGAAAAACTTCGGTAAAGGAACGGGGTTTACGGTCGGGCTTTTCTTTTTCCGGTTTATTTTCATTCCCATTCTTGGATTCGGTAAAGCGGAATATATAGGAGATAAATCACATTTTGACGCTTAAAATGTACCCACCCCCGCCCCTCCCTGTAAGCAGGGAGGGGCGGGGTGTCGGGTAAAAACTGAATTATGGAAGAACAACTACTCCCCCCTACCCCCGAAGACAAACCCAAAAGGACCAGGTTACTCACCGTTCTTTGTATCCTGACTTTTATCGGAAGCGGCATGAACCTGTTTTCAGGCTTTATGACAGCTGCCTTTTATGACACGTTTACTTCCGTAGCCCAGGCTGTGGCAGAAAAATTCAAACTTCCGGGGATGGAGTCCCTCCTGGAGTCGCCACCTGCGCTTTTCCTGACTTTGGGATTTTTCTATTCCGCCTCCCTTACCGGTGCCCTGATGATGTGGAATCTGAAAAAGGCCGGATTTCACGTTTATACGATCGCACAGATTCTGATCATCATTGCTCCCATGTACTTCCTTAAAATGCAGGGACCTTCCATGCCTGATCTGCTTCTTTCAGGCACTTTCATTATATTCTACAGCATTAACCTGAAAACCATGCGCTGATATGGAAGAATTGAAACCTCACGCTGTTTTGCCAAGGACTTTGTTTCTTTCTGTTTTATGCCTTTTTTCTTTTGTTTACTTTTTGCTGATTTTCTTTCTTTTTCTTATTGCCCTGTTTTATTCAGGTTGGATCTCTGAGGTTGTTATTACATACCTTCCATCGGAGGGTTTTACAAAAATCCAGATAATTCTGCTTTTACTTGCCGGACTATTGCTGCATGGAACTGCTTTTACCGGAACCGTATTTCTTTGGAAACTTAAAAAAATGGGGTATTTTCTTTTAGCCTTGCCATGCTTTATCATGGCTGTTTTTCAACTGATTCAGCCCCGGATAGGGGTTGCTTTCACGGGGGTCTATATTCTTGTAATTATTTTATTCGGATTGTTTTACCGTCGGTTGAGATAAAATTGAGTACCAGCGTATGATATATGATAATTCAGGATCGGTATTATTAGATTTTGTTATGGATTCGTCCTAACTTTCTGAACAACTGATTAAATGTTAATATCTGTTAATAAATTGCAAATTTTTTGTTAATTTTTTTTGTTTACTAATTAATTAATTACTAAAATTGCAATGTTAATAGGATGAGAACGGAAAAGTAACCTTCATATATTTCATATTGAAGAGCATGGTCAGGCGCTGTTCAATATTATCTTAATTTATGTATCTGATTATTCACTTCTTTACTAACAAAAAAACAACAGTCATGAGAAAATTTACGATTTTCCTTGCTCTTATGTTATTCATAGGGGCGCAAGTTGCGCTTGCCCAAAGAACAATCACGGGTAAGGTAACGGGTTCAGATGACGGCGCAGGAATTCCTGGCGCGACCATCCTCGTTAAAGGCACAACAGTTGGATCAATTACGGATGTTGATGGAAAATTCACCCTCAACGTCCCGAAGGACAAAAACGTTGTGCTGGTTTCATTTGTTGGGATGAAAAGCCAGGAAATAAAACTGGGTCCCGACGCAGTAATGGATGTAATTCTTTCACCGGATGTCCAGGAGCTGGAAGGTGTGGTCGTTACCGCACTCGGTATTACCCGTGACAAGAAAGCGCTGGGTTATTCCGTTCAGGATGTTAAGGGCAGTTCTCTCCAGACAGATGGTTCAGCCAATGTGATCAACCAGTTGTCAGGCAGGGTTGCCGGCGTTCAGGTTTCAGCTGCTTCCGGAAACATGGGTGGTTCTTCCCGTATCCTTATACGTGGTATCAACTCCATTTCCGGTAACAACCAGCCTTTGTTTGTCATTGATGGTACCATCATAGACAACAGCGATTTTAATACCGTGAATACCGCCCGCGGTGCCGGCGGTTTTGACTATGGTAACATGGCCCAGGATATCAATCCTGATGACATCGCTTCCATCTCCGTACTGAAAGGAGCCAATGCGGCTGCTCTTTACGGTTCACGTGCTGCCAACGGCGTTATCCTTATTACAACCAAAAAAGGCGTCGTTCAGAAAGGGAAACAAATCGGTATCGAATTCAATACCGGCTTAAGCTTTGAGCAGGTTTCCTATCTGCCAAAATATCAAAACACCTATGGTGGAGGTAATGGCGGACTGGATGCTACCTGGGAAGTAAAAACATATGCCGACAATTCCGGTTATTATAAAATTCCTGCTTCCGACGGATCATATCAATCCTTCGACCTTGGTATGGATTATGGCATCGACGAAAGTTTTGGTCCTGCCTATGCTACCAATGCAGGAGATTTTCTGAAAAATTACGGGATTGATGTTCCCCTGGGAAGCCCCTACTTCAATCAACCTATTTATTATCGTCCATGGAATAGTTTTGATTCCTGGGATACAGAAAACTACGGAAAATCCATCGAATGGAAAGCTCCGGCTCATGATGTGAAGGACTTTTTTAAAACAGGCCTCGGATGGACCAACAACATCGCTTTCACGGGAGGCAGCCAGGCTGCTCAGTTCCGTCTGGCTCTTGGAACATTTAACTCCAGCGGATACATGCCCAATTCAACCCTCGACAAATATACCGTGGGTGTAAGCGGTAATGTGAACATGACCAAAGACCTGAAAGCCTTTGCCGACATCAATTATATTTCAACGAAAACCAAAGGCCGTTCAGAAACCGGTTACGGTGATATCAATCCTGTAGAACGTTTCAACCAATGGGGACAGCGTCAGCTTGATATGTATGCTCAGAAAGATTATATCAATCCCGACGGAAGCCAGCGTTCCTGGAACCGTACTTCCATGGATGATCCGACGCCTGCTTATTCCAACAATCCTTACTGGGATCGTAATATGAATTACGAGAATGACAAACGTGACCGCTATTATGGGAATGTGGGTGTTTCCTGGCAAATAACCAGCTGGTTAAAGGCTCAGGGCAAACTGAACCTTGATAATTACGTCTTCCGCACACAGGAACGTGTTGCCATCGGTTCCGCTTCTCAGTCTTTCTACCGCGAACAGATACGTACCAACAGTGAATTGAATGCTGAATTCCTTTTCCTGGTTGACAAAACCTTTGGAAAAGATTGGCGTTTGAATGCCAATTTTGGCGGAAACATGATGGATCGCAATTATAAGCTGAACTCATCTTCCACCATAGGCGGATTGCTCATTCCTGAACTTTATACGGTCAGCAATTCCCTTTCAAATGTAGCCAGCGATTTTAAAAGCTGGAAACGCATCAATTCTTTATACGGAAGCGCATCCCTCGGATGGAAAAGCATGCTGTACCTGGATGTAACCCTGCGTAATGACTGGTCATCTACCCTTCCTAAAGATAAAAACTCTTATCTGTATCCCTCCGTATCCCTGGGCTGGGTTGTTTCTGAACTTCCCGGAATCAAGGAGGCGAAATGGCTGACCTTCGCAAAAGTAAGGGGTAGCTGGGCACAGGTTGGTAATGATACCGATCCTTACCGGACCTCATTAAATTATGCCAACTTCCTTGATGCCAATGGATATCCTTACCATTTCCCTCCGTACGGAATGTATCAGCTTCCCACCACCCTGAACAATCCAAACCTGAAGCCAGAAATGACGCGTTCCTGGGAAGTTGGAGCTGAGTTGAAGTTCCTGAACAACCGTTTAGGGTTGGACTTCACTTATTATAACAAGGCTTCCAAAAACCAGATCATACCTGTCGCTGTTTCCGGAGCTTCCGGTTACTCCTTCCAGGTTCTGAATGCCGGCAAGATCACGAACAAAGGTTTTGAATTATTCCTGAGTGCTGTTCCGGTTCGCGTGAAGAATATCTTTGACTGGACGATCACTGCAAACTTTGCCAAGAACACCAACAAGGTCGTTGAACTCTATCCCGGCATTGACAACCTGCAGTTAGGCGTTGGTCCTTTCCAGATTTCTGTGAATGCCAAGGTTGGCGACGAATATGGTCAGCTTATGGGAACCGACTACATTTATGATGAAAATGGAAATAAAGTTGTTGACTCAGACGGCCGTTATCTGAAATCAGGCGTAAAAGCCCTGGGTAGCGTTCTTCCTGACTGGAATATGGGTATTGGCAACGAATTCAAACTCTATGGTTTTGACCTGAGGGTGCTTTTAGACATTCAGCATGGCGGAAACTTCTTCTCCACTACCAAGCTTTGGGGAACCTATACAGGAATTCTTGCAGAAACAGCTGAAAACGGAATCCGTGAAAATGGTATCGTGATCGATGCCATGGCTGCCGCTTACGATGTGGATGGCAACGTCATTTACAATCCCGACGGAACTGCACAGGTTACAGGAGCCAACACAACAGTCCTTGACGGACGTACCTGGTGTACTGACCATTATGATGGTCCTGCTGCACAGAATGTACTGGATGCCAGTTATATCAAATTACGCGAAATTACTTTATCCTATACGATTCCCGCCAAACTTACCGGGCCGATCCAGAACCTGAAAATTGGTCTCTTCGGAAGAAACCTGGCTACTTTTGGAACTGCAATGGTGGGGATTGATCCTGAACAGAATAATAGCTCCGGAAACGTTCAAGGTATCGAAGGGGCAGGATTACCGTCCACGAGAACCTTTGGTTTCAATATAGGCTTTAACTTTTAATCTTAAGAGGAACAAAATATGAAAACAATTATAAAGCTGTCACTCGGGATGTTTCTGGTGCTCTTTTTTACTTCCTGCACCAAAAACTTTGACAAGATCAATGATAATCCCAATCAACCTTCCGAGGTTTCGACTCCTACACTATTAACTGCCGGTATGAAAGGCCTTTGCGATGACATTTATGATGAATGGTGGGGTGGCCGTCAAAGCATGCTGTATGCACAATACTGGTGCCAACGTAACTATACTTCCGAAGACCGTTATGCCATTCGTCAGAATGTTAATAACCAGTACTGGAGGCTTATTTATCATGACATCAAAAACCTGGTTGAAGTAATCGACCTGAATACCGACGCAGATACCAAGGCCAAAGCTAGCGCATATGGTGATAACAATAACCAGATTGCCGTTGCTACGATCCTTAAAATATGGGCCATGCAGATCATGACCGATACCTGGGGAGACATCCCTTACTCAGAAGCATTTAAAGGCGATGCCCCAACTCCTATTCCGACTCCCACGTACGATAAGCAGTCAGCTATCTATCCTGTTTTGCTGTCTCAGTTAGCAGCAGCAGTTGCACTGATTGATGAAGCAAAATCCGGCTTTACTTCCGGTGATGTGGTTTTCGGCGGAGATATGGGTTTATGGAAGAAGTTCGGCAATTCCCTTCGCCTCCGCATCGCCATGCGTATGTCGAATACGGATGCTTATGCCACAGCCAACGCCATTGTTGCAGAAGTGGGCCTGGATGGCTTCATGACTTCCAATGCTGACAACGCGAAGTTCTATTATATCGGAGCTACCCCGAACAATTCTCCATTGTATGACGCATGGTGGACCTCCTCACGTAATGACTTCACGGCATGCAAAACGCTTGTTAATCTGCTCAAAGGTCAGGATGATACGCTGAATAGCAAGGTCAATCCCATTGCAGTTCCCGGAATGGTCGATCCCCGTTTGCAGATGTATACCAGGCCCAGAAGTGGTGCCTATATCGGGATGCCTTACGGTATGACCGACGGACAGACCCAGCAATACTGGGCCAAAAAAGTATGCCCCAGCTATTATGGGCCTGCTGCTTACAGTTCCACATATGCTCCGGTTATCCTGAATCCAAAATTTCCGGTTGTTTACATGGAATATGCCGAGGTTGAGTTCATGCTTTCCGAATTAAATGCATGGGACGTAACCCATTATACAAACGGAGTACGTGCTTCCATCGAAAACTGGAGAGATCTTTGCATTACCCTCGAAGGATGGGATGCCACCAAGGTTTCTGATTTTAACACCGAAATGGAAGCTTATATGGCGGCTCTGCCAGCTCCTACCAAAACTACTGTCCTTACCCATAAATACCTGGCATTGTTCAATCAGGCATATCAGGCCTGGGCTGAGTACAGAAGAACCGGTGAACCATCCTTCCTGCTGCAACCGGGAGAAATCTCAAGCACTGCTACAGATGGATCAGACATCATCTTTAACCCGTTGATTTCGATCACCACCATTCCCTGGCGTATGACTTATCCGCAACAGGAATATACCGTGAACGGAGCCAGTGTGACTGCTGCTGCTGCTGATTTAACAGGCGGCGATAACATGACCACCAAACTCTGGTGGGAACCTGCAAAATAAACTTCTCGTTTATCTTAAAAAAAGGGGTGATCAATCGTCACCCCTTTTTTTATATTGGTCTGATCCAGCAGCGTCGTTTGATATTTACCCTTCCTTCATAATTTTTCCAGATGGAAACCGCTTTGAAATTTTCTTCCAGTTGAGGATGGGTCAGGGCAAGCTTTATCCCTTTTTCCATATAAACTTTATTCAATTCGTGATATACCAGCGCCAACACGCCTTTCCCCTGGTAATCCGGCCTGACCCCTACAAGATACATATGCACCACATCATTATTCCGCATCGCTTTGAGCAAGTGCAGAAACCCGAACGGGAATAGTTTTCCCTTGCATTTCTGAAGGGCTTTGGCAATACTGGGCATGGTGATCCCAAATCCGATCATATCTTCTTTGTCATCCAAAACAAAGGAAACAAATTCAGGGCGTATAAAACCAAAATACTGTTTGGTGTACAGTTCCATTTGCTTTGTTGAAAGGGGAGCAAAACCGTACAAATCACGGAAAGCTTTATTGTACATGGTAAACATTTTCGTTGCGTATGGCCTGATGGCGCTGGCTTTCCGTGGCTTTAAAAGATGCAGGTGGTATTTTTCAAGAACGATTCCTGCCAGTCTCTCGACTTTTGCAGGAATTGCATCCGGCACTTTGATCTCAAACTGAATCCAGTCGGTGGCTTTCCGGAAACCCATTCTTACCATATGGGCCGGGTAGTAAGGGTAATTATAGATGGCCGCAAGACTGGAAAGTTCTTCAAATCCTTCGATCAGCATCCCTTCGGGATCCATATCCGTAAATCCCAAAGGGCCATGGATCCCGCTCATTCCCCTTTCTTTTCCCCAGTCAGCAACGGTCTCTATCAGGATGCTGCTGATTTCCGGATCATCCGTAAAATCAATCCAGCCGAAACGCACCAGCTTTTCATTCCAGATTTCATTGGCCTTGTAGTTGATAATACCGGCAATCCTGCCAACAGGTACCTTGTTGCGGTAAACCATCCAGTATGCGGCTTCACAATATTCAAAAGCCGGATTTTTATCCTTCCTCAGGGTATTGATTTCATCGAAATGAAGTGGAGGACACCAGAATTTATTGCCAGCATAAAGTTTATGAGGAAACGTTACGAAACGCTTAAGATCCTGAAGGGAAGTAATTTTTTTTACTTCTATCCCATTCATTTTATAACCATCCTTCGTGATGATACCATTCAAGTGCCTCTTTAACTCCTTTATCGAGATCGTACGCAGCCTGGAAATTAAAATCGGATTGCAAGGGGGATGTTTCGCATCTCCAGTTTGTACTTGCCAGTACATTGTATTTATCCGTATTCAGGGTAGGAATGGCACCCCAGAGGCCATAGATGTGCTCCATGGAATAAGCCAGAATTTTAACAATTCCAGCAGGAACAATAAAACTCAAGGTTTTCTTTTGAAGGTGCTTCTTTGTAATAATGGAAAATTCCTCTGCAGTATATTCTTTTCCGTCAGAAACAAAATATGCTTTTTGTGAAACCGTGGATTCTCCTGCGTCAAAAATAAGCCTCGCCAGGTCTTTCACATAAATAAAAGTAAGAATCTGTTTCCTGCTGCCTATGTATGGCTCCAATCCGCTTTTAATGGTTTTAAAGAAGACAAAATAGTCTTTTTCCCTGGGTCCGTAAACTCCGGTAGGCCGAAAAATAAGATAGGGGAAATCAGGCACGGAAGTGAGAAATTTTTCAGCTTCAAGCTTACTTCTCCCATAAGTTTCAATGGGTTTAGCTTCATCGGTGAGCATGACAGGCAGCATCGTTTGAGGATTTCCAGGCCCGAAGGCAGCCAGGCTACTCATAAAAATGAATTTACCCGGAACCATGTCAGCTTGAATCAAGCTTTCCACAAAATTCCGTGTATTCTGAAAATTCACCCTGGAAAACTCATTCTTATCCTGGGTCTTGGTAATCCCTGCATTATGAATGATGAAGTCGAAGTGAATCCCTTCGTTTTTCAGTTCCGATAAAGTTGTGACCATGGTTGCCGTGGAAGAAAAATCCATTTCCACCAAACGTATCCCCGGCTGCTGAAGATATCTTCTGGAACTGGATTTGCGGATTGCAGCAAAAACATTGTATTTGCGTTTGAGACCCTCTTCCACCAGGAAACTGCCGATAAAACCGCTGGCGCCGGTAATTAGGACTTTTAACATAATTGATTTTTTACGGTTCCGAACCCCTCCCTGCTGGTAGGGAGAGCCTGTCCCGGTTTCCCGGGAGGCAGGGGTGGGTATCTAAAAATGCTTAATCCAGCACCTGCGTGTCAGATGTTGCCGTCCGTTGAAATTCTTCCAGATGGTGAGCGCCTTGGCATTTTCTTCAAGTTGCGGATTGGTAATGGCTTTTGAGATGCCATGCTTGATATAGGCTCGGTGCATTTCATTATAATAAAGCGCATTCACCCCTTTTGAGTGGTAATCAGGACGTACACCGTTCAGGTACATATCGATGATGTCGTTCTTTTTAATGGCTCTGAGAATATATAGAAAGCCTAAAGGGAACAACTTTCCTTTGCATTTCTGAAGGGCCTTTGTGAGGGAAGGCATTGAAACCCCAAAACCAACCACTTCATCCTGTTCATCCACAACAAAGGAAACAAATTCAGGACGGATGAAGCCAAAATAGGCTTTCACATACATATCCATCTGCTTTTGCGTTAAAGCAGTAAAACCATATAATTCGCCGAAAGCCGCGTTCAGGGTGCGAAACATTTTGGGAGCATAGGGTAATAAATCCTTTGCTTTTTTTGCTTTGATCACCCGAAGTTTATATTTTTCCTGAATGAGTTGCGATAAACGGTCAACCTTTTCAGGGATTGACGGTGGAATTTCGAACTCATACTGAACCCAGTCGGCAGCTTTTAAAAATCCCAGTTTCTCCATATGAACAGGATAATAGGGAAAATTGTAGATGGATGCCAGTGTTGCAACCTCATCAAATCCTTTGATCAGCATGCCTTCATTGTCCATGTCGGAAAAACCAAGGGGACCTTGAATGCCATTCATTCCTTTCTCTTTTCCCCAGTTCAGTACTGTCTCAATGAGTTTGCCGGAAACCTCCGGATCGTCAATGAAATCGATCCATCCAAAACGAACGAGCTTTTCATTCCAGCGTTCATTTGCATTATGATTGAGGATTCCTGCGATACGGCCAGCCAATTTCCCCGATCGGTATGCAAGCCAGTATTCGGCTTCGCAAAAGTCAAAGGCAGGATTTTTATCCTTGCGCAATGTATTCATTTCATCAAACCGTAAAGGAGGACACCAGAATTTATTTCCGGAGAAGAGCTGATATGGAAACCCGATGAACGTTTTAAGATCCCGTCGGGAGGATACTTTTTTTATCTCGATCTCCATTATGCAGGATTAGGATTGAATCAGGGTATGATCTTCAATTTCTTTCCGACTTTATGAAATTTATCCAGGGCAATGTCGACCTGTTCCCTCGTATGGGTTGCCATCAAAGAAAAACGGATCAGGGTACTGTCCTTATGCACGGCCGGCGAGACGACAGGGTTTACAAATACCCCTTCATCCAGCAGCATGCGGGTAAGTTTCAATGTTTTCATGTTATCCCGGATATAAAGCGGAATAATGGGCGTCACCGTCTGGCCAATGTCGAAGCCGAGATTCCGGAATCCATTGATGGCATAATGGGTGATCTCCCAGAGATGCTCCATCCGTTCCGGTTCGTCTTTCATGATATCAAGGGCTGCCAAAACAGTTGCTGCAGAAGACGGTGTACAGGAAGCACTGAAAATGAGCGTACGTGAATTATGCTTGATATAATTGATGGTTTCAAAATCGCTGGCGATAAACCCTCCAAGAGCAGCCAGGGATTTGGAAAAGGTTCCCATAATCAGATCAACCTTATCGGTGAGCCCGAAATGTGAAGCAGTTCCTGAGCCGTTTTTTCCCAACACCCCAATGGCATGCGCATCATCGACCATGATGCTTGCTTCATACCGATCTGCCAGATTGACAATTTCAGGGAGGTTGGCAATATCGCCATCCATGCTGAAAACGCCATCTACCACGATCAGTTTAACCCGGTGAGGTTCGCATCTTTTCAGTACCCTTTCGAGTGAAGACATGTCGTTGTGCCGGTACTTCAACACTTTAGCAAACGAAAGACGCGTTGCTTCTATAATGGAGGCATGATCCAGCTCATCAATAAGGATATAATCATTTCTTCCGGTAACGGTAGGGATCACGCCGAGGTTCACCTGAAAACCAGTACTATAAACCAGGGCTGCCTGTTTCCCGACAAAATCGGCGAGTTTATGTTCCAGCTCTATATGGAGATCTAAAGTACCGTTAAGGAAGCGCGAACCGGCACAACCTGATCCATATTTGTCGATGGCCTTTTTGGCGGCTTCTTTAATTTTCGGATGTGTGGTCAGTCCAAGGTAGCTGTTTGAACCAAACATCAGAACATCTTTTCCCTTCATTTTTACCACCGTATCCTGATCCGATTCAATCATCCTGAAAAACGGGTAAATACCCATCTTTTCAACCTTCTGGGGTTCGGTATAATGGGAAAACTTTCGTTGTAAAATCCTCATGGCTTTCAAAATGTATAGATATAAAAAGCGGGCAAAGGTATGAAGAAAAAATTACTTATGTTGTTCAGAAAAATTCCAGCCTGCCTTCAATGCCATCAGATTCAGGTCTATTACCTCCTGTCCTTTGTTCCGGAAAATAAACCGTATCGCGTCTTCCAGTTTTTCATAAGCCATGCCCAGAAAAGGCGAAGCTGCCCCAAGAATCACGGTATTGGCAGCCTTTGCCGATCCGGCCTCTTTTGCCATCGCATCTGCATCAAGTGCAATGTGGTGAGGTACTTTTTCAATCTCTGCCATAACCAATTCCAGCTCCGGGTAATTGGGAATATTGTTGAACGGACGTGTACTGGTAATCACCCAGCCAAGCATTGAAAGATACGGAAGGTAACGCAGGGATTCCAGTGGTTCAACAGAAATGATCAGGTCAGCCTGGCCAAAAGGAATCAGATCGGAAGCAATCTCATCATGAGAAATCCTCAGGTTCGACATGACATCTCCTCCCCGCTGAGCCATTCCATGCACTTCCGATTGCTTTAAATACATCCCCTGCTCCAGGGCGGCATAGCCAATAATGGAAGCAATGGAAATAATTCCCTGTCCCCCGACACCAGCCAAGATTATATCTTTCTTCATTACTATGTGTTTTGATTTTTCTTGAATTTATCCCGCATCCTCTTATCGATCGAAACGATACATTCCCTTCGCGGGATAATGACCGAAACTCCGGGGTAAGCCAGTTCTTCCATCATGACCTGAACACTTTCTTCATGGTATTTTTTCAGGGGTTTAAGGATGCGGATATGGGATTCCTCCACTCCGATACCTTTACAGATCGCTTCTAGGTGTCCGGTGGCAGGAGAATCCTGTCCACCGGTCATGGCAGTGGTCCCGTTGTCGAGAATGATGATGGTGATGGGTGATTTTTCATTGACCGCATCCAGCAGTCCGGTCATTCCTGAATGGGTAAAAGTTGAATCTCCGATCACGGCAACGGAAGGAATCATTCCGGCGTCGGCGGCGCCTTTTGCCATGGTAATGGAGGCCCCCATATCCACACAGGAATTGATGGCTTCATAAGGTTTCAAGGCACCAAGGGTATAACAGCCGATGTCGGAGAAAACCCTTCCTGCCGGTAAGCTGGCCAGGGCTTCGTTCAATGCTTTATAGGAATCAATGTGCGGGCATCCGCTGCAAAGGGCAGGAGGCCTGCCCACCATCAGGTCGGGAATGGGTAAGCCGACCGTGTCATTCAGTCCGAGCGCCACCGCTACCAGGTTGGGGTTCAACTCTCCATCCCGTGGCAGACTTCCGTCCAGACGGCCTTTCACTTTTAATCCCCTGCCAAGATATCCCTTGATTAATTCTTCAATCACAGGGTAGCCATCCTCAAGCACCAGGATTTCCTTACACGTATCCGCCAGTTTTTCAACCAATTGCCGGGGCATCGGATACTGACCGATTTTCAGAACCGGATAAGGAACTTTTCCTCCTGAGAAATTTTCAAGAAGGTAATTATAGGCAATGCCGCAGGCGATGATTCCAAGTGATTTATCCGGGGCATCATGGTATTTATTAAAAGGGGAGGTTTCAGATTCCCCGATAAATGAAACATGGTCTTTCAGTAAATTCTTGTAGCGCTTTTTTGCAATGGTCGGCAATAAAACAAATTGTCTGAGGTCGGAAGGAAGAGCGCATTCATTTTGTTTCCGCACAGATTTCCGGGTCACGCCGGAACGGGAATGTGCCATGCGGGTTGTGATGCGCATCAGTATGGGAACCCTGTACTTTTCCGAAAAGTCGAACCCGTAATGAACCATATCATAAGCTTCCTGCTGATTGGAGGGTTCTAAAATCGGAATCAGGGCAAACTTCCCGTACACACGTGAATCCTGTTCATTCTGGGAAGAGTGCATGGAAGGATCATCGGCCGCAACCACCAGAATCCCTCCATTTGCGCCCGTAATGGCCGCATTGATGAAAGGGTCGGCGGCCACATTCAATCCCACATGCTTCATACAAACCATGGCCCTTTTCCCGGCATAAGACATTCCCAGCGCAGCTTCCATGGCAGTTTTTTCATTTGACGACCACTTGCTGTGAATGTTATGCTCAAGGGCATAATCCGAATGCTGAATAAATTCCGTGATTTCCGTTGAAGGCGTCCCTGGATAGGCATATATTCCTGATAATCCCGAATCCAATGCTCCCTGAGCAATGGCTTCATCTCCCAATAATAATAACTTCTGCATGGTCTGGTATGAATGTTTTCAAGATGGACAAAAGTAAGAATTTTTTCCAAATACGAAATTCCTTTTTTACCTCGTACTGATTGCATAACTTTGCATCCAAAACAGACTCAAGCACACCAGAATTCATGAAATTCAATATACGGACACTCCCTGCATTTTTCTTCCTGATTATTTTTTTTATCCTTCAAACGAACGTCTTTGGTCAATACGGAACCTTACGTGGTTTTATATATGAACAGGAGTCTGGAGAACCGGTACTTTTTACCAACGTGTACTTTTATAAAACCGATGTCGGAGCTACCACCGACGCCAATGGATACTTCGTTATCTCCAAAATAAAACCAGGCAACTATTCCCTTATGGTGACCTATGTCGGATTTGACACCCTTAAAATGCCGGTTACCATTACAGCCAATGAAATTATTACCAAGAAGCTTTATTTAAACAAATCCACCGTATATCTTGACGAAATCAATGTTTCCGCGTTTCATCAGAATAAAGTGACCGAGACCCAGACCAGTATTATCAAGATCACACCCAAAGAGATCCAGCAGATTCCAAGCGTCGGAGGGCAGCCTGATCTTGCACAATACCTGCAGATTCTTCCCGGAGTTATTTTCACCGGGGATCAGGGCGGACAACTTTACATCCGCGGAGGTCCTCCGGTGCAGAACAAAGTGCTGCTGGATGGAATGATCGTTTATAACCCTTTTCATTCCATCGGTTTATTCTCTGTGTTTGATGTGGATATTCTTAGCAATGTGGATGTCTATACCGGGGGTTTTAATGCGGAATATGGCGGCAGAATATCTTCAGTTATGGATATCTCCACACGGGACGGTAATAAAAACCATTTTTCAGGAAAAATAGATGCCAGTACTTTCGGAGCAAAACTGCTTCTTGAAGGCCCCATCGTAAAACAAAAAGACGAGAACAGTGCCAGCGCTTCCTTTTTGCTTTCTGCTAAAAATTCTTACCTGAAACAAAGTTCCAAGATTTTTTACTCCTATATCGACACCAACGGCCTGCCTTATAATTACCTGGATCTCTACGGGAAAATTTCTATCAATACGCCAAACGGAAGCAAGGTAAATTTATTTGGCTTTAATTTTTCTGATAAATCCTCTCTCTGGGGTAACAATTACAGAAACGACAGCATCATCAGGGTCCCCCTTGATTACCACTGGGATGCTTACGGAGGAGGGTTAAATTTTCTCGCCATACCTGGAAAAAGTTCCGTTCTCATAGAGGGCGATTTTGCTTACTCCAATTATAAGGTCGTTTTCCAGGAAGCGAACGGGTCTCCCCGGACAAGTAGCATTGCAGGCTTTAACGGCGGATTGTATTTTACTTATTTTTTCGGAAGGAATGCCCTGAAATATGGATTGGAACTTTCAGGTTTTCAGACTGTGCTTGATTTTTACAATTCCACCGGGCGAAGGATTGACTATACCCAGAATTCCACAGAAGTTGCCGCCTATGTGAAATATAAATGGATCACGGGAAAATTCATTATCGAACCCGGACTTCGCCTTCAGTATTATGCTTCTTTGTCGGAGTTATCCTTTGAACCCCGTCTGGCCGTTAAATATAATGCGGCTAAAAACTTCCGCCTGAAGCTGGCCGCCGGAATGTATTCCCAGAATCTTATCAGTACTACTTACGATCGGGATGTAGTGAATCTGTTCTACGGTTTTCTTGCCAGTCCGGATGCCCTGCCCGTTGAATTCAAAGGAAAAAAAGTCAAGTCAAAACTTCAGCGTTCCGACCAGGTTGTTTTTGGGTTTGAATGGGATATTCTGAAAAACCTTTCCGTCAATATTGAAGGTTATTATAAATATTACCCCCAGTTGACCATTCTCAACCGGAATAAACTGTACAACGACTCACCGGAAAATTCCAACATTCCCGATTACCTGAAAAAAGACTTTGTCCTTGAATCAGGCGATGCAGAAGGAGTGGATGTTTCACTTAAATATGACTGGAAGCGATTTCATTTCTGGGCAACGTATTCTCTTGGATTTATTCACCGGGATGATGGATTGAGTACGTATGTTCCTCCTTACGACCGCCGCCATAACCTGAATATTGTCGGGACTTGTTTTTTGGGTAAAAAATCTGACTGGGAAATCGATATCCGCTATAATTACGGATCAGGCTTCCCCTTTACCCAGACGCAAGGGTTTTATGAGATGATAACCTTTGATAATATAAACGGAGATATAGGTTCAACCAACGGAGGCCTTGGGATACTGTATTCAGATTATAATAAAGGAAGGCTTCCATATTACAGCCGTCTTGATTTAAACGCTAAGAAGATTTTCTTTTTCAAAAAGAACATGAAGCTGGAAATTAACCTGAGTGTGACCAACGCCCTTAACCAGCAAAATATTTTCTATTTCGACAGGGTATCTTATACCAGGGTTGACCAGTTACCTTTAATGCCCAGTCTTGGAATTAGTTTCAGTTTTTAATTAATCCAACCATTATGAAATCCATTTCCACTACCATTCAATCGAAAGAATTCTTTATCAATTTAATACTGGATATCTCAGCGCTGGCTTTTATATACTTTATTCCGGCCATTGCTCATTTGGTCAGTTTCCCGGTTTATATGATCGAACCCATGCGGCTGATGCTTATCCTTTCACTCGCCCATGGCACAAATAACAACGCTTACTTTCTTGCCTTGACCCTTCCTCTTTTCTCCCTGCTGGTTTCCGGTCATCCGTTATTCTTCAAAATGCTGATTATTACCGGCGAACTCGTGTTGAATGTTTACCTGTTTTTTCTTTTTAAGCGTTGGCTGAAAAACACCTTTGTTTCCCTAATCTCCGCGATTCTGATCAGCAAAATGAGTTGTTACCTGGCCTATCTGATCTTTTTTTCATGGGCATTTGTGATGGAAGAATCATCTTTTTCTTTTATTTTGGCACAACTTTCGACAACCTTGATTTTCAGCGCCTACGTTTATTATTTTAATAAAGAAAAGCATGAAAAAATTTAAAGCCTTTCCGGTTCTTTCCCTGATATTCCTTATCCTGGCGCTTCAGTCATGTACCAAGGATGATACGGGTCCCAACAATTCAGATGCTAGGGTCAAATTTATAGGCAGATGGAGTGTGATCGAAAGCTGGCATAAATCTGCTTATGAAGTCACCATTTCCGCTGATCCAAGTTCCACAGGAGGGGTTTTTATTCAGAATTTTGCAAACCCGGGTGGCTCCGGCAATCCGGCAGCAGCCTCTGTCAGCGGGAACACCATCACCCTTGACTATGATCAGACCATCGGGGATGGATGGATTATTAACGGAGGAGGCATTTATAGTACCGCGACCGGAAAAATAAGCTGGGACTATACCATCAACGACGGGGCTACCCTTTATACCGCAACAGCGACCTATACCAAATTATAATGCCCTGGCTGGCATTTCATAAAAAAAACTACATTTGCATATATACGTTCAAAAACAATTACAATCATTTTGATTAATCCGGAGGAAAGATTATGGAAAATTTTGAAATGAGAGCCCTGGGAATGATAGAAACCAGAGGCTTTACTGCTATGGTCGAAGCATCTGACGCCATGGTAAAAGCAGCCAAAGTTGAACTGATCGGATATGAAAAAACGGGTGGCGGATATGTAACGACCATCGTACGCGGTGATGTTGCAGCGGTCAGGGCTGCGGTAGATGCCGGGATCAGGGCTGCCGAAAAAGTTGGGGAAATTGTGTCCTCACATGTAATTCCTCGTCCGCATGAAAATGTTGACATTGCATTGCCCCTGGGTGGAAAAACAAGTAAGAAAGGGAAATAAGCATGATTGATTTAAGGACATACATCTTTTTGGATTCGCTGCAATTGCAGATGGCCTCCTATTTATCAACTGTTTCAAGAGGATACCTGCCCGTTGCCGGACAGGCATGTTGTATCATTGAAATAGCTCCCGGAATAGAGATCAACACCCTTACCGACATTGCCTTAAAGGCTACCCATGTGACCCCGGGAATGCAGGTCGTAGAAAGAGCCTATGGAATGCTGGAAGTCCATTCCGATAGTCAGGGCGATACAAGGATGGCCGGAGAAGCTGTGCTGAAAGCCATCGATAAACTTGATTCTGACAGAATTAAACCAAGGATTCTCACCAGTCAGCTGATAAAAAATGTAGCGGATCACCATGCCCAGCTGATCAACAGAACAAGAATGGGGATGATGCTGCTGAGGGGCGACACTTTATTTGTACTTGAAGTCGAACCGGCCGGATATGCCTATTACGCCGCCAATGAAGCTGAAAAAGCATCGCATATCAACATCATTGATGTGATGGGATTTGGAAAGTTCGGGAGGGTTTATATCGGTGGCGAAGAAGCAGAAGTTCTGGAATGTAAAACAACCGTGGAAAAACGCCTGGCGGAAATATCCGGAAGGGAAGATTATTAATAGGAATATCAACCATCATTAAAAAGGAGAAATACACATGAATGATAATACGTCAGAAGCGTTGGGAATGATAGAGACCAGAGGTTTTACAGCCATGGTGGAAGCATCGGATGCCATGGTCAAAGCTGCAAAAGTTGAGCTGGTCGGCTATGAAAAAACAGGTGGCGGGTATGTTACTGCCGTGGTTCGCGGCGATGTAGCCTCTGTAAGGGCTGCGGTGGATGCAGGTGTTCAGGCTGCTCAAAAAGTTGGGGAAATAGTTTCCTCTCATGTAATACCACGTCCGCATCCCAATGTTGACAGCGCATTGCCTCTTGGAAGGGGAAATTTGAAAAAATAATTGATCCTGAATTGTAAATGATAAATCGCAGGCCATTATGATCTTGGCAAGGGTTGTAGGAACCGTCGTTTCCAGCCATAAGGCGGAGAAAATAGAAGGAATAAAATTTTTACTTCTCGAAAAGATTGACCCGGTTACCATGAAGGGTAAAAATGACTTCGTGGTTTCAATGGACAGTGTTGGAGCGGGATCGGGTGAAATTGTATTTTACGTTTCCGGCAGCAGTGCCAGATATACCGATGTAACCGAAGGCAAACCATCTGATTCAGCCATTATTGCCATTGTGGATTTTATTGAGAATGATGGTAAATATACTTACCGGAAAAACAGGTAAAAATGATTTTTGGAAAAGTATCCGGAACCGTAGTCTGCAGCTCCAGAAATGATGGCATTGAAGGTGCGCGTTATCTGTTAATCGATAAAACCAATCCGTACGGCGAACGAAAAGGCGACTACCTGGTAGCACTAGATGTGGTAGGTGCAGGATATGAAGAAATGGTATTGGTCACTGAAGGAAGTCCTTCAAGGGAAACCCCGCTCACCGTCAATAAACCAGTCGATGCCCTGGTGGTAGGCATTGTTGACCTGGTGGATGAGAACGACAAGATTATATTCAGGAAATAAAAAGGAACAAGGTGGAATTTACAGTTTTAGGCGCACTGGAGTATAGCAGCATCGCTATCGGAATTAAAGCGCTGGATGAGATGGTTAAAATTGCGCCTGTAAAAATTATCGAGGCAAGAACCATCTGTCCGGGAAAATATCTGATCGTCTTCACCGGAGAGGTTGCTCCGGTTGAATATTCTTTTCATAAAGGCTTTGAAACGGGGGGAAATTTTATTGTCGACAGCTTATTTCTTCCAAAGGTACATCCTGAGGTAATTCCTGCCATAGGGAAAGTTGTGTCAACCGATGAATGGAAGGCCATCGGGATCATTGAAACCTTATCGGTGATATCAGGCATTGAAGCCGCCGACCTGGCTGCAAAAACAGGAGGTGTAAAAATAATTGAAATCCGTCTGGCCATTGGTTTTGGAGGTAAATCCTATGTGAAAATACTGGGAGCCCTCGATGCCGTTGAAGTTGCCATGGAAGCCGGGACAGTTAAAGCAAGGGAAAAAGACCTTCTGTGTATGGCAACCCTGATCCCTCAGCCGCATCATGAAATAAAGCCATATTTCTTTTAACAGGCCGGTAAAACCATGGACAAATTAGAAGAAAACATACGACAGTTGGTACAGGAGGTCATTCAGGAGATGGACCTGTATCCTTCAAAGACGGTAAGCAATAAAAACGCGGGGGTGTATTCAAACATCCACCACGCCATTAAGGCAGCTGGTATTGCTTTCAGGGAATTAAACCTGTTAACCCTTGAAACCCGGAAAAACATCATCGCAAACATTCGCAAAACAGCCCTGGCTCATAACCAGGTATTTTCCAGGATGGCACAGGAAGAAACCGGAATGGGACGCTGGGAGGATAAAATTGTAAAAAACGAACTTGGAATTTTAAAAACCCCCGGAGTGGAGGACATTGTGCCCGAAGCTTTTTCCGATGATCATGGTTTAACCCTGATAGAAAGAGCTCCATATGGAGTGATCGGATCCATCACACCCAGTACTAATCCTACGGTGACCATTATCAGTAACAGCATAGGCATGATAGCCGCAGGCAACGCAGTGGTTTTCAATCCTCATCCCGCCGCAAAAAAAGTTTCTGCCTGGCTGATCAACCTGCTTAACCAGGCGGTTATTGAAGCAGGCGGCCCGCCGAATCTTTTGGTTTGTATTGATGAACCCACCATTGAATCAGCCAAAGACCTGATGACGCATCCCGATATTGCAATTCTTGTTGTAACAGGAGGACCTGCTGTAGTCAGGGTGGCCATGAATTCCGGTAAAAAAGTGATAGCCGCAGGACCCGGAAATCCCCCCTGTATTGTGGATGAAACCGCCGATCTTGCCAAAGCAGGTAAAGACATTGTGAATGGTGCAAGTTTTGACAACAACGTCATCTGCATTTGCGAAAAAGAAATTATTGCAGTGGCTTCGGTCGCCGACCGGCTAAAAGAAGAATTGAAGAAAAACGGGGCATATGAACTCAATGAAGACCAGATTCAAAAAATAACTTCCCTCGTGATCGCTGACCCTGGGGGTCCCGGAAAAGAAGGGGCAGCCGAAAAGAAATTTATCGGAAAAAACGCAGATTTTATCGCCGGAGCTATCGGAATTCAAGTTCCTGAAAACACCCGGCTTTTATTATGCGAAGTCGGAAGAGAGCATCCGCTGGTATGGACAGAACAACTGATGCCCGTGATGCCCCTGGTCCGCGTAAAAGATGTGGATGCTGCCATTGACCTGGCGGTGGAATGCGAACATGGGTTCAGGCATACAGCCATCATGCATTCCCTGAATATCGCAAAACTCAGTAAAATGGCCAAAACCATGAACTGCTCAATTTTTATTAAAAATGGTCCGAGTTATGCAGGCCTTGGACATGGCGGAGCCGGATTTGCTTCCTTTACCATTGCAAGTCCCACCGGAGAAGGTGTTACAAGGGCGAGAACATTCACAAGGGAAAGACGTTGTACATTGGTTGATTATTTCAGAATAATATGAAATTAGGAAAGGTCACCGGAAGGGTGATATGCACAAAAAAAGTGGAGTCGTTTGAAGGGATTAAACTGCTCCTGGTCCAACCATTGGATGAGCATTTAGTTCCTTATGGCGATCCGCTTGTGGCTTTCGATACGATACAGTCTGGAACCGGCGACCTGATCTATTTCGAAACAAGCAAAGAAGCGGGAAGGGTGCTGGAAACCACGATGAATCCCTGCGATGCCGCAATTGTCGGAATCGTAGACCGGATTTTTTCAGAAGATATAAAATGATATTGGCAAAAGTTACCGGGAATGTAGTTTCCACCATCAAAGCCAGGGGATACGAATCAAGAAAAATCCTGATCGCTCAACCCATAGATCCGCATGGAAATTCCATTGGAAAATCTTTCCTTGCAGTCGATACCGTTCAGGCAGGGGCCGGGGATACTGTTCTGGTACTGGAGGAAGGGGGTTCTGCAAGGCTGATCCTGGATGAACCGGACACCTTTACCATAAAAGCTGTTATCGCCGGGATCGTCGACGAAGTTCATTATCATTCAAATTTGTAAAATAAATTGACAAGGGTACGTAAATCCAGGCGCATGATGGTGGGTCAGAATAGGCAAAGTGAAATAAATAATCGCGACCAGGTCGGCAGAGTGGCCATTGGCGCTGATCACGGATCTTACGATGCAAAAGAAATGCTGAAAAGATATCTCGAAAGTGCAGGGTATAAAATGGTGGATGTAGGAACAAACAACCGTACGGTGAAAGTTGATTATCCCGATTTTGCCGTTGCGGTTGCCCGAAAAGTAGTGAGCGGGGAATGTGATCGAGGAATCATGCTGGATGCAGCGGGCATCGGCTCTTCCATGGTCTGTAATAAAGTGAGGGGAATACGGGCCGCTTTATGCTGGAGTCCAAAGACGATTGTCAACAGCCGTGAACACAACAATGCAAATGTACTGACCATGGGCAGTGCCCAGCATCTCTCACACGAATTGTGCACCATGGCAAAACTATGGCTTGAAACGAAATTTGAAGGCGGAAGACACTGGCCAAGGATTAATAAAATGATGTCATTGGAAAAAGAAGGTAAATAGCATGGATCAAAAGGAATTAATCGATAAAATCACAAATGAAGTGCTTCAAAGGCTCCATCAGAATACCGGGCCACAGGAGACAAAGGGACAGGACAATCCTGTGCCCGCTTCCCCTCACAAAGAGATGACAGCTTCAGAACTTGCAGGGTACATCGATCATACCTTGTTAAAACCGGGCGCGGTTGTTTCCCAGTTTGAACAGTTATGCAAAGAAGCCGTTGAATACAAGTTCAAATCCGTTTGCGTGAATTCTTCCTGGGTTCCTTTCGTGGCAAAAAAACTTCGGGGAACGGGTGTTAAAATATGTTCTGTAATAGGTTTCCCTTTGGGAGAAATGGATACCCGCAGTAAGGCTTTTGAAGCGCGCACTGCCATTGGTAACGGCGCAGACGAACTGGATATGGTGATCAACGTTGGCGCTTTGAAGTCAGGAAATCTCAGGCTTGTTGAAGAAGATATCCGCGCGATTAAAAGGGCTTGCAGGACAAACACCGTTTTAAAGGTCATCCTGGAAACAGGACTTTTGACCGATGAGGAAAAAATCTTAGCCTGTGAGATTGCAAGGAAAGCAGATGCTGATTTTGTAAAAACCAGTACCGGCTTTTCAGGAACGGGCGCTACGGTTCCAGATATTATTTTGATGCGGCGGATTGTGGGCCCCCGAATGGGGGTGAAAGCCAGTGGCGGAATCAGGACTTTTGATCAGGCAGTATCCATGATCGACGCAGGGGCAAACAGACTGGGTTGCGGTGCAAGCGTCGACATTGTCACCGGCAAAGAATCAGCCGGTAAATATTAATTCGGTTTATTTTTCGGCGTATAGTTTTTCTGACGCTCACTGATCAGGTAGATAACCTTCTCGTACATTTTCGAAAATTCTTCCGGGTTTTTGCGGTAATATTCAAGACTTACATTGTACTTTTCGCGGCTGATTTTATATTTTGAAAAAATGCCGTCGTAATAATGTTTGACCAAAGCAGAATCTTCCTTCCCTTCATTCCGCTGCAGAATCATTGCAGCTTCCGCAAGGTGAGCGTCAACAAGGATCCTGATCATAATCTCTCTGGGAATAACACCTTCCGTTGTCCCCCGGGAATGATCCGGATCAGCTCCGGAAGTTCCGCAGGAAATCAGAAGCAAAGCCAGCGGAAAAAGATATTTCATCGCTTTACTTTTTCCTTTTTCCGTACTCCTGGTTAATGGATTTCAAGACATCTTTTGTTATATCAAGGGTATCGTTGGCTATCAGAATTTCCCCACCGGCTTTAAAGCCCATGATGTAATCATATCCATAATTCATGTTGTACCGTTTAAGAAAATTGGTCACTGTGTCGATCAGCCTCAGGTTCATATTCATTTCCTGTTCAGCCACCAGCTGGGTATAACGGTCCTTTTTCTCCATCAGTGCCTGCTGTTTCTGCATCAGGCTTTCATAAATTCCTTTCGCTTTTTCTTCAGAAATGGCATTGCTGGCCACCTGACGCTGAAAATCAGCGGCTTCTTTCTGCAGGGCATTTTGCTCAGAAAGAACTTCTGTTTGCAGTCTTTTCCCGGTTCCCTCAAGGTCGCTCCTCAGTACTTTTACATAATCATAATGCATGTTCAGCGAATCCAGATTGACAAATACAACAGACAGGGGTTTCCCGTTTTTCTGAACAGCAGAAGGGAGTGATTCACTTTCGGATTTTTTTTCAAAAAAGTACAAGCCATACAGAACGATCAATCCGGCCAGTGCAATCAACCCGATCAGGGTATTCAAATTGAAAATGAAAAATTTGTTTCCATCCTGAGGAGCTTCAGGTTTTAGTAAAGTTTCTTCTTGCATGATTTTGAAAATTTAGTTTCCTAATTCTGACATGAATTTGATACGCATAAGACGTATCTCCTCTTCCGTAAATTCATCTTCGCCCAGCTCTTTCTGAGCTTCTGTAATGGAATCGGATTCAGCTTTGCGAAAGTACTCAAAGATTTCTTCCTGATGATAAGGATCAATGAACTCATCAATATAATAATTTACATCGATCTTGGTGCCCGAACCAACGATGCTTTCAATTTCAGTCAGGAGTTCGTCAAAACTCAGGTTCTTCGCAAGGGCAATATCTTCCAGAGAAATTTTACGGTCTATGCTTTGAATGATGAATACTTTCAAACCCGATTTGTTCACCACCGATTTAACCACCATGTCCATCGGACGAATGATCTCATTCTCTTCAACATAATCCTTGATCAGTTCAAGGAAAGGTTTTCCGTATTTAAATGCTTTACCGGCGCCCACACCGGTAATCTGTTTGAGTTCATCAACCGTTACCGGATATTGAATGGCCATATCCTCCAGAGAGGGATCCTGGAAAATAACGAAAGGAGGAAGTTTTTCTTTACGCGCAATTTCTTTACGCAAATCCTTCAGCAGTGAAAACAAGGTCTTATCAGCGGTACTGCTTTTTGAGCCCAGGGCTTCGAACAATTCTTCTTCCTCGGGATTTTCAAAATCATGGTCATCCACGAGCATAACGGAAAATGGTTCTTTCAAAAAACCGGCGCCCTCCTGACTGATTTTTAAAATTCCGTAATTTTCAATATCCTTGGTCAGCATCCGCTCGATGAGGGTCTGGCGGATGACCGCATTCCAGAATTTTTCATCCCGCTCCGCGCCTTTTCCGAAGACTTCAAGTTTGTTATGCTTATAGGATTTAATGGTGGCGGTGCTTTTCCCAAGAATAATATTGATAATATGCTTGTTCTTGAATTGTTGTTTTACGGAAAGCACCGTTTCCAGCACCAGCTGAACATACTGCTTTCCTTCAAATTTCTTCTTTGGATGCATGCAGTTATCGCAATTCTGGCAATTTTCTTCCGTGTATATCTCTCCGAAATAATGTAACAACTGTTTACGCCGGCAAACGGAGGATTCACTGTAGGCCACTGTTTCCATCAGCAACTGCTTGGCGATCTCCTGTTCTGCAACCGATTTCCCTTTTAAAAATTTCTCAAGTTTCTGGATGTCATCATAACTGTAAAAAGCAATACAGTTCCCCTCTCCGTCATCGCGTCCTGAACGGCCGGTTTCCTGGTAATATCCTTCAAGACTCTTGGGCATATCATTATGGATGACATAACGTACATCCGGTTTATCGATGCCCATCCCGAAAGCAATGGTAGCCACGATCACATCGACTTCTTCCATCAGGAACTTATCCTGGTTCTGCCTGCGGGTGGAGGCATCAAGCCCTGCATGATAAGGTAAAGCTTTTATTCCATTGACCACAAAGGTCTCCGCAAGTTCTTCCACTTTCTTCCTGCTAAGGCAATAAACAATTCCGGATTTACCGGCCTGGCCTTTGATATACCTGATGATATCCTTGCTGACATTTTTGGTTTTTGCCTTTACTTCATAATACAGGTTGGGCCTGTTAAAGGAAGATAAGAAGACCGCCGCATCCATCATATTCAGGTTCTTCTGAATATCCTGTTGTACCTTCGGCGTCGCGGTGGCTGTCAAAGCGATCACGGGCACTTTCTGGCCAATGGCCTCAATGATAGGTCTTAGCCGTCGGTATTCAGGCCGAAAATCATGTCCCCATTCAGAAATACAGTGGGCTTCATCAATGGCATAAAAAGAAATTTTAATGTTTTTAAGGAATTCGATGTTTTCTTCCTTGGTGATGGTTTCCGGAGCCACATATAATAATTTGGTTCTTCCGTCGGTAATGTCTTTTTTTACCTGGGTAATCTCCTGCTTGTTAAGCGAAGAATTCATGAAATGAGCAAGGTCATTTTCTGTTCCGAAACTGCGGATGGAGTCAACCTGGTTCTTCATCAGCGCGATCAGCGGGGAAACAATGATCGCGGTTCCTTCTTTTACCATGGCGGGAAGCTGATAGCAAAGTGACTTTCCTCCTCCCGTCGGCATGATCACAAAGCAGTCTTTATCGGCTAACAGGTTATGAATGATGGCTTCCTGGTTCCCTTTAAAACTATCATACCCAAATACTTTCTTTAATACATGGTGGATTTTATACTCGTCCTTGTTTGCCATCATTTTAGAACTCGGATTTATTTTCGTAATTTTGTTCAGGGTAGTTTGATTTATAAAGTTTTAAACGCCTTATATACAAATATAGGCATAAAACATTCCAATAAACCAAATTTTTATTAAAAAATTGTGTATTGAAAAATAAGGCTTCACTGAAAAATATTGCAATTGGCACCATTAAGGAAGAAGCGACAGCCATTTCTGCGCTTATAAATTCTGTGAATGATGATTTTATTCACAGCGTTGAGCTTATCCTGGGTTCCAGCGGAAGGGTCGTCGTTACCGGCATCGGGAAAAGTGCGATCATCGGTCAGAAAATCGTTGCAACGCTTAATTCCACCGGCACTCCTGCTATTTTTATGCATGCCGCGGATGCCATTCACGGGGACCTGGGCACGGTTCAGAAGAAAGACATTGTGATCTGCCTTTCCAAAAGCGGAGAAACACCGGAAATAAAAGTTCTCGTGCCCCTGCTGAAAGAAAGAGGAAGCTCGCTGATCGCCATTGTTGGGAATACGGATTCCTACCTTGCCCGACAAGCAAATTATGTGATTGATGCCAGCGTTTCAAAAGAAGCCTGTCCGAACAACCTTGCGCCCACTTCCAGCACCACGGCTCAAATGGTGATGGGAGATGCACTGGCGGTCTGCCTGCTGGAATGCCGTGGATTTTCTGCCGGCGATTTTGCTAAAATCCACCCGGGCGGGACCCTGGGCAAAGAATTGTATCTGAAAGTCAGCGACCTTTATCCCAATCATCAAGCTCCTGGGGTTCAACCCGGCGATGATCTCAATACCGTGATTCTTGAGATCTCTTCAAAACGTCTGGGGGCAACCGCTGTATTGAACGGAGATAAACTGATCGGAGTCATTACCGATGGCGACCTTCGGAGGATGCTGGAAAAAAATACGGATCTTAAAAAGCTGACCGCAGCCGACATTATGAGCCCAGACCCCAGGACCATTGAAGCCAGCACCCTGGTTGTACATGCGCTGAATACCATGAGGAAGAACAATATCACCCAGTTGCTGGTCGTTGAAAAGAAAAAGTATGTGGGGGTTATACACCTTCACGACATTCTGAAAGAAGGCATTCTCTAATAAATATTTACACGATCAGTATGAAGCTCAGAACGGAGAAAATTGTAAAGAAATATCGCAAACGTACGGTCGTTAATGAGGTTTCCATCGAAGTAAACCAGGGCGAAATTGTGGGACTGCTGGGACCCAACGGGGCCGGAAAAACAACCTCTTTTTATATCATTGTCGGGCTGATCAAGCCTTTCTCCGGACAAGTTTTTCTGGACGACCTGAACATCACCAAAGAACCAATGTACCGGAGGGCTCAAAGAGGGATCAGCTATCTTCCCCAGGAAGCATCCGTATTCCGTAAGCTCAGTGTGGAAGATAATATCAAAGCCATTCTCGAATTTACCGGACTGACAAAAGAACAGCAAAAAGAAAGGCTGGAAAAACTTCTGGATGAATTTGGATTACAGCATGTCAGAAAAAGTCATGGCATCACTTTATCGGGAGGAGAAAGAAGAAGAACCGAGATCGCGCGAAGCCTGGCCGTGGACCCAAAATTCATTCTTCTGGATGAACCCTTTGCCGGTATTGATCCCATTGCAGTGGAAGACATCCAGGAAATTGTCACAAAACTAAAGGATAAAAACATAGGCGTCCTCATTACCGATCACAATGTCCATGAAACGCTCTCTATCACCGATCGCTCCTACCTGCTGTTTGAAGGTTCCATCCTGAAAGCAGGTTCTTCCCGTGAACTTGCCGATGATGACCATGTCAGAAAGGTATATCTCGGCCAAAACTTTGAATTGCGGTAAAAATCCTAAAACATACGCTGAAAAAACAAAGAGAGAACCAGGTAGAGGACGATGACCAGCGGGATCGCAGAAAGTGAAAAAACCATCATCAGTGCCAAAGAAAGAATCAGAAACAAGTACCTGACCTGGTTGCCTTTCCATTCAAGGGTCTTGAATTTCATTGAAAAGATCCTGAATTCCGAAATCATCAAATACGAAAAAAATACGGAAAGTGCGGCCAGCATTCTCGTATTGGAAAAAAAATCAGTCATGAACTCCAGTTTGATTAAACTGAACAACTGAGGCTGAAGAAGTAAAACCAGGGGAATGGAAGCAAAAAACAAAGCATTGGCAGGAGTCGGCAACCCGATAAAATTCACTTCCTGCCTGAGATCGATATTGAATTTTGCAAGCCGGAAAGCAGAGCAGACCGGAATCAGTAAAGCGAAATAGGGTGTGATCTGCATACGGTCAAGAACATTGCAGCTTCCGGCACAATTTGCGGAAATGAGTTGGAACATGATCAATCCGGGCGCTACTCCGAAAGAAACAAGATCAGCCAGTGAATCGAGTTGTTTTCCGAATTCGGAATGAGCTTTCAGCAAACGGGCAGCAGTTCCGTCAAGAAAATCAAAAACAGCAGCCAGAAAAATAAAAAAAGCGCTCCATAACAGATCTCCGGTCAATACAAGGGTAATACTGATCAGACCGCTGGCAAGATTCAGGCTGGTTATGAAATTGGGAATATGCTGTTTGATTTTCATGGCTGTATAATAAGATGTAAAAATATAAAATAATTTTTGACCGGGAAAGCGGTCGGAAGAAGAACAGGATTACGGATTTGTTACTTTTGGCAAAAATTCAAACAAATATGTCAAACCGGTTCTTTAAATTTATCCTGACAACAGGTATTTTGTTTTCAGCAGGGATCACCAAAGCCCAATTCAATATTTCAGGCGAATTCCGCTCCCGCGGAGAATACCGTGACGGCTATCTTTTCCTGAGGGATTCCTCCAGATCACCCAATTTAGATATCATCGGCCGGGCACGCCTTGCTTTTGATTACTCCTACGAAAAATTTTCCACCCGCTTTTCCATCCAGCAGGCGTTTACATATGGCCAGAATTATTATTCTTCCGACACCATCTCCAAAAATACGGTGAATCTTTTTGAAGCCTGGTTCAAATATAATTTTAACGGATCTTTCGGATTGAAACTTGGACGCACAGAAGTGGTTTACGATGATGAACGTTTGTTCGGAGCATCAAACTGGAGCATGTGGGGCGCAACCCACGATATACTCATCGCACAGTGGGATCCAACAGACCATAAGATAAAAGGCGATTTCGGATTTGCAGTCAATAACATCGCTCCTGCCAGTCCTTTTCTGAATTCCTACAATATGCGGAATAATTATAAATATCTTTCGTACCTGTACCTCAATAAAAAATTATTGAAAAACAAGCTGAATGTTTCTGTTCTTGCCGCAGTCGATGCTTTTCAGAAATACGGACTGACGATCACAAAGATCAAAAATGATACGCAGTATATCTACAATGAATATGATTCCATCATCGGCTACCTGCCCGTTATCACCAAGACCACAAGTTTGCAGGAATTTCCCGATATCCTGTACGCCAGGGCTACGGTGGGGGCAGGTTTGTGGCTGAACTTAAAAAAGTGGAGTTTTATGCTCAATGCATATTATCAGGGAGGACATGTGAGGGATGGCAGAAAATTAAATGCAAATTTCTATGCTTTCTGGGTGGGTTACCAGGTGGTTAAACCACTCAAACTGATGGCGGGATATGAGCATCTGAGCGGAAATAATTTCTCCGACACCACTTTAATGAAAACCCAGGTAAGCGGGTTCAGTACCCTCTATGGCACTTCTCACCGCGCTTATGGATACATGGACATGTTTACATCTGTGGTCAAAGACAATATGGGCATGGGTTTGAATGACCTGTTCGGCAGGGTTACACTCAGCTTTTCCGATAAAATGTCGCTGGAAGCAAGCTGCCGGTGGTTCAGTCTTCCCTATGCTTACCTCAGGGTGAATAATCCAAAAAAAGGAGCCTTGCCCTATCAGGAGGTTAAAAAAAGTCTGGGCACGGAAATGGACCTCATGTATATTTACAAGCCTGTTCCCAACCTTGAACTCAATGCAGCTTATTGCTTTTTCCTTCCAACGGCCACCATGGAAGCATATAACGATCTTAAGCCCGGAACTGCTAAATTTGCACAGTATGCCTACCTTATGATTACCTATAAACCGAATTTCTTTTCTTCAGCAAAAAATTAAAAGGTTTTACGATCATGATGTCCGATGAAACCAGGGTAGATCCCCGACAGATATTGATTAAAGAATTCGATTATCCCCTTCCGCCGGAAAGGATTGCGCAGTTTCCGCTTCCGGAAAGGGATACTTCGAAATTACTGGTTTACCGGAATGGCAAATTGTCGGAGGATGTTTTTTCAAGAATTAATGAGTATCTGGACAAGGAAAGTTTGCTGGTATTCAATGAAACCAAAGTAGTGAGGGCCAGGCTTATTTTTAAAAAGCCCACGGGCGGTTGCATCGAAATATTTTGTCTGGAGCCCCTGGAACCGCCGGAAATCCACGCTGCATTTCTCAGTCGCAGTCAGATCACCTGGAAATGTCTTATTGGGAACGCTAAAAAATGGAAAACCGGACTTCTTGAAAAGAAAATCGATGATGGAAACCGGGGTTTTCTGCTAAAGGCCAGTCAAGCTGAGGAATTCAAGGATGGAACCTATGCCGTTGCGTTTTCATGGCAACCCGCTATTTATACCTTTTCCGAAATCCTTGAACTGGCAGGCCAGGTTCCTTTGCCGCCTTATATACATCGCAACCCCGGACAGGAAGACTCTGTCCGCTACCAGACCATCTATGCCCGTCAGGAAGGCTCCGTTGCAGCACCTACTGCCGGTCTTCATTTTACGGATAAGGTTTTTCAAACCCTTAGGCAAAAAGGATGTTCACTGGAAAAGGTGACCCTGCATGTAGGGCATGGCACATTCAAACCGGTGACTGCAGAAAAACTGGGTGAACATCAGATGCACCATGAAAAAATCGAGGTTTCCCGTGAAGCTTTGATCCATATTTCAGCCGCTCTTGACAAACCCATTATAGCCATAGGAACAACTGCGGCACGCACGCTTGAGAGTCTTTACTGGATGGGATGCAAATGTCTGAACGGGCGTGATGAAGGATTCTCTGAAACAGGTCAATGGGATCCTTACCTGTTGACAAATGAAAAAAAGATCAGTCCGCGTGAAGCCCTGAATGCGCTGATCAATTGGCTGAATGAAAAAAGAGTTTCTCATCTCCGTGGCGATACCCGGCTGATCATTGCTCCCGGATATGAATACAGACTGGTTTCGGGACTTATCACTAATTTTCATATGCCACAGAGTACTTTATTGTTACTGGTTTCAGCCCTCATCGGGAAGGATTGGAAAAAAGCCTATGACTATGCACTTCAGAATGATTTTCGATTCCTGAGTTATGGGGATTCCTGTTTGTTTTATAAAATTTAACCCATCCGTCATTTGTTTTATTACCTTTGTATCAGGTTTTAACAATCAGGAAAATGAATCTATCTATTTTATTAATCTTCGGCCTTGGCACAACAGAGATAATGCTGATTGCCCTGGTGGTTTTATTGCTTTTTGGCGGTAAGAAAATACCTGAACTCATGAAGGGCATCGGCAAAGGCGTAAAAAGTTTCAAAGACGGAGCCAATGGCATTGAAGATGATTTAAAATCCACCGATAAGAAAGACCCTCCCCCTTCCGAACCCACTGAAAAAAAATAAGGTATTCTGCTCTTTTTCACCTTTCTTATTTGGATTGTTTCTAAATTATTATAAGTATACTTTTTGTGATTAAATCATATTATTTATATATGTACTTTTGTGCGTCTTTTTAAAGCACATTAATCTCACCGAATTATGAAAAAGCTATTGATCCTTGGAGCCGGTACCGGCGGTACAATAATGGCCAATAAAATGAGAAAATTGCTTGAACGCGATGAATGGGAGATCACCATTGTGGATCAGTTCAAGACTCATTATTACCAACCCGGATTTCTGTTTATTCCTTTCGGGATGTATAAAAAAGAAGACGTTGTCAAGCCAAAAACCAGTTTTCTGCCTATGGGAGTTAATATCATCTTCCAGGAAATTGAAAAAATCGATGGTGCGGCCAACCATGTGCTTCTCAAGGACGGTGTTTCCCTGAAGTACGATTTCCTGATCATCGCGACCGGAACCCGGGTCGTTCCGGATGAAACACCCGGGCTGAAAGGTCCACTCTGGCACAAACAAATTTTTGATTTTTACACCATTGAGGGAGCCATGGCGCTGGCTGATTTTTTCAAAACCTGGCAAGGGGGCGAGCTGGTGCTGAACATTGCCGACATGCCCATTAAATGCCCGGTTGCACCGCTAGAATTCGTAATGTTCGCCGATGCTTTCTTCGTGGAACGCGGCATCAGAAATAAAGTCAATATTTCTTATGTAACCCCCATGTCGGGCGCATTCACCAAACCCAGGGCATCAAAGGTGCTGGGTAGTCTGCTGGAGGAAAAAAACATCCAAATCATTCCTGATTTTTATCTGGAAAAGGTCGATAACGATAAAAAAACACTTGTTTCCTATGATGAGCGTGAAGTACCCTTTGATTGCCTGGTAACCATTCCGGTGCATAAAGGCGATACCCTCATCGGAAGAAGCGGACTGGGCGATGAGATGGATTTTGCCAAAGCTCATAAGCACACCCTGCAATCCGATCAGTTAGAAAATATCTTTGTTATCGGGGATGCCGGAAATTTTCCGACCTCCAAAGCCGGGTCAGTCGTACATTTCCAGGCAGATGTACTTACAGAAAACCTGATGTGTGCCATCGAAAAAAGACCTTTGACTGCCTCCTTCGACGGTCACTCAAACTGCTACATAGAAACCGGATTCGGGAAAGGCGCCCTGATTGATTTCAACTATGATACTGAACCACTTCCGGGCTCCTTCCCCTTCCCGGGTGTAGGCCCCTTCGGACTCCTCAAAGAAACCCGGACAAATCACTACGGAAAACTGATGTTCCGTTGGATATACTGGCATATCCTCCTCAAAGGAAAAGAAATGCCCATTGATTCCAAGATGACAATGGCTGGTAAAAAAATGTAATCCGGAACGCCATGACAGAAAAAAACATACAGGAACAGATCAGCGAACTTAACAGGAAATTGGACCTGGTCCTGGAAAGCGTTGAATATCAAAACCGTAAGCGCGAAGAGTTCGACGACCTTATGGATGATCTTAACATCGTAGCCAAAGATGCATTCAAACAGACCGTGGTGATGCTCGACAAAGCCCAGGTGGATCTCGATTCCTGCGGGCTTTCCTGTCTGCTTATCAAGGCTATGCAAAACCTGGACACTTTCCACGAAATGCTCGATATGATGGAAAGCGCAAAAGACTTTTTAAAGGATGTATCCCCTATCCTCCACCAGGTTGGTCTTGATGCGGTTAACAAGATGAACGAATTAGACGGAAAGGGATATTTTGAATATATCCGTGAACTTGGAAAATTCGCAGAAACCTGGATGGAAACTTTCACCGTGGAAGACATGAAACGGGTCAGAGAAGGACTTCCTCACCTTGCCGGAGTTATCCGGAATGTCACAGATCCGGACTTCCTTCAGGCTATCGACAAGGCAACGCTAGCTTTGGCAACGGTAAAAATGGACGACAAACTCGACAACAGGTCCTTCTGGAAACTGATGATGGACATGAAAAGCCCTGAAGTCCGTAAATCCATTTCTTATTCACTCCGGCTCTTAAAAGCAATCAATCAATAATTCACAAACAGTTAATTAAATTGTAATACTAAAATCATTTTTTATGGCACAGAAAGTAATTGCAGGCGTAACCGTAGATGTTACCGAAGAAGGGTATTTCACCAACCCTGCCCAATGGACCCGGGAACTGGCCCAGGAAATTGCAAAAGAGGAAGGCATACAGCTGACCGAAAAACATTTTGAAGTTCTTAACCTGTTACGGGATCGTTTTTCAAAAGGAGAAGCCCTGACCATCCGGTCGGTAGGCAACTCGGGAATCATAGACATCAAGGGTTTCTACGGCCTTTTTCCCGGAGCGCCCATGAAGAAAGCCGCGAAAGTCGCCGGTATCCCCAAACCCGCATCCTGCGTTTAATTATCCACTGTTTTAAAAAGAAAAATCATGGTTAAGGAAGAACATCCTTTGAAAAAAGTCTGCATTATCTGTGCCAAGGGCACGATTGAAGATGTCTATGCAGCATTGGTCATGAGCAACGGAGCTGTAATGGAAGGTATCGAAACCAAAATTTTCTTTACTTTTTTCGGACTCGACGCCATCACCAAGAAAACAATGAACACCCTTCATACCGGGACTGTGGGCAACCCGGCCATGCGTATGCCCGGAGGACTTCCGTTCCCGACTTTACTCGGCGTTTTGCCCGGCGTTGAATCCGGTGTATCGGCAATGATGCGCAGCCAGATGGAAAAACTCGATATCCCGCCGGTGCAGGAGTTCCTCGAAATGATAGAAGCAGGAGGAGGAGAAATTTATGCCTGCAAACTGGCCATGGATATGTTTAAACTGGAGAAAAAAGATCTCTGGGATGGCGTCAAGGAAGTACTGACCGTGGGACAGTTCTACGAATTATGCGGAGGACTCCAAACCCAGATCATCTTTACCTGACCCTCAGCATCATCCGTTTTTGCTGATCTGCTGCAACAAATCCATGTTGCTTATGGTGATTTTGCGCCCACGCAGACCCAGAATGCCTTCTTCCCTGAATTTGGTAAGCACCCTTGTAGCGCTTTCCCTCGATATACCGATCAGGTCGGCAAATTCCTGACGTGAAAAAGGGATTTCGAAGTTATCAGATTCAAAAATAATCCTTGAAAAGTAAAGGAGCGCATCCGCCACCTGCCCGTAAGTCTTTTTCTGAGATTTACTCATGAAACGATGAAAATTGTTCAGGCTGTCACGGCTCACAGAAACCAGTATTTCATATGCAAAATTTCCATTCTGCTTGATGAGCTGATTGAAAATATTGATGTCGATGTAACATACCGTAATATTTTCCAAAGCGGCATAGGAGTAATGATTTATCCTGTCGCCAAACAGGGAGGGAAGCCCGAGATAGGTAAATTTCTTCACAATCTGCAGGATTTGCTCCTTGTCATTGGCTCCTTTCTGGTATTCTTTGACCAGCCCTGATTTAAGATAAATGATATGCGAAGTCATCGAACCTTCGTGAAGGATGATGTCGCCCTTCCTGAATTCAGCCTCACGGCTGTTCAGGTTGACCTGTTCCAGCTCACTTATTTTCAAAACAGCCGCAGCACACGATTTAACCTTGCAGTCCTGACATGCTGTTGCTTTTCCCTTATAGTCCCGGTACATTTTAAAATATTCCTGAATAACAGGCCGCAAAGTTCTGAAAAAAAGAGACGGCTGCATTGTTTTATCCGACTTTATTTCTTGCCTAATCTTTTTTCATATCTTTATATCTCATTTCTTAAATTTCAAGGATCAAAAAATTTTCTATGCCCATGCGGATAAAAAGCCATTTTGAAAAGTTCCGGGAACGAATCATCGGGCAGGAACAGTATTACCAATCTCCTTACGGAAGTAAAAAAATACTGTATGCCGACTGGATTGCAAGCGGTAGATTATATCAGCCCATTGAGCAGATTATGCTCGAAACAATAGGCCCGTTTGTCGGAAATACCCATACTGAAACTTGCGAAGTTGGTAAATTAATGACACAGGCCTACCAAATGGCTCATCAAAAGATTAAAGCACATGTAAATGCAGGCAAGGAAGATGTGATCCTCACAACCGGCTTTGGTATGACCGGAGCGCTGGTGAAATTTCAGCGCATTCTCGGTCTTAAATCCGGGAAGGAAGATAACTTACGGACTTTCTCTGATGAATCGGAAAAACCGGTGGTTTTCGTCACACATATGGAACACCATTCCAACCAGACCACCTGGTATGAGACAATCGCCGATGTGGAGGTCATTGAACCGGGAAAAGACCTGCTTTTTGACCTTCAAAATCTTGAAAAAGCCTTGAAAAAATATGCCGGCAGGAAAATTAAAATCGGATCTTTTACAGCCTGCTCAAATGTTACAGGCATCCGAACCCCGTACCATGCCATGGCACGTATGATGCATGCGCATGGTGGACTTGCTTTCATTGATTTTGCTGCTTCCGCACCCTATGACAATATGAACATGCATCCTGAAGATCCGATGGAAAAACTGGATGCAATTTTCTTCTCTCCCCATAAATTCCTGGGAGGGCCTGGCGCTTCCGGTGTTCTTGTGTTCGACTCAGGGCTTTATCATATGGAAGTTCCCGACCAGCCCGGAGGGGGAACCGTTGACTGGACCAATCCCTGGGGTGAATATAAATACATTGACAACATTGAATTAAGGGAAGACGGAGGAACTCCGGGTTTCCTTCAGGCTATACGAACGGCGCTTGCAATTGAGCTTAAAATTCAGATGAATGTGAACCACATCCATCAGCGGGAAAAAGAACTCACCGATATTGCATTCAGTGAATTCAGAAAAGTTCCCAACCTTCATCTCCTTGCCGATGCCGTAGAGGACCGTCTGGGCGTTTTATCGTTCTATATCATCGGAATCCATTATAACCTGATCGTCAGTTTACTCAGCGACCATTTCGGAATTCAGGTCAGGGGAGGATGTGCCTGTGCCGGCACTTATGGACATTTCCTCCTGGATGTAAGCTATGAGAAATCAAAAATAATCACTGAAAAAATCAATCAGGGAGACCTGTCTGAAAAACCAGGCTGGGTAAGGGTTTCCCTCCATCCTACCATGACGGATGAAGAAGTCATTTTTATCGCAAATGCTTTGAAAGAAATCCAGATACACCATAAGAGCTGGGAACAGGACTATATTTATAATAAGCATACCAATGAATTTCAGCATAAAACCGGAATCGCGGACCGCAAAAAAATTGACTCCTGGTTTGACCTGGATTAACCGATTTTTCCTATTTTAGCAAACAGATTACTGGAAAAAAAAGTGGATGCACTGTCCCAACTACAAGAACTGCCAATTGGTTCATTTAAGCGGTTTTGTTGATTCTGAATCCCATCGCGAAACCTATATTCAGAACTATTGCACCGGCAAAGATGCCCGTTGGAGTGATTGTAAACGTTTCCAGATCCACGGCATCCTTCATTTTTGCCCTGATTTTGTTTTTCCTGATACAAGGCTTTCCCTGGAGGAAATCATGGAAAAGTTTGATAATGACATTTTGTAAAAAACGAATTATAAATATATGGGAACAATAGAAATTGAAGGCAGGATCCTGGAAGTTGACGGAGATGGTTTTTTATCTGACCCCAACCTCTGGAATGAAGAACTTGCAGCCTCCATTGCACGACATGACGGGATTCCTGAAATGACGGATAAACATTGGGCTATCGTAAAAATTATCCGTCAAAACTGGGAGGAAAAGGGAATGGCTCCGATGATCCGGGTGATCTGTCAGCAAACCGGGGTCAAGCTGCGTGAAATATACGAGTTGTTCCCTCTGGGACCCGCCCGGGGCGCCTGCCGGGTGGCAGGACTTCCAAAACCTGATGGCTGCGTTTAATTCAGGGAACCGTGATGAGCTGGTATTACTATCCCCTCATTTTTGCAACAGGCGTTTTCCTGGCGACCTCCCTGTTTCACCTGGTCAGGCTGATCCGCCTGGGCCCCGGACGTGATTATGCTCCTTCAGCCGGTCAAACCGCTCAGGGTATTCAATATGCTTTTACAGGAGCCATGAATCCTTCGAAAAAAGAATCTGCCTTGTTTCATCTGCCGACTTATACCGCCGGAATCCTTTATCACCTTGGAACATTCCTTTCAATATTCATTTTCTTTCTGATCCTCGCAAAAGTTTCATTTACCGGAATAACGGCTATCCTGATATCCGGGTTTTTAATAATTACTGGAATCTGTGGAATCGGGATTCTGGTAAAACGGATGATAAAAAAAGTACTACGAAGTCTTTCGGGCCCCGACGATTATATTTCAAACATGCTGGTAACGCTTTTTCAGTTTATAACCTCACTTGTAATCCTTATCCCGTCAGTAATGCCAGGTTATATTATAATGGCAAGCCTTCTCCTTTTTTATTTCCCGGCCGGGAAACTGAAACACGCGCTTTACTTTTTCGCTGCAAGGTATCATCTCGGACTGTTCTTCGGAAGGCGGGGCGTATGGCCGCCAAAACCAATGTAAAAAAACGGATGAGCGCATTGAATGAAGAAACAATTAATAAAGCGCTGGAAGTTTTCCAGAATACCTCCGGCAGCAAACTGGTCACCCATCTGAACTCCTGCGTACATTGCGGTCTTTGTGCTGAAAGTTGTATTTATTATCAGGCTACGCAGGATGAACGCCTGATCCCGGCCCGGAAAGTGGATATGGTCGCATCCATCTACCGTCGGTACCAAACGTTTACCGGGAAATTTTTTCCATCCCTGGTAAAGGCCCGCGACCTGAACGAGGAAACCGCCCGTGAAATGGTCGATCTGCTGTTTGGTGCCTGTACCATGTGCGGACGTTGTACCATGCATTGTTCCATCGGGGTTGATATCGCTTACCTGGTCAGAACCGGAAGGACAATGCTGTCAAATATGGGGATGGTTCCCTCCACCCTTCAATCGACGGTCAGGGCTGCCGTAGAATCAGGCAACAACATGAGCATTCCTACGGAAGAATTTGTGGATACCCTGAAATGGATGGAAGACGAATTGACCGATGAGGTTCAAGATCCGGGAGCAAGAATTCCGATCGATGAACCCGGAAAAAAAGTGCTTTATACGCTGAACCCGAGAGAGCCAAAATTCTTTCCCCTTTCCATTTCGGCCATGGCCAAAATATTTTTTGCGGCCGGTGAAAGCTGGACCTTATCGACAAGAATGTACGATGTCACCAACTATGCTTATTTTTCAGGCAATCCCGGGGAAGCAAGTCTGATTTCCGAAAGGCTTTGGTCAGAGATGGAGGCCATCAAATCTCAGACGCTTGTCCTGGCCGAATGCGGGCATGGTTCGAGGGCATTCCGCTGGGAAGCGCCAAATTACCTTCAGAAACATTTCCCGTTCGAAGTCATGACTTCCGTGGAATGCATTGCGGGTTATATCCGGGAGGGGAAGATCCGTCTCGATCCGGAAAAAATAAAAGATGTAGTGACGCTGCATGACCCCTGCAACCTTGTCAGGAGCGGCGGAATAATTCATGAACAAAGGTATATCCTGAATCAGTTCATTGAAAACTTTGTTGAAATGACCCCATGCGGAACCGACAATTATTGCTGCGGAGGAGGAGGAGGCCAGCTGGCCATGAGCGAATACAATGACCGAAGGATGAAAATCGCAGAAATTAAAGCGGATCAGATTCGTAAAACTGCTGCGAAAGTGGTGGTAACGCCTTGCCATAATTGTGTGGATCAACTCTCTCAGATCAACATCCACTTCAAACTCGGCGTACAGGTCAAAACCCTGGCCGAAATTGTTGCCGATGCTTTAATACTGAAACAATAAATATCAACCGATTACAGGATATATTATACCGACTTTATGAGCGAACTAATTTACCTCGACAATTCAGCCACCACCTTCCCCAAACCGGAGGTGGTATATGATTTTATGTGTGATTTCTACCGTAAACACGGGGTTAATCCCGGGCGATCAGGATTTGACGCAGCTATAGAAACCGAAGAAGTTGTGCAGGAAACCCGGAAAATGCTGATGCGCCTGTTTAACGGGGATGACCCGAACCGGCTCACCTTCAGCTATAATGCCAGTGACTCCCTGAATATGATCCTCCAGGGCCTGGCCAGTAAGGGCGACCATGTGATTACCACCATGCTTGAACACAATTCGGTATTACGCCCCCTGCATCACCTGAACCTGAACAACATCATCGAACTTACGCACATCCCTTTTGACCTTCATGGATACATAGATCCGGATGACATAAAAAAGGCATTGCGCAAAAATACAAAGATGGTGGTGGTCAATCACAGCTCCAATGTAATCGGAACCGTTCAGCCTTTGTCGGCCATCGGGAAGATATGTAAAGAAGCCGGGGTATTGTTCATTGTGGATGGCAGTCAAAGCGCCGGTGCGATTCCTGTTGATGTGAAAACAATGGGCATTGATGTGTTTGTTTTCACCGGTCACAAATGCCTGATGGGCCCTACCGGGATCGGGGGATCCTATGTAATGGATGGGGTGCCGGTACGTGGCACCCGCTTCGGTGGTACCGGAGTGAGATCAGCCCAGAAAACCCATCTTGATGAGTTTCCCTACCGACTGGAATGCGGAACGCTTAACCTGGTGGGAGTTGCAGGATTGCATGCCGGCGTAAAATGGATCCTTGAACAAGGCATCGAAAAACTCCACCATCAGGAAATCATGCTATGGGACAGGTTGCGTAAAGGAGTTCAAAAAATTGAAAATGTAACCACTTATTGCGCTGAAAGCATTGAAAATCAAAATCCGGTATTGAGCCTGAACGTGAAAGGGTTTGAATCAGGAGATGTTGGAACCATGCTTGATGTTGATTACAACATTGCCTGCCGTACCGGACTGCAGTGCGCTCCCCTGGTTCATGAAGGAATAGGCACGGATAAAATTCATGGCACCGTACGACTCAGCATCGGCCCCTTTAACACCGAGGCTCATATTGATGCTGCCATCGAAGCTATTTCGGAAATTGCAGCCATCAAACGAGGATAATTGATTAACTTTACTTTTTATCATTCATCGCTTACCAAAAAAAACATCGTATGAAAAAAGTATTTCTGTTTTTAATTCCTGTTTTAGGATTATTTTCCTGCAATCAGACCGGTGAAAAAGCCAAACTCCACGAAGGCATGGCAATGGATCAGACCACGCCCGCCTGTTGCGTAAGAGACGGCGTCTTTATTCATATTTCATCCGGATACGACAATCCTCATAAAGCATTAATGCCGCTAAAAATGGCAATGATGATGGCGAAAGACAAAGACGTGACTGTTTATCTTGATATCGAAGCGGTAAAAATGGTTTTGAACGACTCCAGAGACATGAAATTTTCTGACTTCCCTCCTTTGAAAGAGATACTGAAACACCTGATCGATGCAAAAATCACCATCATGGCTTGTCCTGCCTGCCTGAAAGTAGCCGGAAAAACCGCGGATGACCTGATGCCGGGAGTGATCGTTGCAGAAAAAGAGAAATTTTTTAACTTCACAAAAGGCCGGATACTAACCCTCGATTATTGAAATTACAGCCTGAATTCCAGGCTGCTGCCCTGTCTGAATTATTTCGGAATCCTGTTTTTCAATTCCTTTAAAATTGCTTTGGCCTTCTCATCATTGGGATCAAGGGCCAAAACACGCTGACAAAATTCCATAGAAATAATCCCGTCTTTCTGATCCTTTGACTGATAATACTTTAAAAGGTTATAAAACCCGAGATAGGAATAGGCTTCTTTCAGCTCCTTGGTATATTTTGAGGAATCGGATTGCGCTTTTTCAATAATGGCTTCAAAAACAGGTTTGGCAAGTCCCAGTTTGCTGTCGGAATCAATATTGACAAGCGCCCAGGCCCTCCATAAGTATCCCGGAATATAATCAGGCTGTATTTCATTGAAGTACGCCAGCACCGAATCTGCTTTCTTCCAGTCATGCAAACTGTAATATAACTTCCCAAGGGAATAATAATCAAATGGTTCCGCTCTGTTCAACTGTACCTTCATAAGCAGGGTTTTCTCAGCTTTTTCATATTTTTTGGAACGGGTATATGAAAAAGCAATTTCGTTCAGGAGATTCGTCTGGGAAGTATCCATGGCATATGCTTCCATCAGTTTTTCCGCCGCCAGTGAATCCATGCTGTTTTTGGAAAGAATCCTTCCGTAATACAAAATATCAGAAACCCTGATGGTGTTTGAATCCGCCCTGGCCAGAAATTTCCTCATGGATTCAAGCCCGGCGGTGTACTGTCCCGTTTCATAATCGGCATAGGCAAGTGCACGATTGAAATCATTGTTGGAGGAATCTATCAGAAGGATCGAATTTAACTGGCTGATGGCTTCTTTATAATCCTGAAGCTCCATCAGGGTGTTGATGAACTGTATCCTCGCCGACCTGTTTCCCTTGGAAAGCGCCAGGAATTTTTGAAAATTTTTCTTCGCTTCTTCATTCCGGTTCAATTTTGCGAGCAGAAATCCCATTTCCCTGTAAGCAGGTGCAAAATTTGAATCTGCCTGGGTCGCTTCATTAAAATAGTTCAGTGCCACATCATATAACCTGGCTCTGACCCAGACATGTCCGATTCTGAGTTTTGCACGCGGGGAAGCCGGGTTCATTTCCTGTGCAATCTTATAATTTTCAATGGCCATGGAGCCCTCATTCACCATATAAAAATAAGCATCCCCCCTGGTGATGTAGAGATCGAAATTTTTATTGTCGAGATTTTCTGCCTTTTTTAACAGGTCAAAAACCATGGCTGTATCTTTCTTGCCTAAAATCTTCACATAAGAGTCAGCAACTTTGATATAAACGACCGCCTGCTCCTTTTTTGATATCCTGGAGGATTTGTTGGTGCCTGAAGGAAGCAATGAAAAAGCTTTCTGAAAAAAGGTCTGGGCTTCCGCTTTTTGCTGATTGATCAGGCAGATCTTACCCAATCCGACAAAATTCAAAGGATTCAGGGAATCTTTTGCAATCCCGGCTTTAAAAATCTTATCCGCCGAATCAACCATAGGCCGGTATAAAGAATTTTGAGGATCAGAATAATATTTCTGAAGATAATTATCTCCCTCATAAAAATAGATCATTCCATTCGAAGGATCTTTTTGAAGCAGTGTACGATAGAGCGCACCGGCTTCATCAAATTGTTCACTTCTGGTCAGGCTGATGGCTGTCTGAAGGTCCTGGGCGTTTGTTTCACCCTGTGGAAACAAGAAAACCGGAAGCAGAGATACACTGAGTTTAAATAAGTTGTTAATTTTCACAAAACCTCCATTTTATATTAATTAAATCCGAAATTTCCGAATATCGTCTTTCATTCTTTCCAGGTCATTAATCCAGTCTTCAATATCCTGCTCATGTTCTGTCTCTTCATTTAGAATGGTAACCGCCATCTGGTGCGTGGTGTGATCCTTACCGTTCGTGAAATCAGCCAGTTCCTTGTACCGCTGGATGGCACAACGCTCGCCGCGCAGGTTCTGGTTCAGTATTTCTTCCACATAAGGATCAACGGGCGCTTCATATTCACAGCGCGCAAATTCAGGCCAGTCAGAAGGATTCAGCAAGGGAGTTCCTCCCAGTTGAATAATGCGGGTAATCACCAAAACCGCATGCCCCAGTTCCTGGTTGGCATGAAGCAACAGCTCGGGTTCAATCTCCGAACGCATCGGACCCTCCATCAGCCGTGCACCTATCCAGTATTGATAATAAGCCAGCCATTCTTCGGCCAGTGCCTCATTGAGCATACGAATCAAATCGTTTCTGTTGAGGTCAAGGATTTCGATGCTATGTTGTCCCATAAAAATAAAATTTTATACTAACAAAGATAATCTTTTCAGGGTTTGATGGTGAAAACATCCCTCCCGTTTTCTTTTACTTCCAGCATCGCCGCCTGATTCTGCATGATGCCTCCTCCCCAATGGTTAAAGTCAAAAACATGAGGGTTCCTGAACCAGTTCTCAATGTTCATGACCACCGGGATCACCCGCGTTTCCTTATCCCGAATACTGAAATCTGACCCGGGGAGTCTGACCGTAAAATAATTTTGAACAAATGCATAGATAGAATCCACTTCATACCCTCCCCCATGGTATAACTGACCAATGCCCAAATGGAAATTAAAAGGTTGAACCCTTTGGGCGGTATCTTCCCATTTCCCATTGATCATCATGTAATGATAACCTCCGCCCAAAACATCAGGCCAGGCCATGTTTGATTCAGGAGGATTGACAAACATAAAGGATTTATTCTTTTCTCCGGAAATCCCGAAAATGAAAGTGATGGAATCATAGCTTCCCTCCGGAACCGGATCTAAAACCTGAATCGTTTTGGTCAGGGGAATATCCTCATCGATGTAGAAAATATCTTTCCAGTCATCCACCATTATTTTTGATCCATCGGATTTAAATAAAGTAATGTCGGAAATGAAGTATTTCACTTCTGTAACCAGGTATGGATTTCCTGCGGCATTGGTATAGATCAAATCGTTTTTAATCAGGGAAGCTCCGTTCACCTGATGTTCGAAAGTAAAGATAATTCTTCCCGACTTTGCTATTGGGGCAGGTTCCTGTTTTTTGCAGGAAATAAAAAAGGGCAAAAAGAGCAGCGCAATGGCAGCATAAGGTTTCATGATCTTAAAAAATTTCTATGGCTTAGAATTTAAACGCAAAGGTAAAATAAAACACCCTTCCGGGCTCATAGAGCTTTTCCGTGGTTCCGATAATTCTTCGGTTCAGATGCTCGTAATAAGCATTGTTGAAAAGATTATTCACGCCCGCAACCAAACTGGCAAACCGGCAGGGAGTATAACTGACAGAAACTCCGGCAGTCATGAATCCGGGTGTTTTTTGCTCCCCGTATGCCTGGGAAACCCTGTTTTGAGGACTTGCCAAGCTGATGAGCACCCGGGGAACCAGTTTTTTTTTGAAAAATTTATACGAAAACTGAAGGCTTCCTTCCAGGGGTGGTATTTCCGGCAGGGGATCGTTTTTTATTGTTTCTTCCCCAATAACCTGTCCTCCTGAAACAATATATCTTACAGCTTTGGGCTGGGTTCCATAGGTGGCCGCCACATTCAACAGCAAATTCCATTTTTTTTCCGGAGGCGACTGGTAGGCAACTTCAAAACCAGTAAGATAAACCATTTCCGCGTTGGTAAACTGTTTAACACCCGGGGCTCCCTGGGTGGATGGTTTGATCACCGATGGCGGCAGGGCTTTCCCGATAATATAATCCGCGACCCATGAAAAGAATCCGCTCACCGACAGACTACCTGCTCGGGGATATACAAAGGTAAATGCGGCATCCGCCTGGTAATTTTTTTCGGGTTTCAGCCCTGGATTTCCCAGATAATCATACGCATCATACTGAACCGGCATCAGCTTGATAAACCTTTCCAGCAGGGAAGGGCTCCGGCTTCCCTTTCCGAGGGCCGCAGTGAAAAAAAGCCAGGAAACGAGCTGTTTCTTCATCCCGAGGCTGAAAGAAATGTTGAAAAAGTCCGAATTCAGAGCGTCAAAATAAGAAATCCCGTCCTTTACCAGGCGGAAGGTGTCGGCTGAGGTTGCCTGGTTATAATCCAATCGGATGGCGGCTGTCAGATCAAGTCCTTTGACCGGGATCCTGTATTCCGCAAAAGCCCCGGCATTGTTATAAGATGCATCAAACCACACATTTAAAAATTTGACAGAGGTGAAGGTATCCCCATCCATTACCATCTGCATGCTCATTTTCTTTTCCCCATCCTTGAAAATGTGCTCAAAGTCTATTCCAAGAATGAACTTATGGGAGCCTGCCTTTAAATTCCCGGTAAGTTTCCCTCCCGCATTCCACGCATCCACGGTAGTCACCGCCTGCATGGTTTTTGCAGCAGGACGGTTGAGGTTGTCCATGACATGGTGAACATGAGAAAAATAGCCTTGAAGTGCAAAGGATTTCCAGATCCTGCCAGAATTCTCAATCGTATAGTTTAATGAAGCAACATGGGTCTTGTCAAGCCGTTCATCCATGGGAAGCGCCGGGTATAATGTGTTCTGGCCCTGGTCGTAGGCATAGGACAGGATGATCTGCTGAGTTTTATTAATCACGAAACCCAGTCCTGCCCCACCATACATTTTTTGAAAAGAGGTATTGTATCGTTCATGATTTCCCGCCATGTAGCTTCCATAGCCCTTGAAGCCTCCACTGGCATTAAAAAAGACCTTATTATTCCCTCCCGACAATGCGAGATGTTCCCTTTGACCGTTCCAGTTCGACTCGAACCCATATAAAACTTCTCCATGAATTTCGGGTTTGGAAAAAGGATGGGGCAGCTCAGTTTCCAGGTTAATGAGTGCGCCCAGAACCGGCCCGTATTTCAACACATAGGGACCCTTGATGATCTCTATCTCCCGGATATTCTCTCCTTCCACATGGGAAGCGACAGGATCCATGCGGTTTGGACAACCCCCTTCAATTTTAACCCCCTCGTTCAGAAGAACAGTAAGCTGGCCTGACCTGAATCCCCTGACCACCGGATCGATGGCAACTCCGCCTTTTCGTATCCCCGAAACATTCGGTTCCAGGCGAAGAAAATCACCGATATCCCTTACTGCCTCATATTCAAATGACCTGGCAGGAAGAATCGTCACGGGAAAGATATTGATGGATTTTCCAAAAACTTCGACCTCCTTCAGTTGTAAAGTATCGGTCGGCGTCTGGGCAATAACAGGCCGGAATAAGCCGGTAATGCCTATTAACAGAAAAATTAAAAGAATTGCAAAATCAGGACATTTAAAATCACTGGTGATGATCCTCACAGCCCTGATGCTGGTTACAGGTCTGACCTCCATCCTGGATCCCTCCTTTAATATAGCTGTTGACCACTTCTTCTGCGGGGCCTGCACACCCTCTGACAACCTTGATATCCCTGGAAGCAAGATGCTGGATGGCGCCGGCTCCGATGTTCCCTGCAAGCATTACACTCACACCCTCCCTTGCAAGCTGATCGGCGATCCCTGATTTACAGCCGCAGCCTGCATCAGCCTGAATAATATCCTTTTTCTCAATTTTATTTTCCAGTGAGAGGGTAAAAATAGCATAACTTTCTGAATGTCCAAAATGTTCATTTATAAATCCATGATGGACCGGAACTGCAATTTTCATATCATTGATTTTTATTGGTTAATAAATTGATAAGATCAGATATACCCATCATCCCATTGGGATGAATGATCATCTGAATATGGTGTTTGTTCAGCAATTGCTGGGCCTGGGTTCCAAAATCGCCCGCAATCACCCTTTTTACATTTTTCCTGATAAGTTCTTTCACGATTATTTCCCCTTTACAACCCTTCACAGTTTGTGCCGGGTTCTCAAAAACCTCTGTTTTCCCGGTGATATCATCGAAAATAAAAAAAGAAACGCATTTCCCAAAATGCATGTCAAGCCTGGATTCAATTGTTGTACCGCTACCTGCTATTGCCGTTTTCATAAGATTCAAAATGATATCGTCCCGGATTTGTGAGGAATGCCATTCATCCGTTCAAGGTCAGCCGACCGGCACAAGGGGCAATTTTCCTCAGAAAAATTTTTACCCGGCTTGTTAAAAAAAACAGTACAGGCACGGCAATGAAACCAGTCATGATCAAATCCGGCATCTCCCCTTTCAACCCGGATGGCTCTCGCTTCTGTCAATGCCTTTGCAATCTTTCTTCTCGCGCTTTCATACAGCCGCGTAAAAGTCGGCCTTGAAATATTCATGGAATCTGCCGCCTGCGATTGCGTCATTAACTCATAATCGCTCAGGCGGATGGCCGTATACTCCTCAAATAGCAGCATCACTGGCTCCGCCTCACCGGCATAATAACCAAATGGCTGGTATCCCTTGAATTTCGGAGGATCAAAAACCGTTCTGATATTTCTTGGCCTGGGAGACATTTCATAAATTCTGTTACAAAAATAAGAAAATTTTAATTATGAACAGATGTTCATTATTAATATAAAAAATATTTCTACTTTTGAGGTAAATAATAATCCTAAAAAATGTTTCAGAAAGAACAAGGCGGCCGAAGACTTATCTTTAGCGTTATCCTGAACGCCCTGATCACCCTTGCAGAAATTGAAGGCGGCATTTTATCCAACAGCCTTGCCCTGATCTCAGATGCCATTCACAACCTCAGCGATACCCTGGCCCTGGCCCTAGCATGGTTGGCCCAAAGAATAGGTAAACGTAAACCGGATGCCCGGCGCACATTCGGATACAAGCGGTTTGAAATCCTTTCGGCTTTTATAAACGCCTCGGTCTTGAGCGCGGTTTCCATTTACTTAATTTATGAATCCATCCAGAGGTTTTTGCATCCGGAACCCGTTAAATCAAGTCTGATGCTCATCATTGCTTTGTTCGGGTTGGTTGCAAACCTGGCTTCCATGTTGTTCCTGCATCGCGATTCCAAACATAGCCTGAACGTAAGGGCCGCATATCTCCACCTGCTCGGGGATACCTTTTCTTCGGTAGCGGTAGTTTTGGGAGCTGTCATCATTTATTATACCGGGATCAACTGGATGGACCCTGCCCTCACGCTGGTCATCAGCATCGTCATCATACGCCAGGCATACCAGATTTTACGCGAATCGGTGGATATCCTGATGCAAAGCACTCCGGGCTGGCTCAATCTGGAGGAAATCAAAGTCGCCATTGAAAACCATCCCCTGGTTAAAAATTTACATCATGTCCACTGCTGGCAAATCCAGGAAAATGACGTGTTGTTTGAAGCCCATATCGAAACCCTGCATGATATGGCTTTGAGTGAATCCAACAGACTCATGGCAGAATTGAATGAATTGTTAAGGAAGCATTTCCAGATTAACCATACCACCTTTCAGTTTGAATTTGGATGCTGTGAGGATACCGGGATGATAAAACATCCGAAATAATATTTGTATATGCGCAAGTTTTTTTTTCGGATGTTGTCAAAGAATTAAAACAAAAGGTTTAACCTAAAAATTATCAAGATGAAAACGGTATCAAGAATTTTAATGACCCTGACCCTGGTTTTATTTCTCAGCGGTATCACAATTGCACAGAAAGAAGCTACGGTTAAAACAGACCCGAAAACGACCCAAACCGTGAAAACCACCCCGGGAAAATTTGTTGACGCAAATAAAAATGGGGTTTGCGATAATTTTGAGGCCCGTGGACAAGCCACCAAAGGCGCAAATTTTATTGATAAAAACGGTGACGGAGTTTGTGATAACCGCGGAACAATGGGAAAAGGTCAGGGTAAAGGAAATGGTTGCGGACAAGGTTTCAGGCACCGCCATGGCAAAGGCAATGGCAACTGCTGTGGACGCGGACAGGGAAGCGGAAGGGGAAACGGCCCCGGGAATCCTGTCAAATAAAATTCCCATTCAATAAAATATTAAGCAGTTCAGGTTTGGACTGCTTTTTTTTTTACCTGTCCGGTGCTAATATAAAATTATAACGTATATTTCCGATGAATTACCCCTCAGCAGAACCACTGTAAACCAGCACCTGACCGAATTGAAAAAAGCCGGCTTAATCCAGGGAACCGTTGATGGCGTATAAGCAAACTACTACCTGAACCCGGAAAAAATAAGGGAACCTGGAAACGTGGTTCATGGCTTTTTTGAAGAAATAAAAAAGGGTAACAAGGTGTATGGTTAACAAATCATTTTCAAATTTTCAAATCATCAAATCATGAGAATTCTGATTCTTTGCACCGGAAATTCCTGCCGCAGTCAGATGGCCGAGGGCATTCTCAGGTCGCTCGATCCCTCGCTTGAGATTCATTCTGCAGGAACCCGGCCTGAAAAACATGTAAATCCGAATGCCATTAAGGTGATGAAAGAGATCGGCCTGGATATTTCCCGTCAACACCCGAAACAAGTCGGTTTGTTTACCGGAGATTCGTTTGATTTTGTGATTACTGTTTGTGGAAACGCAAATGAAAATTGTCCGGTTTTTACAGGAAAAGTCGGGAAAAGAATTCACCTTGGCTTTGAAGATCCGGCGGCCGCAAAAGGAAGCGGGGAAGAAGTGCTTTCGGTGTACCAGACCGTCAGGGATCAGATCAGGAAAGGTTTTCTTGATTTCTACCGGGATTTGAAAATTTGATGTTGAGCAGGTCCAAACATACACTCAGGAACAGGATGATGATAAAGGAATGAAAGCAGCAGCGTTTATTACCGGTCAATTGGCCACGGAAGCCGGGTTGGTTCCTGTTGTGGCAACTGCCTGGAGCAGAAACGACCGTTGGGGCGCGCTCAAAGTCAGGTGGTCCATCGGAAGAATGAAATACAGGGTCTCGCCCGGGCTTTATGCTGTTGGAGCACCCGGCCACGACTCAAATGTATTTGTAACCGCCAATTACAAACTCAGTTTCGATCACCTGAGAAAGTCCCTGGCAGGACTGAATGCCTGGATCCTTGTGTTAGACACAAAAGGGGTCAATGTCTGGTGCGCCGCCGGAAAAGGGGCTTTCAGTACGAAAGAAGTGGTGCGCCGCATCCGTATCCATCATCTTGACCAAGTGGTCGATCACCGGAAAATCATTTTGCCTCAGCTTGCCGCAACCGGAACCGCCGCGCATGAAGTGAAAAAAATGACCGGATTTTCTGTTATTTACGGCCCCATCAAAGCAGCGGATATCCCGGCATTTCTAAAAGCCGGTCTCAGGTCAACTTCATCCATGCGAAGGATAACATTTCCACATTCTGAACGCCTGAAAGTAATTCCGGTCGATATTTTTTACGGGAAATATTTCTTACTGATCGTACCGGCCTTCTTCCTGCTGATTTCAGGGTTATCCCCCCGTGGATATTCCCTCGAACTTGCATTCAGTTCAGGATGGAAAACCACCGTAAATTTATTTGCCGCCTACCTCACCGGCTGCGCCCTCACCCCCGCCCTTTTACCCTGGATTCCGTTCCGCCGGTTTTCTTTGAAAGGATTGATCACGGGCTGGCTGATTGCCATTCTTTCTGCAATATCCGGCATGCTTGGAACCACCACGGTTGAAATGATCTCATGGTTCCTGATCATGGGAGGGATCTCTTCTTTCATGGCCATGAATTTCACTGGTTCCTCCACCTTTACTTCCCTTTCAGGGGTTCAAAAAGAAATGAAAACAGCTTTACCTGTCCAGATCACCATGATTAGCCTGGGACTGGCCGGGTGGATATTAACCAGATTTTTTACATAATGAACGGATTCGTATATCTTCGGGAAGTGGTCACCCTTGAACTGGACCAGGAAAAATGCAACGCTTGCCGCATGTGCATCATGGTTTGTCCGCATGCCGTTTTTGAGATTGAAAACAAGAAGGCTGTGATCCGTCATAAGGACTTTTGCATGGAATGCGGGGCCTGTGCAAAAAATTGTCCCGAAAAAGCCATCACGGTGAAATCGGGGGTGGGCTGTGCGGCAGGAGTCCTCAACGGCCTGATCCGCGGAACAGAACCCAGCTGTGATTGCGACTCCGGAGAAGGAAATTGTTGCTAAAACTTAAATTGAACCACAATAGGCACATTAGGACACATTCGTAATCGATGGATTTCATGAAATTAAAATGACTAATTACCTGCCTATTGTGACCTATTGTGCCTATGTGGTTTGTTTCTCTTAATATCTGTAAATAACGATATGATTTCAAAATCTTCAAATCATGAAAACACGATTAAAGTTTCTTGACCGCTATCTGACTTTATGGATTTTTCTGGCCATGGCAACCGGGGTGTTCTGGGGATATCTTTTCCCTGGAATTTCAGGCTTCTGGAACGCCTTGTCGTCGGGAACCACCAATATCCCCATAGCCATCGGACTCATCGTTATGATGTATCCTCCCCTTGCAAAAGTCAAATATGAGGAACTGGGCGATGTATTTAAAAACACGAAGATCCTGGGTTTATCACTTGTGCAGAACTGGCTGATAGGGCCCGTACTGATGTTCCTTCTTGCCATCATTTTCCTTCAGTTCAACATTGATTACATGTACGGACTGATCCTCATCGGACTGGCCCGATGCATTGCCATGGTGATCGTGTGGAACGAACTGGCCAAAGGCGATACGGAATATTGCGCCGGACTGGTAGCTTTCAATTCCATCTTCCAGGTATTGCTGTTTTCCGTTTATGCTTATCTGTTTATCGCCGTTTTTCCGGCCTGGTTCGGACTCCCCACCAACAGTGCTGTGGAAGCCATAACAATTAAACAAATCGCTGAGAGTGTATTTATATATCTTGGCATACCGTTTCTGGCAGGCTTTCTGACCCGGTTTATCCTTATCCGGCTTAAAAGCAAGGAATGGTATCATACGAAATTCGTTCCCAGGATCAGCCCGCTCACCCTGATTGCCCTGCTTTTTACCATTCTGGTGATGTTTTCCCTCAAAGGGGAATTTATCGTGAAGATCCCGCTGGATGTGATCCGTATCGCCATTCCGCTGACCATTTATTTCCTGATCATGTTCCTGGTTTCTTTCTATATGAGCAAAAAGGCGGGAGCCACTTACGGGCAATCGGCCACCTTGTCGTTTACCGCTGCCAGTAACAATTTCGAGCTGGCCATTGCCGTGGCCATCGCAGTCTTCGGCATCAATTCGGGTGAAGCTTTCGCGGCAGTGATCGGGCCTTTGGTAGAAGTACCGGTCATGATCGCCCTGGTGAATGTTGCCCTGAAATTCAAAGTAAAATACTTCTCAAAAACCGTGTGAAGGATCCTGCTTTTTGACCGTTTCCCGAAAAATTTTAATTTAGCGGGGACATTGCAAAAAAGCGAAGATGGCATTGGAAGAAAAAAACAGGTCAAAGGATCGTAACTGAAAAACAATTATTTATACCTAAAAACGAATAACGATGATAAACCCGATTGTTGTAACCCATGTTTTCGACTGCCAGCCGGAAAAGGTATGGAATGCCCTGTCGCAGGAAGATGAATTGAGGAAATGGTATTTTCCTGTTCAGGACTACCTGTTTGAAACCGGAAAAGAATTTTTCTTTTACGAAAGCGAAGAATCTCAACATTACCTTCATCGTTGCCGGTTTCTGACTATCATCCCGGGGCAAATGATTGAGTACGCCTGGTCCCATCCCGAACAATCCAAAGGCAGTTCGGTGGTAAAATGGGTATTGGGCAAAGAAGGCGAAAAAACAAGGGTAACGCTGAGCCATAGCGGGGTCGAAAATTTCTCGGATGCAGGGGAGGCTTTTTCAAGGGCCAATTATGAGATGGGTTGGAATGCCATCGTGAAGAACATGCTTCGCAACCATTTGTACGGGATTCGAAAACTGGTATTTGATATCGAGATCCAGGCTCCTGCCTCAAAAGTATGGCAGATGCTTTGGGAAGGAGAGAATTATACCCGATGGACCGAGCCATTTTGCCCGGGAACGTATATTGAGGGTGAATTGAAGCAGGGAGAACGCGTGCACCTCCTCTCACCTTCAGGCGAAGGAATGTACAGCGACATCGCGTTTTACAGGAAAAATGAACTTCTGATCTTCCAGCATATCGGCATGCTGAAAGATAAGATGGAGATCCCCCTCAATGATAAAACCGAAAGGTGGACAGGCTCTTTTGAATCGTACCGTTTAACGGAAAAGGACGGGAAAACTCATTTAAGGGTAGAAGTGGATGCCATCGAGGATTACTACGACTACATGAAAAACACTTTCCCGCTTGCACTGAACAGACTCAGGGAAATTTCCGAAACAGGTTAAGCAGCAGTGCCGGTATTCCTGAAGTGAAAGAACAATGCCAGGGGACGGTAAACCGCGTGGGCGAATTTCGAAAAAGCAAAGAGCAGGACCAGTTCCATGGAAATGACGGTATGCAGCACGAAAACCAGGTGACTTACCAGGTTGCCGGCTCCAAAAGAGACCGAAATTTCCAGCCAGAAACCGGTGATTCCGGCGATCCAGAGGAACCATAGAAAAGTCCAGTCGGCCAGACTGGTTTCGCTGTATATTTTTGTCACTTTTTTCAGGCGGTAATGAATGGCTATACTGGTTCCGTACACCATCAGCAGTCCGGAAAGGGTTCCAAGGATACGGCTGGGCCACCAGATCGCGGTAGCGGGATCTTTTAAAATGAAATCGAGCGTGGTTGCAAACAACAAACCAATGAATCCCCACATAATGGTCCAGTGCACGAACCAGGGCTGTACGTAAGCGGGTTTGTCTTTCCAGAAAGAATCATCTTCCTTGTCGCAGTCGCGGTAGCGTTTCATCCCGGCAAGTTCGTTTACCACCCTGGCAGCCGCTTTGAAAATGCCCGTGGTGGATATATGACCTGGTTCCTGATTCCGGGAAAGGGCGAAAATCATGGCCAATGCGCCCCAGGCCACCGAAAGACCGGTTAATCCGAAAATTATCAGTCCGATACCATGAATAATTTCATACGGCATATATGTGAAAATCCAGCGGGCAATTTCATGTTCCGGTTTGAGGGTGAGCAGGAAAAATCCAAGGATTATGGCAATCACCAATGTGATTACGACAAACAGGGCATTGTTTTTAAACATCAGCCGGGTAAGTCCCGTGGGTTCATAACGGGAGATGGCGTATCGCCTCAGGGCTGCCATATACTGACCCGGATCAGCCTGTCTGGGACAGGTATCGCTGCAGTCGCCACAGGAATAGCACAGCCAGGGTTCCCTGCTCGCGAGTATATCCTTTTTCAGGCCAAGCATTCCGAACCGTATCATCATCCTCGGAAAAGTGGTTGATTGCTCGGATAAGGAACAAACAGCGGTACAATTCCCGCAATTGAAACAGGCATCGAAATCTTCGGCCCCGTATTTTTTCAGTTCTTCTGCAAAATGTGGATCTATCTTGGTCATTTTACCTTGTTTTTCAGTTGGTAGCGATAGTATTCGTCGTTATCGTCAATGCCGGCAGGTTCTAAAAGGAAATATTTGTTCATGGTCATCACATGCCAGGTAACCAGTTCCGGACGCAGTCCGAGGTTGCCGGCGATCTGTGGAATGGAAAGGGGTTCTTCTGACAGGGATTCCATGATAGATTTCCAGATCTGGGGGAAGTCTTTCATCCCGGTTTCAGAACCCACGGCTTCCTGGCCGGAAACGGCTTCTCCAGCTTTCAGCCCAACCTCTTCCGAAAAACCGTCAATCATTCCTTCAATCTCATCATTGGAATACTGGGCAATGTCGATGGCGTCGGCCGGGCATATGGGGGCACAGATCCCGCAACCCTTGCATGAAGCTTCATTAACCGACGCCACGACTTTGCCGTTCGTTTCAAGCTGGAAGATCGCATCGTATTCGCAAACCTCCTGGCATTTTCCGCACCAGGTGCAGGCTTCTGCATTGATCCGTGCCACCGTAGGTTCCAGCTGAATGGTTTCTTTCCGTATGATCGCGTTGATTTTGGCGGCAGCTGCCAGCGACGACTGTACGGATTCGGTGATGTTTTTCGGGCCCTGGCAGCTGCCGCCAAGGAATACGCCGTTGATCACGGTTTCGACCGGGCGCAATTTTGGATGGATCTCGTTGAAGAATTTATCGCTGCCCACCGGTATTTTCAGTTTTGAGGCAACCGATTGGCTGTCGGCCCTGGGAACCATCCCGGTAACCAGGATAAGCAGGTCGGTTTCGAGTTCCAGTTCCCTTTTCTTCGTCAGTACATCCTTCATGCTGACTCTTACAAAATCCCCTTTATGTTCCACAACGGGAGGTTCTTTTTCCTGGTAAAGGAGGAAGTTGTCACCAGCTTTGGAAGAGCGCTCATATAAGACTTCATTTTTCCCGTAGGTACGGATATCGCGGTACAAATGGAAAGCTTTGATTCCTTTGAATTTTTCATGGACGGTGAGGGAAGAATGAATGGCGGCGGTGCAGCAGCTTCTCGAACAATAAGGATGTTCGCCGTTTGTCTGACGCATGCCCACGCAATAAAGGTAGGTCACCGTTTTAACCGTCTTCCCCTGGTAAACCAAAGTACCGGTGGAAGCTTCGGTCAATTTATCAAACTCGCTCAGGGTGATCACCCGGCTGTCGGATTTGAAGCCGAACTCCCCTTCTTTCGGGGTATACGATTCATATCCCGTTGCCACCAGGATTGCTCCGACCATATAGGTCATGAGTTCTCCGGGTGTTTCTCCCACCCTGACATCTACCTTGAAATTTCCAAGGCTTCCACTGACTTTTTCCACCGATGCGGATGTGAATAGCGTAATATTTGAAGAAGAATGTACCTGCTCAAGGAGCCTGTCCACCAGGTCCTGTCCTTTCTGGTTGGTCGGAAAAACCGGCCCTTTGCCTGAAAGCTGACCCCCGGCATACGCTTCTTTTTCAACCAGCACAACCTGGTTCCCCATCCTTGCAAGGTCAATGGCGGCACGCATTCCGGCAACGCCGGCTCCGATTACCACCACCGATTTATGGGCTTTGATTTCAATGTTTACCAGCGACTCGGAACTGGCAACACGCCGGATTCCGGCGCGTACCAGCCCTGCCGCTTTATATGAGGCCTGATCCGGATGATCGGAATGCGCCCAGGAACATTGTTCACGTATATTGACCTGAACATAGTTATAAGGGTTCAGACCGGCTCTTTCAGCCACTCCCCGAAAGGTATGCAGGTGCAGCTTCGGGGAACAGGAAGCGACTACGATGCCATCCAGGTGTTTCTCCTGAATATCTTTTATCATCTCCTTCTGGTTCGAATCGGCGCAGGCGAACATGACATTTTTGGAGATGGTGACATTTTCCTCCTGTCCGACAAGGTCGCGGAGCTGCTCAACATCCACATAATCGGAGATATTGCCTCCGCAATGGCAGATATAAACGCCTATTTTCTTTTTTTTCTCTTTTTCTTCCATGATCATTGATTTACCATCCAAACCACTCACCGCTTTAAAGCGAGGCCTGGTATGGGATTATTGATTGCTTAAATAGGCAGCAACTTCCGAAGCGGCCGCACCAGCCGATAAAATGGAATCGGGAATATCCATCGGGGCGGCCGAGGTGCCGGCCACAAAAACGCCTTCCACACTCGTCCTGCTTGGATTCAGCAGCAAGTCAGTCTGCCTGATGAAGTGGTAATCATCCAATGCCGGAATGTCGCCACTGAATGATTTAAGCACGGAGTTTTCCGGCATCACTCCTACCGAAAGCACCACCAGGTCATGGGTGAATTCCTTTACCTGACCTGATTCAACATCTTCAACCCTCAGTACCACATCCCCTTTTCCATCCTCCTTGCCCCTGATCCTGGCTACCTTGCCTTTGATCAGGTTCACTCCCATGGATTTCGTCTGCTGGAAAAATTCCTCATATCCTTTTCCGAAAGCGCGGATGTCGATGTAATAAATTGTGATGTCGGCCATGGGCAAAGCGCCCATCAGCAATTGTGCCTGCTTGAGGGAATACATACAACAGATTTGTGAACAGATCGGGTTATTGGCAGTGGCTGCCGAACAGCTACGATAGTTCTCCAGGCTGGAATCCCTCGACCCGGTACATAAAACATAAGCAATGTTCCCCGGCATCTTGCCGTCGCCGGGCCTCAGTACATTGTTAAAGGGCCTTGTGGGAGCGATCAGGCGATCCATCTGCATGGAATCAATTACATTGGGCAACTGGTTAAAAGCGTACTGGGGCTTATCTGCTGCATTGAACAGCTTGAAGCCCGATGCAAGGATCACCGCGCTCGAGTAAGCATTGAGGATTTCTTTTTTCTGTGAGAAATCGATGGCAAAGGCCGGGCATGCACTGATACACTGGTGGCATTCACGGCAATTGCTGCAATCAAGACAACGATCGGCGCTCTTCCTGACCTCTTCTTCGGTAAACGTCTGTTCAACTTCTTCAAAATCCATGATCCTTTCCTTAACGGGACGGGAATTTTCCTTTATCACGGGCTTCAGGCTGATACCAAGTCTTGAAAGAATATGTTTCTTATCTATTGCCGGGAGTTTATCTCCAAATTCAAAACTCTCCGGTTCAAGTCCTTTCAGGAATTTATCCATATAAAAGGCGGCTCTTTTACCCTGTCCTGCAGCTTCAATGATCGTACTTGAGCCACTAACCGAATCACCCCCGGCGAAAATCCAGGGCGTTTCACTTTGAAGGGTTTGAGCATCTACCCTGATCCTGCCATCTTTTTCCAAAGCAATTTCCTTGCTGAAAGGAGATGTGGTGGGCGATAACCCTATGGCTTCTATAACGAAATCCACTTCTTCGGTATATTCCGAACCTTTGACTTCAACCGGTCTTCTTCTTCCGCTGCTGTCAGCTTCCCCTAGTTCCATCCGGATCATCACAGCTTCGCTGATCTGAGCATTGCTGCCTTTGAATTTCAAAGGATTTCTTAAAAGCTGAAATTCCACTCCTTCTTCTTCGGCTTCAAGGATCTCTTCTTTCCAGGCGGGCATCTCTTCCCTGCTCCGGCGATAGATGACAGAAACCTGCGAAGCTCCAAGCCTTAAAGCGGTACGGGCTGAGTCCATGGCAGTATTCCCGCCTCCGATGACCATCACTTTCTTTCCTTTAAGATCGGTTTTTAATCCTATTTTTGAATCCCGGAGGAAATCGAGGCAGGATACGACCCCTTTCAAATCTGCGCCCGGAATATTCAGTTTGCTTGTTTGATGGGTTCCCACCGCGACAAACACGGCATCATAACCCTGATCCTTGAGTTTATGAAAATTTCCGATCGGATGATTGCATTCTATTTCAACGCCCAGGGCAGTAATATTTTCAATATCACGATTTACCACCGCATTCGGAAGCCGGTATTCAGGCAGGGTAAGTTTCAGCATCCCGCCAGCTTCCGGAGCAGATTCATAAATTTTAACCTGATAACCACCCAACGCAAGGTGGTAGGCTGCTGTCAGCCCTGCAGGCCCGGATCCGACAATGGCGATTTTCATTCCGGTTTGCTTTTCTACGAAGCGTAAGGGAGCCTGAGGATACCTGGAATAATAGTCCTCGGCAAAAAATCTTTTTATCTTCCGGATATCCACCGTGCCTTCAAGACTTGCCCGGGTACATTCTCCCTGGCAGGGAGCGTAACAGGCCCGTCCCAGACTTCCGGGGATCGGGATGTCTTCCATATGAAGATTCATTGCTTCTTCGTACTGCCCGTTCCTTACCAGTGAAATATAACCATAAGGTTTGACGCCTCCCGGGCAGGCCGCGATACAGGGAGCAGAAACATCCTGACGGTCGATCACGGCAATCCTGGGGTTGGCCAGGCTGAACGGAATATAAGCCACTTTCCTTCCGGCCAGAAGAGCATTGTATTCATCCGGCCTGACTTCGGGACAAGCCATTTCGCATTCCTGGCATCCGGTGCAGGCATCAGGCTTCACGTACCTGGGATTTTTCGTGATTTCAAGATGAAATCCTTTTTCATTCTTCCGGATACTGTTGATTTCCGAGTTGAGCACCAGGGTAATATTGGAATGACGGGCTGTTTCCGACATTTTCGGCGTTGTGATGCAAGCCGCGCAATCAAGGGTGGGAAACACCTTGCTGAGCTGGATCATCTTTCCTCCGATCGACAATCCCTTTTCAACCAGCAATACCTGGTAATCCATGTTTGCAAGTGACAAAGCCGCTTCCTGCCCGGCGATCCCTCCGCCGATGACAAGAACGTCATATTTTTTTTCTTCTTTCTTCATGAAAGTTCAGCTAAAATTTTTGTAAAATTGGCCATGTGGCTGGCAAAAGGTTCAGCACATACAGAACAGATCGCAGCCATGCGTATTCTTTTCGGACTGATATTCTTCTCCTTCATCTGACGCTGGCATTCTGTGATGATGTCGTTGGTAAATTCCGGGCAACGGGAACTGTAGGAACATTCGTGACCGTCGGCCGCTATGAAGACCCCGTCGAATCCCTGCTCCAGCGCATGCATGACCCAGCGTGGCTTTATACCCGATGAGCACGGCAAACTGATTACATATACCGAAGGGGAGTAATGAATTTTCCTCAATCCGGCCTGATCGATTCCCGGATCGGAGATCTTGTCGGTGGAAAACACCAGGATTCTGGGCGATTTTTTGTGATCCATATCATTCGTTTTTAGGTAAACCTATCCCCGGAAGCACTTCTTTGAGTCTTCAATTGGTTGCACGAGTATAATCGAGTAAATCCGGTAAGGACTTCCGGGAAAATGGTTTATGCTTTTTTCAAAAACAATCTCGAATAGCTGTCTTCCTCCACGATTCCCAGGAAAGAATAATTCATTTTCTGGCACCATTTCGGGATATCATTTTTCGTTCCTTCATCGGATGAATAAATTTCCATGATTTCTCCGGAACTGATTTCCCCTATGGCTTTTTTGGCAGCCAATAAAGGGCCGGGACAAGCAGTGCCCCTTGCATCAACGATTTTGTTCGATTTAAGGTTTCTAAGTTCTTCTGTGCTCATTTTTTCTCTTGTATTAATTATATGAATAATTGAATTTTACTTTCCTGTGCATCCGAAAGGTAAGTGCCTACCCCGCAAATGCTCATATGGGGATAATCTATCATTTCTTCCTTTTTGAATCCCATCAGGTTCATCGACATTTCGCATATGTTGATCTCGACCCCAAGTTCACCGGCCGTCCGGATTAATTCAGGCAAGGATGCCACCTTGTGTTTTTTCATAATTCCTTTGATCATGGCAGTCCCCATTCCACACATATTCATTTGTGAAAGTTTCAATTTGGAACTTCCCCTGGGGAGCATCATTCCAAACATCTTTTCTATGAAATTTTTGCCTTTACCATTTTTGGAAGGATCGCGTAAAGCAGAAATCCCCCAGAATGTGAAAAAGAGTTTGACTTTCATGTCGAATGCAGCCGCACCGGTTGCAATGATCATGGCGGCGAGGATTTTATCCATGTCGCCTGAGAATACCACCATGGATAGCTGATCCTTGGTTCCTTCCTTAAGTTGCGTTAATTGTGCTTTCAGATCAGCGACCTGATTTTCGAGTTCTGTGCCCATACCTTTTTATTAAATATATAAATGTAGATAATTAGATGCGTGCAAAGTTATAATTCGCACTCATATTAAAGCGCTTAATTAGCGTTAATGTGATCACATGAATATGTGATAATTATCACATAATATTTGTGAAGTAATTCACGAAGCTTAATAAAACGGCTGTGGGACTGACTTATCCCGGGAGAATGATCGCCGGGCTCAGGAAAAATCAGATTTCTTCGGTTTCAACTATTTTTGCCAGAATATCGGCATAGGGCATTAACAGGTATTTCCGGCCTTCAAAATCAATTTCGGTTCCGGAATATTTTTTGAAAAGGACGGTGTCGCCCGTATTGATTTCCGCATTTTCTATGGCGCTGAGACCAAGCACACGCGCAAACACGGGTTTATCCTCCACCGTGTCCGGAATAATGATACCACCGGGAGTTTGTTTCACTTTTGATTCCGACAGGTCAAGAAGAACCTGCTGATTGATGGGTTGTAATTCTTTCATGGCTATTCGTTTTTATCGTTAAATTTCTAACAATTGTTTCAGCTTCACCTGGTCAAAACCAACAACAACCTGGCCGTTGATTTCTGTTTGAGGAACGCCCTGCTGACCGGTACGGTTCATCAGTTCCCTGGCAGCCGTTTCATCCCTTGATACATCAATGTCTGTATAGTGAATATGGTTTTTTCTGAGCCATTGCTTCAGTGTGTTGCACCAGGAGCAGGCCGGAGTCGAATAAACAATCACCGTTTTTGAAGGCCTGCCTTCTTCTTTCATCCTGGTCTGGTACACCGCTTCTTCCAGCAGGGAAGAAAAATAGCTTTCCTGATGACAGCCTTTCACAACATTTTTCAGGGCTTGTCCCTCAAACTGCAGTAAACCCGGTACCGAACTGATTCCATACTGAGGATGAATGTCGCGCACTTCTGTCACATCAGCCGAAAGCACCATGACTTCAGGATGTTTTGCCGAAGCTGAACTCAGGGCTGAAAAAGCGCATTCACTTTGCCCGGAACCCCTTTTCCACAATAAAAGATATGATTTTTCTGTGTCCTTTAATAGGTTCATGAGTGCATCATGGGAGGTTATTTCTTTCATGCTCATTATTTATTTGTTTGGATTAAGATGAGGCGGATGTTTCGCTCCCCTTATGATGAAGGTGATTCAGTGCAGACAAGGCTGCAATGGTTCCGTCGCCCACCGCTGTCGTCACTTGGCGGTAGCGCTTGGAAATACAATCCCCTGCAGCAAAAACTCCCGGAACAGAGGTCTCCATATCTGAATTCACCTCAATCTCCCCTTTATCATTCAGTATGATTTTACCCCTCAGAAACGCCGTGTTGGGCACATAGCCAATGAAAATAAAAGCTCCTTCGGTTTCAAATGACACTGTTTCCCCGGATTTCAAGTTTTTTATATCCACGGATGTAATGCTTTCATTTCCATGAAAAGCTGTGATCGTCGAACCCAGTATGAAATGAACCTTGGTATTGCGGTATGCCTCCTCAATGGCATGTCCGTATGCCTGGAAGTCTTCAAACTGATGGACCACCGTAACCCTGGAAGCATATTTAGTCAGTGACACCGCTTCTTCGAGCGCCGAATTCCCCCCGCCTACCACCACGATCTCTTTTCCGGTAAAAAAATCCCCGTCACAAGTGGCACAATATGAAATTCCCCTTCCCTTGAAATCATTTTCCCGTTCAGCTCCAATGGTGCGCGGCCTTCCTCCCGGTGCAAGAATGACAGTATCGGCTGTGAAAACGCTGCCATCTGACAAAACGACTTGTTTGAGCTTTTCATCCAGTTTGAGATCGCTGATACTGATGTTCGCTTTGAGTTCACAGCCGAATGCCAGGGCCTGTTTCTTCATGATGTTTGACAACTGAAAACCACTGATGGATTCTACACCCGGATAATTTGCAATTTCATGGGTAAGTACCATCTGTCCCCCGGTAACTCCTTCGTTGAGGATGAGGGTTCGGGCTTTTGCACGTGACAGGTAAATGCCTGCCGTCAGTCCGGCAGGCCCACCCCCGATAATGATCGCGTTGAAATGATTGTTTTGATCCATAAAAGCATAACGGAATTAAGGTTTTCCAAATTCAGCGTCGAGGATGGCCCGGATCTGCTCCTGATTCTGTATACTTGAAGTAGCTTTTACCAGTTTCCCGTTTTTATAGTAAACCGTAAAGGGCAAACCCATAAATCCCCGGCATTCGGGCGCATTCCTGATGACCCCCGCTTCGGGATTGTCAAACTCCATATCACAGAATTTAATCTTCCCGTATATCGGTTCAAGCGCTTCCATAATGCCATAGACGGGGACACACATAGGGCCCATCCTTCCACAGCAAATCATTACATTTTCATTTTCTTCTATGAACTTCTGATGCTCAACGGCACTCAGAATGTGTTTTAAATTTGTTTCCAGCATGAATTTAATTTTTATATGTTCAATTCTGCATGTATCAAAAACCATGCCAAAATAAAGCGCATAAATATCACCAATTCGATTTTTTTTTGTTTCTTTGCAAAAGAATATGAACAATGATTCCTCCGGTAAATTCTCGCGGAGGCTTCGGAAAATATGAAAATAAAACAAACAGCTATGTCAGATTCCTGTAAAACGGACAATGAAACCCTGCCAATCAGGGAAAGAATAAAAACCTGGTATTTCTGGAAACCGGTACTTTTTACGGTTTTAGGCGGACTGGGTGGTTTTCTGTACTATTATTTTGTGGGATGCACTTCGGGGTCCTGCGCCATCACCGGAAATCCATATGCAAGCATTGCATTCGGAGGCTTGATGGGATATTTCCTGGTCAACCGCCCTTGTGCCTGTTAAAATGGGTCAACCGATCAAAGGTTTATCCTTCGATCCAGTTCCTTCAATAAGTATTCCTTGGTTTTAACGCCAACAATCCGCTTGACTTCTTTCCCGTTCTGAAAAAGGATCATCGTCGGAATACTGCGAATCCCATATCTGGAAGCAATGGCCTTTTGCTCGTCGATATTGACTTTTGCAATGGTAACCTTATCGCCGGCTTCCTCTGCCAGTTCATTCAGGATGGGAACCATCATTTTACATGGCATACACCATGCTGCCCAGAAATCAACCAGAACGATCCCGTTCTTTATTTTATTCTGAAAATTCTGATCCGTAAGGATCCTGATTTTGTCACTTTCTTTGACATCCTTCAGGCTCTTCATGCGCCGACGTGCATTCAGGATTAAAAATCCTAACAGAACTACGATAATTCCAAGTACCGATAAAGTAATCCACATAATATTTCGTTTTTCTGCCACAAAAGTAATAAAATAATTAATTGGTGATACTAATGCGATTCAATTAAAAATAATTTCAGTTTGATAAAAATAATTTATACTTTTATTTCGTTATTCTACGAAATACTAAATGTATGGGGAGAGAAAAGAAGAAGTATTCTGAATCACAGGAGAAAATAGCAGGGTATGCCAAAGCCCTGTCGCATCCGGCAAGGGTTTTCATTCTTGACTTCCTCGCCGGAAACATGGATAAGTGCTGTTACAGCGGCGATATGGCCGGGGAACTTCCGATCGCACGATCCACCTTGTCAGCGCATCTGAAGGAGTTGAAAAAATCAGGACTTATTCAGGGGGAGATCAATCCCCCCTATATTAAATATTGTATCCATAAGGAAAACTGGGAGGATTCGAAAAAGTTAATGGAAAGGTTTTTCAATAAGCGATGATCCGGCGGTCATGCACTATGAATCATGAATAAAATAAACATTGAACGATGGAAATTAAAATTTTAGGTACGGGTTGCGCCAAATGCAGGGCGCTGGATAAAACCACCCGTGAAGTGGTTAAAAAAAATGGAATCATTGCGAATATTTCAAAGGTGGAGGATATCGTGGAGATTATGAAATACGGGGTAATGTCGACTCCCGCCCTGGTGGTGGATGAAAAAGTAGTGGCTAAAGGCCGGGTTCCATCATCCGATGAGATCAAACAATTACTAACCAAATAAATCAGTCAACATGAAAAACATGTTTCATTTTCTGCTCGCACTCACCCTGTTTAGCGGTATTGGTTCCTGCACCGGGAACGCTTCTTCCAACACTGGCACGGCTTCAAAAGTTGTTACAGAAAAAAAAGTGTTGGTTTATTATTTCCATTTTACCCGCCGTTGCATGACTTGCAACAATGTGGAAAAAGTCTCCAGGGAGGCTGTCGAAAACCTGTTTCCTGATGAAGTGAAAAAAGGGGAAATTACCTTTAAAAGCATCAACCTCGATGAAAAAGAGGGTGAAGCCCTTGGTTCAAAGTATAAAATCGAAGGTCAGACCCTGATCGTGATCTCAGGGGATAATCGGGTCGATCTGACTGACAAGGGGTTTTTGTATGCCAACAACCAGCCAGAAAAACTGAAAGCCGAGATCAAAAAAGCTGTTGATGGAATGGTGAAATGATTTGAAAATTTAATGATGTGAAAATGAAATAATTATGCAGTGGTTACAAACAATCCTGGAGAATTCACAATTTGCAGCGCTTACCGCGTTTATCCTGGGTCTGATGACCGCCATCAGCCCTTGTCCTCTGGCAACCAATATTTCGGCCATAGGGTTTATCAGCAGGGATTTTGAAAACCGGAGAAGGGTGTTCTTAAAAGGTTTGGTATATACGCTTGGCCGGGCAATATCCTATACGGGTTTGGGAATTCTCATCTTTTCAGGGGCAAGTAAAATGCATGTCACCCTGCTTTTCCAAGGATGGGGGGAAAAACTGCTCGGGCCCCTGCTGATTATCATAGGGTTGTTTATGCTTGACTTCCTGAGAATCAAATTCCCGGGTTTCTCAAAGCTGACTGAAAGACTCGGAGAAAAAAGCAAAAACAGTTATTGGGGGACCCTCTTGCTGGGCATGGTATTCGCCATGGCATTTTGTCCCTACAGCGGGGTGCTGTACTTCGCCATGCTGATCCCCATTACGGTGGCCAGCGCCAGCGGGCTGTTTCTTCCCCTCATTTTCGCCGTCGGCACCGGTCTGCCCGTGATCATTTTTGCCTGGCTGCTGGCTTATGCCGTTGGGAATGTCGGAAAACTTTACGACCGGATCAAGGTCTTTGAATTATGGTTTCGCCGGTTGGTAGCTGTATTATTCATACTGGCCGGAATCTATTACATCGTTATATTCTTCGTTTGACGGAAGAGGCCTGAATGCCTGTATAGCCAATATGGCTGTTGGAATGAGAAAGGAAAAAAATGAACGAATGCTCACTTTGATGACATGAGAAATAAGACAATTCCGGTAATTATTGCGTTTCTCATCCTGGGAATCTGGATATTGCTGTATTTCAACCTTCAGTTTCTATCCAGCGGATTGATCGATCATGTTTTCAGGATGGAACCCGGAAGACATCTCACCGAAAGCCTGCGTTTCTTTGTTTTTGAAGCGCCAAAAGTGATCTTATTGCTTGTCCTGATCATTTTTGCCGTGGGGATTATCCGGAGTTTTTTTACTCCGGAAAGAACCCGGAAAGCATTGGAAGGGAAGTCGCTTTTCACCGGGAATGTGCTTGCTTCCCTGCTGGGGATCGTGACGCCATTCTGTTCCTGTTCTGCAATCCCTTTGTTCCTTGGATTTGTTGAATCAGGAATTCCCCTGGGCGTTACATTCTCTTTTCTGATTGCGGCTCCTATGATCAACGAAGTGGCGGTAATTCTGCTTTTCGGTTTGTTTGGCTGGAAAGTTGCGGCCATCTATGTGGCAACGGGACTGATCATTGCCATCATGGCAGGATGGGTTATCGGCATTCTCAAACTGGAAAAGCATGTTGAACCCTGGGTTTACCAGATCAAGTCAGGCCAGACGGAAGAGGATACCCGAAAAATTCTTTTCCACGATCGGATCCGAGCAGGCTACACAGCCGTGAAAGAGATCGTTGGTAAAATATGGATCTACATCCTGGTCGGCATTGCCGTTGGTGCAGCGGCCCATGGCTATGTGCCGGAGAATTTTGTTGCAGGCATCATGGGAAAATCAACCTGGTACTCGGTTCCCCTGTCCATTCTTATCGGGATTCCTTTATACTCGAATGCCGCGGGTATTATCCCAATTGTCAGTGTGCTGATCGAGAAAGGCGTACCCCTCGGAACCGCGCTTGCCTTCATGATGGCTGTTATTGGTTTGTCTTTACCCGAAATGATTATCCTCAGAAAAGTTCTCCGGATGCGGTTGATCCTGGTCTTTATCGGAGTTGTTTCACTGGGAATTGTAATCGTGGGATATCTTTTTAATTTTATTTACGCCTGATTTCAGAGTGCCCTCGCCACCAGCCGGATTACCGATCCCTTTCCTTGATGTCCCCCGCCATCGTCAAGATTGACGACCATTTTTTCAAGGAAATCTATTTTCATAGATTGAAAATCACTCCGGATATCTTCAAGCGAAAACAGAAGCGAAATTTCTTTCGGCCCCCCTGATTCATATTTCAGCTGCTCTTTTGAAAACCCCTCAAGAATTAAAGTTCCTCCCGGCTTCAGAAAACGAATCAGATTTCTGTGTATGGCCTGACGCTTGGTTTCAGGGGTATGAACAAAAATCAAAGCCAATACGTCGAAGTGATTGTCAGGACAATTGATGGTCTCCAGATCCTGTATCTGATAAGTGATGGTGACATTGCGGCTGGCAGCGAGGAGTAGCCCTTTGCGCCGGCCTTCTTCACTCTGATCAAAACCCAGCGCTTCCCATCCCTTTTCGGCTGCATATACTGCGTTCCTCCCCTCACCTTCTGCAGGCAATAAAATCTTTCCGGGTTTCAGCTTATCCAGTTCCTGGCTGTAAAAAGCATTGGGTTCCCTGCCATAAATATATTCTTCAGCGGAATACCGCTGATCCCACATCTGCTTGCTCATATTAAAGGGCTCCGATAAAGTTTTTAAGTTTTTCCGTGACTTCAAGCGCCACCGGTTCGAGCGCCGGATTGTGAATGGCCATCATGGAAGCGATGGGATTTACCGCGGCAACTTCCACTTTTCCCTCTTCCTGTTCAATTACAATGATATTACACGGAAGCATGGTCCCGATCTTGTCTTCCGCCTGCAAAGCTTTGTAAGCATAAGCCGGGCTACAGGCTCCGAGGATGCGGTATTTTTTGAATTCTACCTCTAACTTTTCCTTCAGTTTTCCCTGAATATCAATATCGGAAATAATACCGAAACCTTCGGTTTTCAATGATTCTGTTGCAAGCCGTATGGCTTCTTCAAATGAAACCGGCAATATTTTACTGAAATAATAATCCATTTTATAAGTATTTGAAGATTAATTGTATTTGAAGTAATGAAAAACAGAGATGCAAAGATAATAAAATAATTACTTGAATCGCTTTAGTATCACTAAATAATTTTATCTTTGTATCAAAATTAACAAGATGTCAACGCAATCAATAGATGTCCAATGGGCACAAGGCATGGCTTTCAGGACGAATATCAATGGTTTTGAGATGCTGATGGATGCAGATGAAAAAGTAGGCGGCCATAACCTGGGGCCACGTCCGAAGCCTTTACTCCTGGCTTCCCTGGGAGGCTGCACGGCCATGGATGTAATCTCGATCCTGAAAAAAATGCGGATCGAACCCGAGTATTTCAACATCAGGGTAGCGGGGGAAATGACAGAGGAACATCCCAAACACTTCACCAAAATTCATCTGGTCTATGAATTCAGAGGAGAAAATCTTCCTTTGGGGCAACTGCAGAAAGCCGTCAGCCTTTCCCAGGAAAAATACTGCGGGGTTTCAGAAACACTAAGAAAATCTGTTGAAATCACTGCGGAGGTAAAAATTCTCGAATAAATCCCTGAGGGCACGCAAGTTTTTAGGTATGGATTTGTCTAATGATAAAAATGGTTCGTGAATGACCGACCCGGAATTGATTGAAGGAATCCTTCAGCGTGACCGCAAAGCCTTTCAATACCTGGTAAATAAATACCAGAAGCAGGTGATTAAAACGGCCTATTATTTTATCGGGAACATGGAAGAAGCGGAAGATCTTTCCCAGGATATTTTCATGGGCATCATTGATTCCATTAAAAAATTCAAGGGAGCTTCTGCGCTTTCCACCTGGATTTACCGCATCACGGTCAACAAATCCCTGAATGTGGTTAAACGGAATAAAAGGAAGGACATTTTTACCCGCGCTACCGGCAAAGAACCTGCAATTCTGACGCATACCATGGAAGAAAAGGAAACCCGGGAAATCATGTACAGGGTGATAAAAAGTCTGCCCGGCAGGCAATACACCGCCTTTACCCTTCATAAATTTGACGACCTTCCTTACAAGGAAATCGCTTCCATAATGGAAATCAGCCTGGCATCGGTTGAATCTCTTATCCACCGGGCTAAAATGAATCTTCAGAAAAAACTGACGCCTTATGAACTCAGATGAACGCGAACAATCAAGAGTTTTAGACAGCTTCATTGAAAAGGAAAGAATGCTGGAGCCCAACCCGTTTATGGCTACCCGTATCCTTCAGCATATTGACACAAAACTGGGGTCGCGGGAACAAAATTTCGCTTTCCGTTTTGTAAAGCTTGTATCACCCACCATGATCGTCCTCGGATTTGCCCTGGCGATTTTTGCCGGTTATACACTGGGGAAACCGCGAAACATACATTCTGTGCCCGGTCCGGTGAATGCTCAGGCCATTGAAACACTCAAAGGAGAAATGTTCATCCATGATTTTGTGGATGAGGATAAAATATTTGCAAGCAACAATTAAAAATATTTCCATGGAACTTTATAAGAAAAACAGGCTTCTCTTCTGGCTGCTTCTCCTGCTGATCGTGATCAACCTTTCCGCTTTGATCAGCTTTTTCTTTTTCATGCAAAAACAGCCCGATTCCGTTTGTACGGAAACTCAGCCTTCGGGCGAAAATGTACTTCAAAAAGAGCTGGGCCTATCCGATACGCAACTCATCTCCGTGGAAGACATCAACGCGACTTACCGCCGGGTGTCAGAACCCATGGCAGCAGCCGTCAGGGAAAAACGTATGCAGATCATGGATGAACTGGAAAAGGCAAAACCGGATACAAACCTGTTATTGCGCTACACTTCCGAACTCACCTTGCTTCAGAACAACCTTCAGAAAGAAAATATACGACAGTACCTGGGTCTTAAGGAAATATGCAATCCCGACCAATTGCCCCGTTTGTCGGAATTATACCGCGACCTGTATGGCTGCCCGATGAAGGGTAAGGGAATGAAACACAGATACCGTCACGGGCAAAATAAAGGGAAGTAGGCATCAGCCTTTCTTTTCCTTTTTCTCCTTCTTCTCTTTTTTAAGCTTCTTTTCCTTTTTGCGTTTTCCTTTTTTACAGGTGCATCGGTCTCCTGCAATACTTTTTATGATTTCCAGTTCTTTTTCATGAAGTTCGATAATTTTATCAATCTTCTTTTCCAGAACATTGGTTTCCGGAAAAAACTGCTTATCACAGGTATTGGTTTCTATATCCTTCAGGACTTTGAGCATCTGCTCGAGCAAAATTTCTCTTTCTGCCATGGTAAATTTATTTATTCAAATATACGAATTTACCAGGGAATCCCTTTCGGTGCCCTGAAAAAAATTATTCCCTACCTTTGTTTCATAAAAGCAGAGGCAATGAAACCATTCCATTCAACCGGGCCGGAAGACGAGAAAGAAATGACGTTCTGGGAACATCTTGAAGAACTGAGGGGAACCTTATGGAGGATCATCATTGCAGTCATGATAACCTCGATTGCAGCTTTTGTTTTTAAAGAAGTGCTTTTTGATCAGATCCTGCTGGCTCCGAAATCAAAAAATTTCATCACTTACAGGATGCTATGCAGTTTAGGGGAGTGGATTTCAATGCCCTCGTTGTGTATTGATCCTTCAAAATTCAACCTGATCAACATCAACCTTGCCGGACAGTTCATGTCGCATATGAATATTTCAATGGTCGCCGGACTTATCCTTGCCTTGCCTTATGTACTCTGGGAACTATGGCGGTTTATCAAACCCGGTCTCACTGAAAAGGAAATCCGTAACTCCCGCGGCATCGTCACCATTACGACTTTCCTGTTTCTGCTGGGCGCTGCCTTCAGCTATTTTCTGGTTGCACCCCTGATGATCAATTTCCTTGGAGGCTACGAAGTTAGCTCGACCGTTACAAACCAGATTGCGCTTACTTCCTATGTAAGTTCCATTACCCTTATGACCCTTTTGATGGGCCTTCTTTTTGAACTTCCTGTCATTGTGCTTTTCCTTACAAGAATAGGTGTCCTGACCCCTGCTTTTCTGAAAAAATACCGCAAGCACACGGCGATCGCAATTCTCATTATTGCCGGTGTGATCACGCCGAGTCCGGATATTTTCAGCCAGTTGATCGTAGCAATTCCACTTTACGCGCTTTTTGAATTCAGCCTGGCCATTTCCTCCCGCATGCACCGGAAGAGACTTGCGCTGGCAGGATGATCTTGTAACTTTCAGTCCTTGTCTGCGTCTAAAACGCAATTCAAAACAATAATCACGCTTATTATGGAACCGAAACGATTTTACAGAAGCACCAGCGACCGCAAGATTGGTGGTGTCGCTGCAGGCCTTGCTGAATATTTTGTAATGGACCCCTTGCTGGTCCGGTTTATCTTTGTAATCCTCGCACTTGCAGGCGGCGGGGGTGTTCTGATTTACCTCATTCTTTGGATTGTATCACCTGAAAAACCTTTTGACTCAAATGAAAACCTAAATCAAACTCCTATGGAAAATCATAAAACCGAGCAGCAGGAACCCATTCCTCCTTCTCCTCCAATGCCTCCAACTCCTCCACGCAACCGCCACAAGGGCAGCATAATGGGCGGCATGATACTGATCACGATCGGGGTACTCTTTCTGATTGATGAATTCATTCCCCAGATCAATTTCGGAGACCTTTGGCCTGTCATTCTGATTGTGATCGGAATCGGATTATTAATCAATACGGTTACGGGCAGAAATCAAAATAATTAATACATCGCATTATGAAATACAAACATGTTTTTTGGGGTTTGGTCCTGATCTCTGTCGGAGTCCTGTTTATTCTGAACAACTTCGGGATCTTTGAATTTGGCTGGAGAACCCTCTGGAGCTTATGGCCATTGATCCTTATTTTCTGGGGGATTTCAATTTTGCCTGTGAAAGAATGGATGAAAATTGCCGGCCTTGTCGTCGTGCTAACCTTTACCATTCTCTTTTTTCAACGGCTCACCCAACATGCGCCATGGATGCACTTCCGGCATTTTGACCGCGGATCCTGGAGCGATAACTGGGATAACAATGATGATGAAGATTCCGGTCAGGCGAATTATAATGAACAGCATCTATCCGTTCCCTTTGATTCCGTTTCCCGGAAAGGAGTCCTGAATCTGAAAGCAGCGGCCGGAAATTTCAGGCTGAACGGGCAAACCAACGACTTCCTTGATTTCAACAAGAAGGGTTATATCGGAGATTACTCCCTTACCACTTCCGATGAAAATGCCGTGAAACAGATCACCCTCAGGACCCAGGAATCACATATCAACGGAAGTTTCAGGAAAAACCAGGTTGACATCAAGATCAATGAAAAACCAGCGTGGAATTTTTATTTTGATATTGGAGCGGCAGAAATCCTAATGGATCTTACCGCATACAGAATTGATACGGCGGTGCTTCATGCCGGGGCTTCCTCGATAGAAATCAAACTGGGTGATAAAACTCCATTAAGTGTCTGGACCTTCAACGCGGGCGCTTCCTCAATTAAAATTGAGATCCCGAAAACCTCCGGCTGTCAGGTAAACTCAGAATCCTTTATGGTCAGCAAGGATTTTGAAGGATTTGAAAAGAAAGGGGATCGTTTGTATCAGACCATGAATTTCGACAGCAGTAAAAACAAAATTTATCTCACCATTAAAACCGCGATTTCGAAAATCGAGATCACACGGTATTGATCATTTGTCAAGGAATTTCCTGACGATCTCATGAAATTCCCCGGGCGCGTCGGCTTGTACCCAGTGTGAAGCATTCGCAATGGTAACCAACTCCGCCCCGGGAAATTTCTCTTTGATTCCATTCACATCGGCATCACGGATATAGCTGGATAATCCGCCCCTTATAAACAAAGCCGGACCCGTATACGTCCCGGAAATATCGATCCCTTCGGAAACAGCCGGAAGGTTTTCATTGATTGATTTAAGGTTTAACCTCCAGTCAAGAACAGTACGGTTACGCCAGTAAACATTCTTCATGAGAAACTGCCGGAGTTTGATATCTGCCAGATGTTCTGAAAGCTGCCGATCCACATCCGTCCTCGATTTTGCGACAGAAAAGTCAACCGCCTGCATGGCGTCAATGAGGTTTTGATGCTCCTTTCGGGAAGTATATTTCCGGGGACTGATATCCACCACAATCAGCTTCTGAACCATCCCGGGATGACGCAAGGCAAAATTCATGGATATTTTTCCACCCAGGGAATGTCCCATCAGAATGATGTTAGGCAAATGTTGATCTTCCAGAAATTCCAGTAAATCATCTTCCATGCAGTAAAAATCAAAGACGGAACTGTGCGCTGAGCGGCCATGATTACGCAGGTCGGGGACATACACGGAAAACCCTGAAGCAAGCATTCTTGCAAAGCTCATCCAGTTGTCGGAAAGTCCGAATAAACCATGAAGAATGACCAGTGGTTTGCCTTCTCCCTCTCTGCGAAAAAAAAGCTTCATTCAGGTACTTTTTATTAACACAATTTTGTTGAAAAGTAATCGTTTGGGTTTGTCAAAAATACATAAAAAAGTCACCTATTTGCACTCGATTTTTTTTGTTAAAATTTTAAATTCTAAAACAAAAAATGGAAAAAGTTCCAAACGAAAAACCGCTATCAAATCAACCTCAGATATCCGAAGATGAAGAGCCTCCAAGTACCCCGACGTTCATTGATGAAGCTTCCCTCCTAGACGAATATTTAAAATCCCGGACGGATCGCGACAAGCCTCTCATCAGCGAACGTTCCATGAATTTCCTTCAAACATTTTTTCCTGAAGCCAGTGTGAAAGACTGGAACAACTGGCATTGGCAAATCAAGAATTCTGCTCATTCCATTGAACAACTTGCACGTTTTATCACGCTTTCAGACAATGAGGTCAAACCCGATGGCCCCAACAGCCAATCGCTCCCCCTTCGGATCTCGCCTTATTATATCAGTTTACTGGACAAAGAAAATCCGGAACAGCCCTTACGTAAAAGCGTGGTGCCGGTATTCGACGAATTTATTGTCCGCCCGGGTGAAGCTGCCGACCCTTTATCGGAAGAACATGACAGTCCGGTTCCCAACATCGTACACCGTTACCCCGACCGCGTTTTATTCCTGGTAACCGGTTTCTGCTCTACCTATTGCCGCTATTGCACGCGTACGCGCATGGTGGCCAAATCCAAATGTCACATTGGATTAAATGCCTGGGAGGCCGGCCTGCAATATATCGAACAACACAAAGAAGTGCGCGATGTTTTGGTTTCAGGAGGAGATCCGCTTACCATGCCCGATTTGCATGTAGAGTATCTTTTATCAAGGTTGCGGAATATTCCACATGTCGAGATGATCAGGATTGGCACCAAGATTCCGGCAGTTTTGCCGCAACGAATTACCAGGCAGCTGGTAAATATGCTGAAGAAATATCACCCCCTCTATATGAGCATTCACTTCACCCATGCCGATGAAATAACGCCTGAGGTGAAGGAAGCATGCGAGAAGCTGGCCAATGCCGGCATTCCCCTGGGAAGTCAGACCGTTTTACTGAAAGGGATCAACGATGACGTACAGGTGATGAAAAACCTGATGCATGCTTTGTTGAAAATCAGGGTTCGGCCTTACTACCTGTATCAGTGCGATCCGGTTGTAGGTTCAGGACATTTCCGTACCAGCATCGAAAAAGGCCTGGAAATTATCCGTGGGCTGCGCGGACACACCTCAGGGTACAGTGTTCCGACTTATGTGGTGGATGCGCCCGGGGGAGGCGGAAAAATTCCTTTGTTGCCGGATTATTTCGAAAGCCGCGAAGATGGATTTGTGCTGCTGAAGAATTATGAGAATAAAACTTACCGCTATCCCGATTTTTCCACTTGATTTATGAGAATAGGCCTCACCTACGACCTCCGGGAAGTATATCTGAAAGAGGGGTTTTCGGAAGAAGAAACAGCAGAATTCGATAAAGAGGAGACCGTTTTCGCCATCGAAGAGGCATTGCGCGGGCTGGGTTATGAAACTGACCGGATCGGTCATGTCCGCCAGCTGGTTAAACGGCTCTCCGGAAACGACCGCTGGGACATGGTTTTCAACATTTGTGAAGGGATGTACGGGATTGGACGGGAAGCACAGGTTCCGGCGCTGCTGGATGCCTATAAAATTCCTTATACCTTTTCAGATCCCATGGTTCTGGCCCTGACCCTTCACAAAGGAATGACCAAAAGGGTGGTTCGTGATAACGGAATTCCAACCCCGGATTTTGCCCTGGTGGAAAAAGAGGAGGATATTGCCAAAGTTGACCTTCCCTACCCCCTCTTCGTGAAACCTTACGCCGAAGGCACCGGGAAAGGAATTGACGCCCGGTCAAAAGTGAATGACCAGGAAAGCATGGAATCCACTTGTCGCATGCTGTTGCCAAAATATAAGATGGGTTTGATTGTTGAAAGATATCTTCCGGGCCGCGAATTCACAGTTGGAATTGCAGGTACAGGCGAATCGGCCCGGTCGCTTGGAGTGATGGAAGTGTTGTTCACCAGGCAGGCTGAAGCGCATGCTTATTCTTACCTGAATAAGGACGATTACGTGGGACGTGTCAATTATTCAATGCTGAATGACGACCTGGCCGCGAAGTGTGAAGCCGTGGCCCTGGGTGCATGGCGGGCACTCGATTGCAGGGATGCAGGCCGGATCGACTTGCGGCTTGATCACCTGGGGAACCCCGGATTTATCGAAGTAAATCCCCTGGCCGGCCTCCATCCCATTCATTCTGATCTACCCATTATCTGCAGATTTCAGGGAATATCATTCCTGAACCTCATTCAAATGATCATGGAATCGGCCATGACCAGAGTTTAATTCAAACCTTTCAATTTTGTTTCCATGAGCCAGCCTGCTTTGATTCTATACAACAGACTATCCAAACATCCGACAGATGATGAACTGGATGTACTCGACCAGGTAGCCATTGTTAAAAAAGCGCTGAAGGAACTCGGATACCCGGTAACCACCGGACAAGTTGACCTGAATCTCCAGAAAACGCTGGACCAGATCAAAAAGATCAATCCCTGTTTTATTTTCAACCTGGTAGAAACACTGATTAACCGGGGCGAGTTTGTATATTTCCCGGCCGCCATTTACCATTCTCTGAATATTCCATTTTCAGGATCCCCGCTGATTCCCTTGTTTTTTGCCGCCAATAAAGTCAGGGCAAAAATAGAGATGAAAAGACTTGGAGTCCCCACCCCACCCTGGTTTGAAATGGATGCACTTCATTTGCTGGATGCCGGAAAAAAATATATTCTGAAGCCGATCTGGGAAGAGGGCTCGCTCGGACTGGATGAGGATAGCGTATTTGACGGTAAGGATAAGGAATTCATTCAAAACATAGCCAATAAAAGCAAGGAGTATTACTTTGTAGAAGAGTTTGTGGAAGGAAGGGAGTTCAATATTTCTATTCTTGCCGGGCCCAAAGGACCCGAAGTGCTGCCCTTTGCCGAAATGAATTTCATCGATTTCCCGGAAGGCAAACCTAAAATTATGGGATATACAGCCAAGTGGAAAGAGGAATCATTTGAATATCTCAACACGAGAAGGACATTTGAAATAGAAGGATTAAGCCGGCCTGTCTATAAAAAAATGGTTTCCATCTGTAAAAAATGCTGGAACAGACTGGGATTGAAAGGCTATGTACGGCTTGATTTCAGGATCGACCTTCAGGGGAATCCTTACGTGATTGATATCAATGCCAACCCCTGCCTTTCCGAATCCGGAGGATTCATGGCTGCTTCCGGAAGGGCGGGCTTAACGGCCCGGGATGTTGTCAGGCGCATTGTCGAAAACGCTTTTTCCTGATCCTTTCCTGAAATCTCGATCAGATTCTCACACCATCCGTTTTCTGTTTTTTTATATACTGCCGTGTCGGATTGTATTCTTTTCCTTATTTTTACCCTTGATATTATCCTGAAAAGCTAAATCCAGATTCATGAATGAAAAGAAAAAACTGGGCATGATCGGAGCCATTGCACTGATCGTGTCGAGCCTTGCAGGCAGCGGTGTCATCGCCCTGCCGCAGCAACTGGCCTTCACCGGGTCGATCACCCTGGTCTCCTTTATTCTGGTTACCATCGGCGCCTTGTTCCTTACCCTGGTTTATGTAAAGGCAGGATCCCGTTTCGACGACCCCAGTCCTACCGCCCTGGCCTCGTATGTGAACCCGATCCTGGGCGCAAAAAGCGGATTCTTCTACGTATATGGAAATCTCATTTCCAACATCTCCATCATGATCGCGGGACTGGGTTACCTGGAGGTGTTTATGCCCCAGCTGGGCCACCCGGTTGTTCTGGGGATCACCTCCATTGTCCTCATCTGGGTATTTATCGGCCTTTCCATGCGAGGTGCCGGAATCATCACGAAAATCGTTTCCATCACCGTGACCATTCTGCTTCTTGCGGTAATCATTACCTCCATCGGGGGATGGTTTGATTTCACCCCTTCCCAGTTCAGCAATAACTGGAATGTAAGCGGAAAGGGTACCGGATCGGCCATCATGTCGGGTTTTGCCATTTTGATTTTTTCCTTTGTGGGAGTAGAGAGTGTAGCCACCAATAATGTTTACATCCGGAATCCGAGAAAAATCGTACCGATTGCTACCATCACCGGTTTTATCATTGTTGCGATCATATACATTGCCTCTACAACTGTAATTCAGGGCATGTTCCCGGCCAAGGAAATTCAGAATGCACCGGCTTCTTTTGCCCTTTCCATGCAGAAAATATTTGGTTTGAAAATAATCGGGGATATCGTTTCCCTGGTGATGGCCATCGCCTGTATCGCCAGCTTTCTTGTGTGGAACCTCTCTTCTGCCAGTGCAGCCAAAACCTGTGCCGACAATGGCTTTCTTCCAAAAGCTTATTCATTCACCAATAAACATGGAATCAACAGCAAGGGATTGGTCATCAATGGCGTGATCATGACCATCATTCAGCTTTTTCTGATGATGATGGGAAGCAACGTGGCATCCACTTTTAATATTACCGTAACAATTTCAGTGCTGTTGCTGCTGTTCCCGTATTTCTGGTCGGGCATTGCCCTGATTAAAAAAGAGAAAGAAGATGGAAAGGGAACCTGGTTTACAAAAATCATCGTCGCGATCTCCTCCGTCTTTATCATGGCCGCCTTTATGTCGGCCAACCTCGACGAGATGTGGCTGGTAATCATCCTGGTGATCATTGTCCTCGCGGTATACAGCATACAGCTTTCTCCGAAAAAAACAAGCGATTAATCATCCTTTAATACTTTATAAAATGAAAATAACAAGACATCATTGGCCCGTTTTGATCGTTTCAGGCGAATTTAATGCACAAACCGACGAAGGAATTATGTTGTCAGAACTGGTTGAAGAACTAAAAACCGTTCAGGAATGCAGTGTTATCTCCTCTTTTACTTATGAAGACGCGATGGAGGTGATTCACTCAAGAGCCGACATCGGGGTTGTTGTCGTGGACTGGAATCTTCCTGAAGAAGATGCGGGAGAAAAATCCACCGCGGTTGATTTAATCAGAGTAATCCGGGAGCGGAATACAAAGCTGCCGGTGTTGTTACTCGCGGCACGGTTGGAAACAGAAGACATTCCCGTGGAAATCCTTCAAAAGATCGATGGTTATCTTTGGAAAACCGCCGATACGGTAGAGTTCGTTTCCGGACGTATTGTAATCCACCTGGAGAAATATACAAGCACCATCTACCCTTGTTTTTTTGGGATGCTGGTGAAGTATGCCCAGGAATACAAATATGCCTGGCATACCCCCGGTCATATGGGAGGGGAAGGTTTTCTGAAAAGTCCAGCAGGGGTGGTTTTCCATAAATTTTTCGGTGAGAACACCCTGCGTTCCGACCTTTCCATTTCGGTTCCTGAATTGGGTTCCCTGCTTGACCACAGCGGAGTCGTGGGCGATGCTGAGAAAAACTCAGCCCGCGTTTTTGGAGCCGATCAGACTTATTATGTGCTGAACGGCACTTCCAACGTAAACCAGATCATCTGGCGCAGCCAGCTGGTGATGGACGACATCGCTTTTGTCGACCGAAACTGCCATAAGTCGCTCAATTATGCCATGGTGATTACCAATGCCATTCCTGTTTACATGATCCCTCGCCGCAATAAAAGAGGAATCATCGGTCCGGTCAGGCTTTCGGAATTCTCACCCGAATCCATACGCGCCAAAATCAAGGCCTCCGGCCTGATTGCAGCCGATAAAAAAGAGATGACACCAAAAATGTCGGCGCTCACCAATTCGACCTACGACGGGGTTTGCTACAATGTCGTTCAGATCAAGAAGCAACTCACCCGAAGTGTTGAAAACCTTCATTTCGATGAAGCATGGTATGCGTATGCCCGGTTTCATCCGGTTTACAAAGACCATTTCGGGATGGCGGATGACGATCTGAACCAGGATCACCCGCCGATTTTTGTTTCCCAGTCAACCCATAAACTGCTTACCGCTTTCTCTCAGGCCTCTATGCTCCACATTAGGAATGGCAGTAAGGATAAAATTGACCCGGATATGTTCAATGAATCCTATATGATGCATGGTTCAACTTCTCCCCAGTACAGTATGATCGCCTCACTTGATGTGGCTACCAAGATGATGGATGACAATGGAGAGATCATGCTGAATGATATTCTCGTCGAAGCCATTCATCTGCGGAAAAAAATGGTAACCATTTTAAAAGATCTGCAAAGGAAAAATGCCAGAGACTGGTTCTTCGGAATGTGGCAGCCTCATCAGGTAATGATTAATGGAAAATGGGAAAACATTGAAGACGTTCCGGCTGAAATTCTTGCCCGTTCGCAATCGGCATGGGTGATGAGAAAAGACGATCCCTGGCATGGATTTGGCGATATTGAAGAAGATTATGCCATGCTTGACCCCATCAAGCTTACGATCACCACGCCGGGTATCAATGATGCAGGGGAAATGGCTGAGGAGGGACTTCCGGCTTCTCTGGTTTCCAATTACCTTATTGATAAAGGGATCGTTTGCGAAAAGACCGATTATTACTCTTTTCTCCTGCTGAATTCATTGGGAACCACCCGGGGCAAACAAGGCAGCCTGCTTGCTGAATTGCTGAAATTCAAGGAGCTATACGATCATAACGCCCCGCTTTCCGAGGTGTTTCCTGAAATGGTTGCCGCCTGGCCCGAACATTATAAAAACGCCCGGCTGAAAGATCATGCCAATGCCGTCCACAACTATTTCAGGAAACACAAAATCCTGGACCGTATGCAGGGAGCTTTTCAGGTAATTCCCGACCAGGCCATGAAACCTGCGGAAGCCTACCACGAATTGGTGAAAAAAAATGTTGAATATGTGGTACTCGATGAGATGATGGGACGTATTCCTGCCGTGATGATTGTTCCTTACCCTCCGGGAATCCCCGTGATGATGGGAGGAGAAGTGATGAACGAAAAAGCCAGGCCGATTTTTGATTATCTGAAACTGAGACAGGATTTTGAAAACACTTTCCCGGGATACGAAAGTGATATTCATGGTGTGGAACGATTCGAACGGAACGGAAAAAAATATTTCAAAACCATTTGTATTAAAAAAGATTGATAACCGGATAAAAACAGAATTATGCCTGAAAATAAAAAGGTCACCTTTAGAACCCATATCACCCCTGAAGACCTTAAAACCGTTGAGGAGATTGTTGTATCCAGTGGATTTTTCTATGATATCGAGGTGCCGGTTGCCCTGGAGCTGGTCCAGGATCATCTGGATTACGGACATCAGAGCGATTACCGTGTAATTTTTGCCGAACTTGATGGAAAAACTGTAGCCTATGCTTGTTTCGGACTTATCTCCGGCACCGAAGGCAGTTTTGACCTGTACTGGATCGCGACCCACGATGCCTGCCGTGGACTGGGAGTCGGGAAATTGCTGCTCGAAGAAACCGAGCGCAGGGTCAGGGAACTGGGTGGCAGGCTCCTGATCGCGGAAACTTCCATGTTGCCGAAGTATACGCCTACCCGACGCTTTTATGAAAAATCAGGATATAAGAATGAAGCGGTTCTCGAAGGTTTTTATAAACCCGGCGATGCCAAGGTCTTTTTTGTGAAACGATTTTCATGAACGGCCTGAAAACCGTATTGCCAGCAAGGTGATGTCATCGGATTGCGGAACTCCCGTGGAGAAGGCATTCACATCCCCGAGCAGGTATTGAACCGTTTCGTCCAGATCTTTGCCATACTGGGGTTTCAGAAATTCCTCCAGGCGTTTTTCCCCGTAAATCTGCCCGGCTTCATTGAAGGCTTCCGTCACTCCGTCGGTGAACAGGAAAAAGGTATCTCCGGGCGATAAGTGGATCGTTTTTGATTGGAAAACAGCGTTTTCAATACAGCCCAGGATGGTTCCACCGGTCATTTCAACCTTATGCATCCCGTCCTGAGTGATCAGATAAGGAGGGTTATGGCCGGCATTGACATATTCCAGTTCGCCGGTATCCGTATTGAGAATACCATAAAATACGGTGACAAACATGCAGGAAACGCTTTCATTGCACAAAAGCTTGTTCACATAATGCATGCATTCATCGCTGGGAATCCCCTTTAACCCGGTGGCACGGATCAGGGTTCTGCTTACAGCCATGAAAATAGCGGCAGGCACTCCTTTTCCTGAAACATCCCCGATCACAAATCCCAGCCGGTCATTGTCAATCATAAAAAAATCGAAGAAATCACCTCCCACTTCTTTCGCGGCCACCATGGCGGCACGGATGTCGAAATCCCTGCGGTCGGGGAAGGGAGGAAAGACTTTGGGCAGAATGGCCTGCTGAATCTCATGCGCTGTTTGTAAATCCTGCTGTATCGAAATAAGCTGGTCATGTTCTTCCATGGAAGTGCGAACCTGCAGGATTTCTTCCATGGTTTTATTGATGGTGATCTCCAGGTCTTCGAAATTGATCGGTTTGGTAAGAAAATCAAATGCACCGCGGTTCATAGCCATCCGTATGTTGTCCATGTCGCCATAAGCAGAAACCACTACAGTCTTTAAACCCGGATTTTTAAGTTCTTTCAGTTTTAACAGCAAAGTAAGGCCATCCATTTCGGGCATATTGATATCCGAGAGGATGATCCCGATTTCCGGAAATTCGATAAGTCGCGTCAGAGCTTCCAATCCATTATGGGCGAAAACAAAATTAAAAACACCCTCCCGTATCTGATGCCGGAACTTCTGACGGATTAAGGGTTCAAGGTCTATCTCGTCATCGACGACCATGATTTTCACATTATGGTACTCATATTTACTCATTGCATTTATGTTTTCGGAAGGATGATAATAAATTCTGCATATTCCCCTTCTACGCTTTCGACCCGTAGCTGTCCCCGGTGCTGCTGGACAATGATATCGAAACTGATCGAAAGGCCCAGGCCTGTTCCGGATCCTGCAGGCTTGGTGGTAAAAAAGGGATTGAAAACCTTTTCTGCAACTTCTGCCGGCATTCCTTTGCCATTGTCGCGTATCCTGATTTCCACGGTATCGCCCAGGTCTTTTGTGCTCACCTTCAGCAAGGGGAAATAGGAATCCTTCAGTTCTTTCTTTTTCTGGGCTGTAGCGTAACAGGCATTGTTGATCATGTTCAGGAATACACGGCTTATATCCTGGGGCACTACGGAAATCATTCCAAGTGAAGGATCATAATCGCTTTCAAGTTTAATGTTGAAGGTATTGTCGGTAGCCCGCATTCCATGATATCCAAGGTTTACGTATTCCGCAAGCAAGGTGTTGATGTCTGTCGGCTGGCGTTCTCCTGATTTCCCCCTGGAGTGCAGCAACATGCCCCTGATGATGCTGTCGGCCCGTTTACCATGTTCATTTATTTTTTTAACGTTGCCCTGCAGATCGTTGATGATCCCGGTCAGGTATTCCATATCCCTGGGCTCAAGATGGCCTGAAAGTTTGTCAAGTTCCTCCAGTATTTCCCGGGTAAGCTCTACCGAGAGCTCGGAAAAGTTGTTGACGAAATTCAGCGGATTCTTGATCTCATGGGCTATTCCTGCAGTTAGCTGGCCAAGCGATGCCATTTTTTCCGATTGGACCAGCTGAGCCTGGGCGGCTTTCAGTTTCTGAAAAGCAGCATCCAGTTCGTCATGCTTTTGCCTTAACTCCAGCGTCCGTTCATCCACTTTCTGCTCCAGGGTCCGGTTGTATTCTTCCAGTTTTTCATTCGACCGCAGCAACTGTTCCGATGCTTCCCTGAGATCGCTGATGGTCTGGGCAAGTTTTTTCTGCATGGAAATGAAAGACGTATTGAGACGACCGATTTCATCCTTCGACCGTATCACGGGCAATTCCACTTCGAAATCGCCCTGGGCGAATTTCTCCGAAGCCAGCGTGAGTTGCCGCAATGGCTTGGTGATAGACTGGGCGATGACGATCAGGATGATCAGAATGGCCACGAAACCGCCTGCTGCAAGCATCCCGATGACCCGGCTGAGATGGGTGGCGTCAGCCATAAACTCATCCACAGGGAAAACCACACCGATGGACCATCCGTTGAGCGTTACCGGCGCATAGGCCAGCCAGCTCGGTTCCCCGTTTCGGATATTGTTGTAAGCGATCTTGCCGAAACCGGTTTCGCCCCGGATCATCTTCCGTCCTATCTCCCTCAGGCCGGGGGAGTCCCGCTCGTCGGCAATACTGAAAATGGTTTCATTCATGATGAAATCCTTGACCGGATGACTGACCATGACCCCGTTCTTGGAGATCAGAAAACCGTAACCGGTTTCGTAAACTTTGATATCACTGACATTCTTTTGAAACCAATCCAGCGAAAGGTCAATGGTCAGGATCCCGGCAAATTTTTTCTGCCCGTGGCGCCGGTCATAGATAGGAACAGAATAGGTGGAAACCAGCTGGTCAACCCCTCCTTCGTCAAAATAAGGTTCACTCCATACCGATTTCCCCAATTCCTTCGGGATCTCGTACCAGTCAAGGGTAAAATAATCATACTGGTCATTGCCCAACTTCTTAAATTTCAGGGAATCTTTGGTGCGGTAATAATAATACGAGAAATACTTTTCTCCGGGATCCCGTGAGTATGGTTCAAAAGCCAGACAGGCGCCCAGAATTTCACTGTTACCGGAAACCATCAGGGCGACCAGCGCCTTAAGGTCTGCTTCCGAATCAAGGTGACGCTCCATGATAGGCGCAAAATTATCGGGTATTTTCTGAATGCTGCTCAATACTTTTTCAATCTGAGCGACCGTTGCCCCGGTCAGATTTTCTGCATTGTTCTCAAGGTTCTTAACAATGATATCCCGGGTTACTTTCAGGTTGTAAGAAAAAAGCAATAGAAAAATGACCCCCAGTGTGATCAGGATCGAGATGATCAGCTTGAAGGCAAGCCCCCTCCGGAAAAAGTTCCTTGTCCTCATTTTCCGGACTGTTTTTTTAATGGTTCAACCGATGGCTTTAAAGACCTGAAGGGGATATAGAAACTTCCGTAAGGAATGATACGGGGGATCAGTTTGCTGTTTAGCATGATCCTGCTTACAGAATCATAGTCCTTTGCTAAAAGAACCGTACTGAAGGATTTCCGGCCTTTCGGAATATAGAGTTCACGGTATCTGCTGAGCATCCATTGCTGGTGTGAACGGTTCACCGGCCGGTTCTCTTTCTGTGCGATCCGTATGACGATGTCGAGGGTCTCCTCTGGATGATCGAAGGCATACATCCAGCTTTCCAGTGCGGCTTCTACAAAATCGTAACATAAACCCGGGTTTGTACGGGTTTTTTCAGAAAGGCAATAGATCCCGTCTTCCAGAAAATTCAAACCGTAATTGGCAAAAAAGAAAGGAACCAGCTCATCCTCATTATATCCGTTGTTCATAATGGCATGGTATTCATCAAACCAGCTGGCATTGATGACATCCACTCCATCTAAAAGAAAAAGGGTATTGGTACTGCCGATGGTGATGATTTTCACATCCAGCTTGTACTTGGAGAACAAAGCGAGTGGCTGAAGTTCATAGCCTGACCAGATACCCGCCTTTTTGCCGTTCAGGTCGGTGATTTTACGGATGCCGCTGCTTTTCTTTGCCAGCAACATCAGCGATGAACGTGAAGAAAGCTGGGCTATGTTTACGATATCCACACCCTGCGACCTGAGTTCAATGGCATTGACCAGCCATAGCAGGGCAAAATCAGCTTTGCCTTCCTCAATGTCGTTTTTTGTCGGCCTGAAGGGATCAAATGGCAATACTTCCAGATCAATTCCATGTTTGCGGAATATTCCCTTTTCGATTCCCATATAATATCCTGCAAATTGAGCTGAAGTGACCCAGTAAGGCATCAGCTTCACCTTACGCATCCCTTTATGCGATACAACCTGAGGGCTGCCGGCTGTCCCCGGGTGATTTTCTTTCCGTTCGCTTTTTCGGTCCTGACAGGATGAACCCATAACAGCCGCAATGCAAAGGAAGAGGATTAGCGGCCACTTGCGTTGGAATGAAAAGTACCGTAATTTGTCTATCATACCTTGAAGGGAGATGCGTACCGGAAAAATTACAGGTAAAGTTAGTTGATTTTTTTAATTTTGAAGAAATATTATCCTATGAAAGCGCTTTTCTTCGACCGTTCGCTGAGTATCCGGAATCTGGCAAGGCCCAGGCCGAAAAACGATGAAGTATTGATCAGGGTGGTTTACTCGGCCATCTGCAATACCGACATCGAAATCATCAAAGGATACATGGGTTTCAAAGGAATCCTCGGGCATGAATTTGTGGGTGAAGTCGTTTCCGCTAAAAGCAGGCTGAAGGGAAAAATGGTGGTCGGGGAGATCAATTGCTCCTGCGGGATTTGCTATTTATGTCAGACCCGAAGAAAATCACATTGTCCGAACCGTACTGTCCTGGGAATATCAGACCATCCGGGTGTTTTTGCCGATTTCATCACCCTGCCCGAAGGGAACCTGCATGTCGTACCCGAAGGGCTTTCCCCTGCAAAGGCTGTATTTACCGAACCCCTGGCCGCCGCCGTAGAAATCATGGAGCAGATCAGCATCAGGCCTTCCAGCCAGGTATTTATTTTCGGCGCCGGGAAGCTGGGATTGCTCATCGCCCAGGTGTTTCGCCTGAATGGCTCTCCCGTTACCCTGTTCGATATCAATGCCCGTAAAGTAGCTTTTGCCCTGAAGACAGGTTTGAATGCCCTTTTGCTGCAGGAACTTCATCCCGAAGCAAAAGCCGAAGTCTGTATTGATTGCAGCGGCAGCCCGGATGGCATTAAAACAGCCATGAACCATCTTTTCCCAAGGGGAAAACTGATATTAAAGACCACGGTTGCCAAACCAGAGATGATCGACCTGAACCAGGTCGTGATCAATGAAATGGAGATCATCGGTTCCCGCTGCGGCCCCTTCGAACCGGCCCTTCAGCTTCTCAGCCAGGGACTGGTCAACCCGGAACCCATGATTTCAAAGGTATTTCCATTTAAAGACATCCTTAGGGCCTTCGATTATGCCCGAAAACCTTCCAGCCTGAAAGTGCTGATCAGACATTAGACGGGAACTTAGTTGGGAATTAGGAATTAGGAGTTAGGAATTAGGAATTAAGGGTGAAAAGGCCGTGTAACTTCATTAAATAAAATCTTTTTCTTCTGTCAATTTTTTTGACGTTTATGTCAAAAAATCAGACACCATTTCATCAATTTTCAGCGCCAATAAAATGTTATCTGTTTGATTATCTTTCATTTGAATATTTGGCTTGATTTTTGTATTGACTCAGGCAAAAAAATACCCCCTTTACACTTTGTAAGCAAACATTGATCACCATAATCATACTCACGAACAAAAGAAAGGAGGCTGTGCAAAGATAGAAATAATAGGTTGTT
>Ga0265593_1000037_pt1 | contig 103515 bp, 88 predicted proteins | sample saktaG_8_FD_190136 | JGI IMG/M metagenome (GOLD analysis project Ga0265593, IMG submission 190136) | Saline water microbial communities from Sakinaw Lake, British Columbia, Canada - sak_2011_5_24_36m | ecosystem: Environmental > Aquatic > Non-marine Saline and Alkaline > Saline ... | reverse complement strand
CAGCTGTGGCAGCGGCACCTCCACTAATCACAGTACCAATTGCAGCATTTTCTTTGCCTACATTTTTGGCAGAATCAATCACATTTTGAATAACTTTTTTACTCGAACTTCTAAACGCTTCAATTTTACGACTCATCTTTTAGCCTCACGTTAAAGTAGGACGACAACGTCGCCATTTTGTTTCACAATCAAAATTGCCCGCTACTAACCAAACAAATCAAAATCGTCTTCGTCATCATCATCGATAACAACACTGGCTACATCTAAAACATCACCCGTGTTGATGCCGCCACGATTTTGATTCTGGCTATTCATGTTATTTCTTTGACCTTGTTGTTCTTGTTCTGAATTACCAAATAGCCCAATTACAACGAAACCTATTATCACCCAAACCCACCAATCCATCTTATTTTCTCCAAATCTTTTTGTTTAAGGAGTTTTGAGTATAAAACACACCGACGACAGGTTGTGTCATTTTGAAAAATTAGAAAAACGACTCAGAACGCTTAGATTCGACAATTTCGACGCGCGGCGTAACACCGCAAACAAGTGTGTAGGGAATGGTATTTGAACAAAGGGCGATTTCTTCAATCGGTAAATTTTCGCCCCACAACGTCACGGAATCACTGGCTTTGGCGGTGGAATTCAAGCCCAAATCAACGGTAATCATGTCCATTGAAACGCGCCCAACCAGCGGCACTCGTTCACCGTTGACTAAAACCGGCGTGCCATTTTGCGCGTAACGCGGATAACCGTCACCGTAACCAATCGCGACCACGCCTAATTTTGTGGCGCGTGGACTTGTCCAAGTGTCGCCATAACCCACCGTTTCACCTGCCGCCACGTCACGCACCGCAATCAACCGTGAATGCAAACTCATCAACGGTTGCAAACCCAATTGTTCGCCGGTCGAATCGGCAAAAGGCGAAATGCCAAACAACATCACGCCCGCGCGAACCCAATCCGTGAGCGAATCGCGCCACGCTAAAATCCCCGCCGAATTCGCCATACTTTTTTCGCCGTCGTAATTCGCCGTCCATTGATGGAATAACGCGATTTGTTGCGCCGTTTTCGAGTCATTTTTATCGTCAGCATTGGCAAAATGCGTCATGAAATTGAGCGGTTTTTTCACCACGTTACACGCCGTTAATTGTTCATAAACGTTTGTGATTTCGTGCGCTTTGAAACCTAAACGATTCATGCCGGTATCGAATTTCACCCAAACGCCCAACTGTTTTGCGTCAGGCGTATTTTTTAAAATTGCCAATTGATGCGGTGAATGCAGCGAGGCTTCCAAGTTAAAATCCAGCAAATCTTGCAATTCGTCGTGTTCGGTAAAACCTTCTAAAACCACAATCCGTTGCTGCAAACCGGCTTTCCGCAAGCGCACGCCTTCTTGAACTCGCGCCACCGCAAAACCATCCACCAAACCATTCAAAGCGTGTGCGATTCGCAATAAACCGTGTCCGTAAGCATTGGCTTTAATGACCGCCATAATTTTAGAATTCGGCGCAGCCAAACGCACTTGCTGCACGTTATGAGCCAGCGCGTTGATGTTGATAACGGCGTAAGCGGTGCGAATCATGCGATTATTTCAATGCGTCGGTGACGTGCGGTTCAATCAATTGATACAACAATTGGTGCATTCGGGGGCTGGCGGCAATGACATTTCCAGATTCTAAATAGCCATCGTTAAATGAAAAATCCGTCGCTACGCCGCCAGCTTCTTTGACCAGCAAAATTCCCGCAGCCATATCCCATTCTTTCAAACCAATTTCCCAAAAACCATCCAAACGACCAGCGGCTAAATACGCTAAATCCAATGCCGCTGAACCTGCACGACGAATGCCCGCCGAATCAATCGTCACAGCGCGGAACATTTCCAAATACGCATCCAAATGTTGCGGCTCTTTGAACGGAAAACCCGTGCCGATTAACGCGCCTGTCATCGTTGTTGAAGCGGTCGTGCGAATACGGCGATTGTTCAACATCGCGCCACCGCCACGTTTTGCGGTAAATAATTCGTCGCGCAACGGATCGTAAACCACGCCGACTTCTAAACGTCCTTTCACTTTCAACGCGATGGAAACGGCGTATTGCGGGAAACCATGAATAAAATTCGTCGTGCCGTCGAGCGGGTCGATAATCCACTGATATTCATTGCCATCGTGTTCGCCGCTTTCTTCAGCGAGAATGCTGTGTTCAGGATAAGCGGCTTTGAGGATGGAAATAATTTCGCGTTCGGCGAGGCGGTCAACTTCAGTGGCAAAATCGTTTTTGCCTTTGCGTTCGACTTCTAAATGAGCGGCTTTATCGACAGAACGAAGAATAATGTCACCGGCACTACGCGCTGCACGAACAGCGATATTAAGCATGGGTTGTTGCATAGGATTTAGGTTTTTAAATGAGCAGATTATAAAATCATAGAATAACAAATCTTTTGCTAAACTTAGTGCTTTTTTAACCAAACGGACATTTGCTTTGCTCTCTCACATTAAAATCGTATTAGTTGAAACCTCGCATCCTGGAAATATCGGGGCGGTGGCGCGTGCAATGAAAAACATGACCATGACGAATTTGTGTTTGGTTTCGCCCAAGTTTTTTCCTCATGCCGATGCCACGGCGCGAGCGGCGGGCGCAGATGATATTTTGGCAAAAGCGCAAATTTTTGAAACCTTGCAAGACGCGATTGCCGATTGCACCTTGGTGATTGGCGCAAGCGCACGCAGTCGCACCATTAGCTTGTCAGAAGTTACGCCGCGTGAATGCGCTGAAAAAGTGATTGCCGAATCCGCCCACGAAAAAATTGCCATTGTCTTTGGGCGTGAAAATTCGGGTTTGAAAAACGAAGAATTGGATTTGTGCCGCTACTTATTACACATTCCGTGCAACGAAAATTACAGTTCGCTCAATATCGCGGCGGCGGTGCAAGTCGTGTGTTATGAATTATTTATTGCTGCACAAAATGGCAACGTGGCGCGTAAAGTCGTGGGCGATGAAAACGAGCAAGAATTGGCTACGAATCATCAAATGGAATTATTTTATAACCACCTCGCCGAAGCTTTAAGCGACATCGGTTTTATGCACGCTGAAAAAGAAGAATCATTGATGCGCCGATTGCGTCGAATGTACAACCGCGCCGAATTACGCAGCAAAGAAGTCGATATTTTGCGCGGCATTTTGCGATTGTCGCAAGGTCATAAAGGGGCGTTGAAATGATAAACATCGATGCTTTACGCGCCAGCGCAGACGAGTTTTCAAAACTGTTTTTGGATGCCAATTATGAAATGGGACAGGCTCAAAACTTCATGCGCGGTTTGTGCGAAGTTTATGGCATTAGTTATCATCGCGCCCTTTTATTTGAAGAGCGCGTCCAAAAGAATAGTGACAAGTGACAACGGCGGCATCAATCGGATTGACGGACTTTTTCCAGGATTGCTATTGGTCGAAATGAAGTCCAAAGGCAAAAGCCTCGAAAAGGCTTACGAACAAGCGAAAGGTTACGTTGAAAAACTTAAAAAACGCCCCGATGCTTTGCCGCGTTATGTGTTGGTGAGTGATTTTCAACGATTAAAACTTTACGACCAAGAATCAAACACGCCAGATACACCACTTGCTGATTTTAAACTGGCGGATTTTAGTTTAAATATAGCCGCCGCTGAAAAACTCGCCACATTACACGAAGCCATCAAAGCGACCGGCTACGCAGGTGAAGATTTAGAGCGTTTATTAGTCCGCATTCTTTTTTGTTTATTTGGTGACGATACCCGATTATTCAGCAAACCGGATTTATTTTCTGAAATTATCAGCCAAACCCGCACCGATGGTCATGATTTAGATTGTGCGCTCAACAAATGTTTTGGCATTCTCGATATGCCGTTCGATTCCCGCCCGAAAAATTTGTATCCCGAATTTCAAGTTTTGCCTTACGTTAATGACGCGTTATTCAAGGGATGATTAGCGGATCATTGTTTTAGCAGCGATGCGCGACTCGCCTTGATTGAATGTTGTCGCATTGATTGGAGCGAAATCAGCCCCGCTATTTTCGGCACGTTATTTCAAGCCGTGATGCACTTTGACGACGAAGACACGCACGGTAAACCGAAGAAACGGCGCGAATTCGGCGCACATTACACCAGCGAAGAAAACATTTTAAAAGTGATTTCACCGCTGTTTTTAGACGCGCTCAAAAGTGAATTGAAAAAAGCGCACGGCAACAAGACAAAGCTCAACGCCTTTCACGCCAAATTGCGGCACACAGAATTTTTCGACCCAGCGTGCGGATGCGGCAACTTTTTAGTTATCGCGTATCGTGAAATTCGATTATTAGAAGCAGAAACATTGCAGTAACTCGAATTGCTCACGCGCCAACACCGCGACCCAATTTGTGACGTTGACCAAATTTTGCACATCGCACATTTCGCTAGAATAACGAGGCAGGTAATGTCGCGGCGGTGCATTGCGTGATTATGGTTTTTTTTGTGAAACGGTGGAAGTGAGTAGGGGCAAAAAATTTTTCGCCCCTACCAGTTACCAACTTTTTGATTATGGCGACAACATCAAAGGCGAACCTACCGAAAAAAAGCGGCACAAATCAATCCATATTTAGTCGATGCGCCGACGGTTTTGATTGATAAACGTCGCAAACCATTAAGTTCAAATGCGCCAGAAATAACGAAAGGAAATATGCCAAACGATGGCGGACATTTGTTACTGTCTCAAAAAGAAGCGGATGAAATTCGCCAAAATGACCCGACTGCGGCGAAATACATTCGCCAGATATTAGGTTCAGAAGAAACATCCAACGTTTTTGTTTGTGAAAAGACAGCACGGAAACTGCACGGAAACTGAACGGAAAAAATCTGCTGAAATTAAAAAGCGCATCGAAGCGGTTAAAAAAGTTCGCTCCAAAGCACCCACGAACCGACACAAAAATTGGCTGAAACGCCGTATTTATTCGGTGAAATTCGACCAACTGACCCGCCTTATTTGTTAATTCCAAAAGTTTCATCTGAAACACGTCGTTTTATACCGATGGGTTATGTTGAACCGAGTGTTATTTGTAAAGATTCTGCATTCATGATTCCAAACGCCACGATTTATGATTTTGGCTTACTAACTTCAACATTTCATAACGCTTGGATGCGTTCTGTTGGTGGTCGTTTGAAAAGCGATTACAACTATTCCGCTGGAATTGTTTATAACAATTTCCCGTTTCCTGTTGGCGTAAAACCAGCGGCAAAAAAGCGAATTGAAGACGCAGCGCAAGCGGTTTTAGAGGCGCGAATTTTGATTGAAAAACGTTGTGAATCGGACGGCGAAAAATGTTCATTGGCGACGATGTACAGCGCAAAAACGCCTGAAGAATTAGTGAGCGCACACAACGAATTGGATAAGGCGGTTGATGCCGCTTACGCTTATGGCAGAAACAAAAAAGACGATGCGTCGCGCGTGGCTTTTTGTTTAGAAAATATCAGGAATTGGTTGCGCCGTTGGTGGAAGTTTAGAATACCAAGAAAATTGTGCAAAAACGCACCGTTAAAGATTAAGTTTTAAGGTTTCGATTAAAATGAAACCGCCTGATTATCGGCGGTTTTTTTATGCCGAAAATTTTAACAATTCACACGCAATTCTCACAACACGCCGCCAATGGAAATCGCAGTTTTTCGCGCTCTTTGCGAAAAAGTGGGATTCCCCGCGATAGCGGGTGCTTATTCTCGTCAAAAGGAGCGATGACAAACATTCGTTATTCTGAATCCAAAATCTAAGAAAAGAGCAAAAGAAAAATCAAAAGAAAAATCAAAAGAAAAGGACATTAGATAATAAAAGAGGCAAAAAAAAGCCGTAACCCATGCGACAGTAAGGCTGTGGCGTTTTACTCGACAACACAGAATGCGCTTAGACAACACAGGATGTGTCTAAACAACACAGAATGCGTTGGAGAATCAAAAACAACGTTTTAAAAAAACAAAAACGAGCAACGTTTGAAAATATATGATAAATTCGTTGCTTAATTTTGAATAATGAAATGGATTAAAATGACTAAAATAAGAAAAATGGCAACGATAGAAAAGAGAACAACTCACATCGATAAACAAACGGGTGAAGTTTTATACGACAATATAGTACAAACAGATATAGGAATAATAGCTGCTGAACCTGCATACGTTAAACTCTATATTGATGATTTAGGCGGTTTGCATGATTTGAGCAATGGACAACGCTCCATCTTACTTTACATATCTTCTTACTCGGGTTACGACGGCTATGTGTCGTTGCCGTTAGGCATAAAAAACAAAATTGCCAAACAGGCAGATTGCACAGTCAGTGCAATCAACACTGCAATTATGAAATTGTGCAAAGTAAATCTATTGCGTCACGATGACGTTGGCTTGTACGAATTAAACCCTGATTATTTCGCACGTGGAAAATGGCGAGAAATCCGCGAACGTCGCAAAGAGTTTTACACCAAAACAACTTATCGACGTGACGGCACAAAAGAAGTTGAAACCAATGTGATTGAAACATTACCCGCCGACGTTAGCCCGCCATTATGACCATCAACATCGACACCCTCCGCAAACGCGCCACCCAGTTTGCCAAGCGTTTTGAAAATACCACGTCTGAAAAATCGAACGATCAAGATTTCATGCGCGGATTTTGTGCAATTTTTGGCATCAGTTCACGTCGAATTGAATGGCAATATCCGGTTAAAGACGGCAAAACCACACGCTACATCGACGGTTTGTTGGTAGGTAAATTATTATTTGAAATCAAATCCGCAAGCAAAATAAAAGGTGACGAATTTAACGATTTATCGCTAAAAAGATCTAACGAAGCGTTAAACAAAGCCTATCAACAAGCGGTTAGTTATGTTGATTTGCTCAAAGAAAAAGCCGTCCCCGATTACATTTTAGTCAGCGATTTCGACTATTTGCATTTGTACAATCGTTTAACAGGCGAACCACGCATTGAAATAAAACTCGCTGATTTGCCACAACAGATTGAGCATTTTTTATTTTTAACAGGTTATGAAAAACTCGTTATCGAACGCCAAGAAAAAATCAGCAAAGAGGCGGCTGAAAAAATGGCGGATTTACACGATGCCATTAAAATCACGGGTTATGGCGGTAAAGATTTAGAAACCTATTTGGTGCGGTTGCTGTTTTGTTTATTTGCCGACAACACCGGTTTATTTGGCGAAAATGGTTCATTCTTAAATTACCTGCACAATTACACGAAAGTCGATGGTTCGGATTTACACGGTGCATTAACCGCATTGTTTGATACGTTAAACACGCCGGATGATGCGTATTTAGCCAAGCATTCCAATTACATCGGTAAAAAACGCTTAAATAATCTGCCCGAACATCTCGCTCATTTTTCTTACATTAACGGCGAATTATTTGAGGGTAATTTAGAGTTCTGCCAATTTGATGAAGCCTCACACCAACAACTCATCGAATGTGCGAAATTAGATTGGAGCGACATCAGCCCCGCGATTTTTGGTTCATTATTTCAAGCCGTGATGCACTTCGACGACGAAGCGGCGAATGCGAAAACCAAAAAACGCCGCGAATTCGGCGCACATTACACCAGCGAAGAAAACATTTTAAAAACCATCAATCCGCTTTTTATGGATGATTTACGCACGGAATTTAACGAATGCAAAAACACTAAAATCGTCGGTGAAAAAGCAGCAAAATTGGCAACCTTTCATCAAAAATTAGCCTCGTTAAACTTTTTCGATCCCGCCTGCGGGTGTGGCAATTTTTTAATTATCGCGTACCGTGAATTGCGCTTGCTTGAACTCGACGTGATTAAAGTCATTCACGCGAAATCACTCAAGTTGAAAAAAACCGAACTCAATATCAAAACCCTGATTAAATGCGACGTGCATCAATTTCACGGCATCGACATCGACGAAAGTGCGGTGCAAATTGCCACCGTTGCGTTATGGCTCACTGACCATCAAATGAATTTGCGTGTCGGTAAAGATTTAGGACTTTATTACAACCGCATTCCACTCAAGAAAAAAGCCAACATCGTTCACGCCAACGCGCTACAACTCGACTGGCAAAGCGTCATCAAGCCTAAAGATTGCAGTTTTATCATGGGCAATCCGCCGTTTGTTGGTTACAGCTATCAAACCAAAGCGCAAAAAGACGATTTAGCGGCAGTTTTTCAAGGCATGAACGGCGCAGGCGTTTTAGATTTAGTCGCCGCGTGGCACGTCAAAGCGGCGCGTTACATTCAAGAAAATAAAAAAATAGCCGTCGCTTTCGTTTCAACCAACAGCCTCACGCAAGGCGAACAAGTTGCGGTTTTATGGTCAGAACTTTTGAAATTGAAAGTAAAGCTACATTTTGCACACCGCACATTTCGTTGGAGCAACGAAGGGCGCGGCGTGGCGGCGGTGCATTGCGTGATTATGGGTTTTGGTTTGCAAGAACCGACCAGCTACCGATTATTTGATTATGGCGACGACATCAAAGGCGAACCCAGCGAAATAAATGCAGCTCAAATCAATCCGTATTTAGCCGATGCTCCGACGGTTTTAATTGAAAAACGAACAAAACCTTTATGCGTTAATGTTGCAGAAATGAAAAACGGCGGGAAACCAACAGAAGGCGGTAATTTACTGTTATCTGAAACAGAGGCGGACGAAATCCGAAAAAGCGACCCGATTGCCGCGTCATATATTCGCCCGTTTTTGATGGGTGACGAATTTATAAACAACATTCCGCGTTTTTGTTTATGGCTAAAAGAAAGCACAACGCACGACCGCCTTAAATCACCAGAAATTAAGCAACGAATCGAGCTTGTTAAAAAAATGCGTTTAGCCAGCACAAAATTAGCTACGCAGAAATTAGCGGATACGCCGTATTTGTTTGGTGAAATTCGCATTTCGTCATCACGTTATTTAGCAATTCCTAAAGTTTCGTCAGAAAATCGTTTTTACATTCCAATCGGTTATTTAGATGCCGACGTTATTTGCGGCGATAAATTATTTTTTATTCCAGACGCAACGCTTTACGACTTCGGAATTTTAACAAGTCATTTTCATAACGCTTGGATGCGAACGATAGCGGGGCGATTAAAAAGCGATTACAGCTATTCAAACACGATTGTTTATAACAATTTCCCGTTTCCTGTTGACGTAAAACCAGCCGCAAAAAAGAAAATCGAAGACGCGGCGCAGGTGGTTTTAGATGCGCGAATCATTGAAGAAAAACGTTGTGAAGTAGCGGGGCAGAAATGCTCGCTGGCGACAATGTACGCGGCAAACAATATGCCCGAAGAATTATTGAAGGCGCATAAAAAATTAGATGCGGCGGTTGATTCGGCTTACAACTTCACAACAGGCAAAAAAGACGACGCGGCACGGGTGGCGTTTTTGTTTGAAAAATATCAAGAATTGGTTGCGCCAATGGTGGAGGTTGAAAAGGCTAAAAAAACGAAAAAACGCACACCAAGCAGGACGTAGCGTTGACCCACAAACCACCACCACTTTGGCAACGCTACGAACAATACGTCGCCAATCATATTATTGATTTTGATGCCGCGCAGTGGAAAGCCTTACAAGCCTTACAAACGCTGCTCGATGAACTGCACGCTGACGATGAGAAATCCGCGCAGGTCAAATTTTGGCAACGAAAAACGGTGGCGAAAACGATTCAAGGATTGTATTTATTTGGCGATGTCGGACGTGGCAAATCGATGTTAATGGCGTGGTTTTACGAAGCGTGCGAATTACCGAAAAAACGGCGAGTGCATTTTCACGTTTTCATGCAGGAAGTGCATCAGTTTATTCATCAAAATCCCAATCAACACGCGCTGACTTTGTTGGCAAAAAAAGTGCGTGAAACCACGCAACTACTGTGTTTGGATGAATTTTTTATTAACGATATTGCCGACGTAATGTTGCTCAGTCGTTTGTTTGACGGGCTGTTTTCGCACGCAGTTATTGTGGTGATTACATCAAATTATCATCCGGATAAACTGTATCCGAACGGCTTGCAACGCGCTTCATTGTTGCCGTTCATTGATTTATTGCACGCCAAAACGACGTTAATCGAATTGTGTGGCGAACTCGATTATCGTTTAACGCAATCTACTGATTCGACAACCCGTTATTTTTTTCCGTTAAATTCACAAACAGAAAACGCTATTTCACAATGCAGCGCGAAAATGGTATTTTCGTTTGCTGAATTGTGCGGTGAACCCAAAGGCGCACGCGATTATTTAACCTTGGCAGCGCAATACGATTCACTGGTTTTAACGCACATCCCACAATTTACACCCGAAAAAAATAATGAAGCGCGACGATTTATCACCTTGATTGACGTGCTGTACGACTATAAAGTAACGTTGATTTGCAGCGCGGAAGTGGCGATTGACGACCTTTATCGCCAAGGTAAAAATAAATACGATTTTGAGCGCACGCGGTCGCGCCTCATCGAAATGCAATCCACCCAGTATTCTCCTCACATTTAACTCAAGGCTCCATTATGAAATCGTTAAAAACCACCGCTGTATTTTTATTATTTGCCGTCGCGCCACTGGTTCACGCTGAAAATTGGGGCGACGTGTTGAAATCCGTCAATGCAGAAACGAATCAGGCTTTACAAAATGGCGGCGACACGTTGAATGCCGAAAAATTACTCGCCAAAGCGAAAAATTTACACGCAGATGAATTGACGAATTTATTAGTGCAACAAGTTGGCGTGACACCCACGCAAGCGATGGGTGGTGCGGGAGCGTTGTTACAAATCGCCCAAACGCGCATGAATCCGGAAGTCTTTGCGACGTTGGCGCAACAACTTCCCGACGTGCAAAAATTACTGTCTGCCGTTCCCGCGCTTCAAAAAGAGGGTTCTGGTTTAAGCGGATTGGCGCGGAAATTAGCGGGTTTGTCTGGCGACAGTTCAATCAGTAGCGCGTTAACCGCCGTGTCACTTTTTCAGCAACTCGGTATGAAACCCGAAACCATGCAACGCTTTATTCCGGTGGTTATCGAATATGTGAAAGGTAACACCGGAACAGCGATTGCCGAAGGTTTAGGCGTAGCTTTATCGGCAGATAAAAAGTAATTTTGCCAAAATCAAACGTGTAAGAATCACACGCCCTGTGTGATAATGAAGGCTGTAAATCACACTCCTTTTCAACAAATAAACGGGATTCCAATGGACGAAAATAAGAAAAAAGCCTTAGCCGCCGCGCTGATGCAAATCGAAAAACAACATGGCAAAGGTTCCGTCATGAAAATGGGCGATGTGGATATTTCAAAAGATATTGAAGTCGTTTCGACTGGTTCGTTGAGTTTAGACATTGCTTTGGGTTGTGGCGGTTTGCCACGCGGGCGAATCATTGAAATTTATGGACCAGAATCGTCGGGCAAAACCACGTTGACGTTACAAGTCATTGCCGAAGTCCAAAAATTAGGTGGCACTGCGGCGTTTATTGATGCCGAACACGCGCTAGATATTAACTATGCGGGAAAATTAGGCGTTGATATTGCGAATTTATACGTTTCACAACCCGACACCGGCGAGCAAGCCTTAGAAATTACCGATTCGTTAGTACGTTCGGGCGCGTTAGATATTGTGGTGATTGATTCGGTTGCCGCGTTAACACCGAAAGCTGAAATCGAAGGTGACATGGGCGATTCGCACATGGGTTTGCAAGCCCGTTTGATGTCGCAAGCGTTGCGTAAATTAACTGCGAACATCAAACGTTCCAATACGATGGTGATTTTCATCAATCAAATTCGGATGAAAATCGGAGTCATGTTCGGATCGCCCGAAACGACGACCGGCGGGAATGCGTTGAAATTTTATGCGTCGGTACGTTTGGATATTCGCCGCATTGGCGCGGTGAAAAAAGGCGATGATATTATCGGCAACGAAACCCGCGTCAAAGTCGTGAAAAACAAAGTCGCGCCACCGTTCAAGCAAGCGGAATTTGAAATTTTATACGGCGAAGGCATTTCATTTGCGTGTGAATTAGTCGATTTGGGCGTGAATTACGGTTTCGTGCAAAAAGCGGGTTCGTGGTACAGCTACGGCTCCGAGAAAATCGGACAAGGCAAAGACAGTGCTAAAAGTTTCTTTAAAGAAAATCCCGTGAAAGCCAAAGAACTCGAAATGAAAATCCGCGATGAAGCCTTTAAAAAACCGTTGCTTGCCGTCAAAGAATTTGAACCGACTGACGACGAATTAGACACGGACGAACCGCTTTAAAATCTGCTGTGAATACCCTTGCTCATGACATCAAAAACCAGTGTTTACGGCTATTGACTCGTCGTGAGCATTCACAAAAAGAATTACTCACCAAATTGATGCAAAAAGGATTTGATCGTGCCGATATTCAACCTGTTATCGACGAATTAGCAAAACAAAATTGGCAAAGTGACGACCGTTTTGCCGAATGTTACGCGCGGTATCGATTACAAAAAGGATTCGGCGCGGTTGCCATTCGCTACGAATTGAGCCAAAAGGGCATAGATGTTGCTGTTAACGCTTTAAATGACGCGATGTTGACCGTCGCAGACGATTGGTTGGATTTATTGACGCACGTTTACAGCAAAAAATACGGCGAAATTATGCCAATCACCTGTCAGGAATGGTCAAAACGCAGTCGATTTTTATTACAACGCGGTTTTTCGAGTTCACAAATTAGCCAATTCGCCAAATTGTACGTTTTATTCACTCCTAAAAACTTTTAATCACAAACACACAAAAATCATTATGAAAACTATGACTAGCGCAGAAGTACGCTCTGCTTTTTTAGAATTTTTTAAACAACACGGGCATTCTGTTGAGGCTTCCAGTTCGTTAATTCCAAGCAATGATCCGACGTTACTTTTTGTAAATGCGGGAATGGTGCAGTTTAAAGATATGTTTTTAGGGCGTGAACAACGCGAATTTACTCGCGCGGCAACTAGCCAACGCTGTGTTCGCGCGGGCGGCAAACATAACGATTTAGAAAACGTCGGTTACACGGCGCGGCATCATACGTTTTTTGAAATGCTTGGCAATTTCAGTTTTGGCGATTATTTCAAAAAAGAAGCGATTCATTTTGCGTGGGAATTTTTGGTCAATGTGCTTGAAATCCCGAAAGAAAAATTGTGGGTGACGGTGTTTGACGAAGACGATGAAGCGGCAAACATTTGGATTAACGAAATCGGCGTTTCTCCTGATCGATTATCACGCATCGGCGCGAAAGATAATTTTTGGTCAATGGGTGACACAGGACCTTGCGGGCCTTGCAGCGAAATTTTTTATGACCACGGCGACGACATTTTCGGCAGCCCTCCAGGCACACCTGACGAAGACGGCGACCGTTACATTGAAATCTGGAATTTGGTATTCATGCAATATGACCGCGCGGCAGACGGCACATTGACACCGTTGCCAAAACCATCAGTCGATACGGGCATGGGTTTAGAGCGAATTTCTGCGGTGATGCAACACGTTCACAATAATTATGACATTGATTTATTCCAAAAGTTGCTCAAAGCTGCCGCGTCTTTGGCAAACATGACGGACTTAACAAACAGTTCGTTGCGCGTGATTGCCGACCACATTCGTTCGTGTGCGTTTATGATTGTCGATGGCGTGATGCCTTCAAATGAAGGGCGAGGTTATGTGTTGCGTCGTATTATTCGTCGCGCGATTCGTCATGGTTATCGGTTGGGCGTGAGCGATATTTTCTTTTACAAATTGGTCGCGCCACTCGCTCAAGAAATGGGCGACGCATTCCCCGAATTACGCGCCGCGCAAGCTCAAGTTGAAACCATTTTAGAACGTGAAGAAAAACGTTTTGCTGAAACACTGGGTCAAGGGATGAAAATTTTGGAAGCGTGCGTTTCTAAAATGACAGGCACAGTCATTGAAGGCGAAACCGTTTTCCAACTTTACGATACTTACGGTTTCCCTGTGGATTTAACGGCAGATTTTGCGCGTGAACATAATTTAACAGTTGATTACGACGGCTTTGAAAAAGCGATGGAAGCGCAACGTGATAGAGCGCGTTCTGCGAGCCATTTCGGTGTGGATGCTCACAAAAATATCGAACTCGATTCGCAAACTAATTTTACGGGTTATGAAAATTTGCACGATGCCGCGCAAATCGTGGCGTTGTTCAAAGGCGGTGAAGCCGTTGAACAACTCAACGCTGGCGAAGAAGGCGTAATCGTTTTAGACAAAACGCCATTTTATGGTGAATCAGGCGGTCAAATTGGTGACAGCGGCACAATTAGCACACACGATGCGAATTTTGACGTTGCCGACACGCAAAAACAAGCAGGTTTGTTATTTTTGCATCAAGGCAAAGTCGGTTCTGGCGCGTTGAAAGTCGGGCAAAATGTGGTTGCCGCTGTCGATATGGCGAAACGCAAAGCAACCGAATTAAACCATTCGGCGACGCATTTATTACACGCCGCGTTGCGTCAAACTTTAGGCGAACACGTCGCGCAAAAAGGTTCGCTCGTGAATACCGAACGCTTACGTTTCGACTTTTCACATTTTGAACCGTTAACCGCTGACGAAATCGCCACAATGGAACGTTTGGTCAATGAACAAATCCGTCTGAATAATGCTGTTTCGGCGCAAATCATGGCAAAAGATGATGCCGTCAAAGCAGGCGCAATGGCGTTATTCGGTGAAAAATATGGCACAGAAGTGCGCGTGTTAAAAATTGGCGAATTCTCCACCGAATTATGCGGTGGCACACACGTTGCGCGAGCTGGCGATATTGGTTGTTTCAAAATTATCAGTGAAAACGGCGTGGCAGCTGGCGTGCGACGAATTGAAGCAGTCACGGGTGCAAATTGTTTAGCGTGGTTCGCGCAACGTGAAAGCGCGTTGGTGCAAATCGCCGATTTAGTCAAAGGCACGCCCGATAAAGCCGTTGAAAAAGTGGAACAACTCGTTGAACGTGCGCGTGGTTTGGAAAAACAATTAGAGCGTTTGAATTCAAAATTGGCGAGTGCGACAGGTGATGAATTGATGGCGAAAGCCACTGACATCAACGGCGTGAAAGTGTTGGCGACAACGGTTGAAAATGTCGATGCAAAAATTTTGCGTGAAATCGTCGAGCAGTTGAAAAACAAATTACATAACGCGGTTGTCGTTTTGGCAGCAGTTGAAGGCGAAAAAGTCAGCGTTGTGGCGGGTGTTTCAAAAGACCAAACCGCAAAAGTCAAAGCGGGCGAATTGGCGAATTTTGTTGCTGCAAAAATTGGTGGTAAAGGTGGCGGCAAACCTGATTTAGCACAAGCTGGCGGGAATAATCCAGCGGCTTTGGCGGGGGCTTTGGTTGAGGTTTTGAATTTGGTTGAAGCGCAGTTAAATTAACAATTTTTTTGAAAATTTAAGGTGGAAAAATGAAACGAATAATTATCGCAATAATGGCTTTTCTCAGTGCGCCAGCAATTGCACAAAACGTAACTAATCAGATTGATATTATCGGATTGATTCCTGGAGTGTCATCAGCCGCTCAATTTAAAGCCGCATCTACACCGATGGACTACGATTTGGGCTTTTCTATATTTGAAATTGGAGGATTTAGGTTGGTTTGCGCGGGTGAATTTGAAGGCGACAAAATGCAAAGGTTTTCTTGTGAAACTGGTTATGGTGGTGAATCGAACATTGATATTCATAATGTTTTAAAGCGCGGGTTTCAAGAAAAATTTGGTTCTCCATTTTCCGATACGAACAGTTCCGTGAGAAATGGACTGGGTACCGAATATAACGTCAATGACGTAATGTGGGCAGATAAATTGGGAAATGTTTTATTACTCAAATCAATGGACGATAAAATAGACAAGGGTTCTCTTACCTTGTTTTCCAGTAGTTTGCTCAAAAAAATTCAAGAATCTAACGCTCAAAAAGATAGAGCGAGAAAATTTTAATTATCTGAAGGATAAAACGTTATGGCAATTTTAAGCTCAACAGAAATAACTCAAGCTCAAAACATAATTATCAGCACGACATCTGGAAAATACAATCTCAAAGAGCTTTATGGTTCATCTTGGGCGGTAGTAAATAGTCCAACAACTTTTGGTGGTGATTTTAAAGAAACTGTAGCTCAAGGATTGTTGCAAAGTATTAAATTCGTTCGTACCAGAAGTGACAATAGTGCTGAGTATGAAGTGTTGTGAAACTATGAAATTATCCGCGAGATTGATTTCTGCTTTTGAAGGAGAGAGTGATGCAACAACAAATCGAATTTGAAACCATGCCTTTTTAACACACGGTTCGTATTCCTGATTACATTCCAGACGGTGTTTCGGTGCGAGTGATTTTGTCTTTTGACGATGCCGCCGTGGCGAATAAAAAGCCGCGTGCAAATTGGAAAGCATCAATTGAAACGATGATTGCAACGCACGGGCAGGAAGTTTTAGATTGAGCAACTTGGAGATGATGAAATGCAATTAGCGATTGAATTACCCGACGAATTGGGCGAGCAACTTTTACAACAAGGCAACGTTGTGACATTCGTGCAAGAAGCGATTAAAAAAATGTTGTTGGAGCAAAAAGAAACCAAGTTAGCCGAGAAAATAATCGCGGCAAAAAACGGGCATTTACCGATTACGCAATCGTTTATTGGTGTGTTGGCGAGTTCTAATCTTGATGAACGGGATTATAAAAAACACCTCGAGGATAAATACCTTTGAAAGTTTTACTCGATACCAACGTCGTTTTAGATGTGCTGTTGATTCGTGAACCATTCGCGCAAATGTCGATGAATTTGTTTGACGCAGCAGCTAATAAGGAGATTGAAGGTTATTTATGTGCAACGACTTTCACGACGATTGATTATTTGGTGGCAAAACAGCGAAACAAACACGAAGCGAGAGCGTTAATTTGTCGGTTGTTGGAATTGTTTTCAGTTGCCGAAGTGAATGAAATAGTTCTGAAAAAAGCGAGTGTGTCGGCTTTCTCTGATTTTGAAGATGCGGTTTTATATCACGCTGGCTGTTATGTTGGCATTGATTGCATTGTGACGCGCAACGTTAAAGATTTTAAAACGGCTGATTTACCGATTTATACGCCTGTTGAATTATGGCAATTACTCCAAAAAGGTTGAATCGAATGTTACAAAGTTATGCTGCAATTTATCAAGAATTTGCTTTTTAATCGATGCAGCCCAAAACACAAAAAATTTTATTAACTACAACTAAGGAAAAACCATGAGCAACTTACCAAAATGTCCAAAATGCAGTTCAGAATTCACTTACGAAGACGGTGAAATGTTTATTTGTCCAGAATGTGGGCATGAATGGGACAAAAACGCTGCCGCTGAAACGGACGACGTGAAAGTGGTCAAAGATGCAAACGGCAATGTTTTAAACGATGGCGACATGATTACCGTGATTAAAGATTTAAAAATCAAAGGTTCATCGAACGTTGTCAAAGTCGGCACGAAAGTAAAAATCATCCGTCTGGTCGATGGCGACCACGATATTGATTGCCGCATCGAAGGCATTGGCGCGATGCAATTGAAATCAGAATTTGTCAAAAAAGTAGTGTAGAAAACATTTTAGATTAGAGAGTTCAAAAGAAATGGCACTTTATGTTTATAAATTTGGTGGCACGTCGGTGGGTTCAATCGAACGCATCAAAGCCGTCGCCGAACGTGTTAAAAAAGTCCGCGAGACAGGCGACGATTTAGTTGTGGTGCTTTCGGCAATGAGCGGCGAAACCAATCGTTTAATCGGTTTAGCGAAAGAAATGCAAGATGAACCGAATGAGCGCGAACTCGATGCGATGGTTTCGACGGGCGAACAAATCACGGTTGCATTGTTGAGTATGCGTTTGAATGAAATCGGTTGCCCCGCGTGTTCGTACACAGGAACGCAAGTTCGGATTTTAACAGACAGCAGTTTTACCAAAGCGCGAATCAAAGAAATCGACGATGCAAAAATTCGTTCTGATTTAGCGGACGGAAAAGTGGTTGTCGTCGCAGGTTTTCAAGGCGTTGACGAAGACGGCAATATCACGACGCTGGGTCGTGGCGGTTCTGATACAACCGCTGTGGCATTAGCGGCGGCGTTGAAAGCCGATGAATGTCATATTTACACCGACGTGGACGGTGTTTATACGACAGACCCGCGCGTTGAACCGAAAGCGCGTCGCTTAGATAGAATTACCTTTGAAGAAATGCTCGAAATGGCGAGTTTGGGTTCAAAAATTTTGCAAATTCGCTCTGTGGAATTTGCGGGAAAATACAATGTTGCATTGCGCGTGTTGTCTTCATTTGAAGAAGGTAACGGCACGTTAATTACTTATGAGGAATCACAAATGGAAAGTGCGTTAATTTCAGGTATTGCTTTTAATCGTGACGAAGCGAAATTAACCATTACGGGCGTGCCAGATTTGCCTGGTATTGCTTATAAAATTTTAGGGCCGATTGCCGATGCGAACATCGAAGTCGATATGATTGTCCAAAATATCGCCGACGATGCGACAACGGATTTTACTTTTACGGTTCATCGTAACGATTTTCAACGGGCAAAAACGATTTTAGAAACGATTTGCACCGACTTGGGAGCGCGTCATGTGACGGGCGATAACGATATTGTGAAAGTGTCGATTGTTGGCGTTGGAATGCGTTCACACGCTGGAATTGCTAGCATGATGTTTAAAACGTTAGCCGACGAAGGTATTAACATTCGGATGATTGCAACGTCAGAAATTAAAATTTCGGTCGTGGTTGATGAAAAGTATTTAGAGTTGGCCGTTCGTGCTTTGCATAGTGCATTTGGTTTAGAATACGCATAAATGTGATTTGAGCTTTATTATTTTTCAAAATTTGTTATAATTTTAAGTCTTGATTGTTCTTCGCTGTATCGCACAGCGAAGAGTTCAAATTATTAAAAGGAGTTAGTTATGCTTATCTTGACTCGTAGAGTAGGAGAAACGTTAATGATTGGTGATGAAGTAACAGTCACTGTTTTAGGCGTAAAAGGCAATCAAGTTCGCATTGGTGTCAATGCCCCGCAAGAGGTGTCTGTACACAGAGAAGAGATATACGATAAGATTAAAAAAGAGCAATCTGACTTATCTAAAATCGAAGATTAGTAATACAAGTTACGGAGAGTTGGCCGAGCGGCTGAAGGCGCTCCCCTGCTAAGGGAGTATGGGCTTTAACTCCCATCGAGGGTTCGAACCCCTCACTCTCCGCCATTAAATTCTTAAAATATACAAATAAAAAACGCTCAACCCCTTTGTAGAAAATCCTCAATAATTCAACATTCAAATACGCCCATTCTTAATGAGCAAACAATAAATATCCACTTAAACCAACCATCACTAAACCGCTAATCAATTTAAGCCACCGTCCTTCTTTTTCCTGTAAACGTCGGTGACTCAGCGTTAAAATCCCAATACCCAAAATCACAAAATCATCAAACATATACGCCACGTTGTATAACAACAAATAGCCGTAATAACCCACGTTGCTCAAGTGTTGCAGTGTCAAAATTCGCGTATAAAGTGCAGGAAATCCCGACGTACACATAAACTCAACCACCTGAACCAAAACCGCCAAAATCACCGTGCCAATTATTGCACCCGTCAAATTTTGAGCCGTGAGAATGCCGCGAATGCGTGTATAAATTCCTGTTTTTGCTGCATTCGGAATCGACAACGACACCCCCCAACCAAAACGCCAAAAATCTTTGAGGTTAATCGCGCCAGCCACCAACGCAATCAGCGAAATCGTAATTTCAGAAATTCGTGACAAACCAATCCACAAAAATAAATTCAGCCACGCCGCCATAAACGCAAAATAAGCCACTCCTTCAACTGCCACAAACGTTCCCGCAATCGCCAACATTCGCCACCGATTACGCATTGGCGCAAGCAACGAAATCATTAAAATCAACACCCACATCGAACACGGATTAAAGCCATCGAGCAAACCCATCGTCACGGTGAACAATGGCAAACCTATTTCGGTAAGCGTCAGTTTCTGCCCAAAAAAATTCAATTCAAACGCTTCGGGAATATTTTCCTGCGGTGCTTCGCATGATGAAGCGGCTTGAATTTCACAACTTCCTGCCTCATTCTGAATCGGAGATTTTTGCGGCGATGCCAAAATGTGACGAATCAATTTCCCCGTGGTCGTTTCATCCGAATAACCAACAATCAATTGCCCGTTGATTTGAATGGCGGGAACACGAATCGCGCCTATTTTTTGAGATTGCGCGAGTAATTTTAACCGTTCCAATGCCGCCGAATCTTGAGTCACATCACGAATGACGATTCGCAAATTCGGCTGTTCCTGTTGTAAGATATTTAAAAATTCTTCCGCCGCTGCACAATGTGGACAATTTGAGCGCACAAACGCTTCTATATCAATCGTTTCTATCGCTTGATTTGATTGACTTGCATCCGAATTCGCCGCGCAAAAATTGAACATGAAATTCGACATTAACACCATGACGAAAATGAAGCCTGTTATTGATTTATTCATAAATCTCTCCTAAAAAATTTAACGTATTTTAGATTACCGTTGTAAACTCAAGACGCAAAGCAAAATGTCATACTTCTTTTTACTGAAATTAAGGATTGTCCAATGCGAAATCAGAACACTCTTACCATCGATGGCAATCAAGCCGCCGCGACAGTCGCGCACAAACTCAGCGAAGTCATCGCTATTTATCCTATCACGCCCGCCACGCCAATGGGCGAATGGTCAGACGAATGGTCGTCACAAGGTGTGATGAATTTATGGGGAACTGTTCCGCAAGTAATTGAAATGCAAAGTGAAGCCGGTGCAGCCGGGGCAATTCATGGCGCGTTGCAAGCGGGCGCACTCGCCACGACATTCACCGCCTCTCAAGGTTTATTGTTGATGCTACCGAATATGTACAAAATCGCGGGGGAATTAACGCCGACGGTTTTTCATATTGCCGCGCGTTCGTTGGCGTATCAGGGATTGTCGATTTTTGGCGATCACAGCGACGTAATGTCTGCGCGAATGACTGGATTTGCCATGTTGTGTTCCAATTCTCCGCAGGAAGTTTTAGATTTTGCGTTGATTGCTCACGCCGCCGCGCTGGAAAGTCGCATTCCGATGTTGCATTTTTTTGATGGTTTCCGAACCTCGCACGAAGTCGCCAAAATTCACACGTTTGATGATGACGTTTTTCGCGCCATGATTGATGAAGCGTGGATTATCGCGCATCGAAATCGGGCGTTAACGCCTGATAAACCTGTGTTGCGTGGCACGGCACAAAATCCTGATGTGTATTTTCAAGGGCGCGAATCGGTCAATTCGCATTACGCCGCTCTGCCTGCGATTGTGCAAAATGCGATGGATAAATTTGCTGCGCTGACGGGTCGTGCTTATCGTTTGTTTGAATATATTGGCGCGGAAAACGCCGAGCGCGTGATGATTATTATGGGTTCGGGCGCAGAAGCTGTCACCGAAACAGTGGATTATCTCAACCGACAAGGCGAATCGGTTGGATTATTAAAAGTGCGTTTATATCGTCCGTTTGATGCCGAAAGTTTGCTCGCGGCATTGCCTGAAACGTGTCGCAAAATTGCTGTTTTAGACCGAACCAAAGAAGCGGGTGCCGACGGCGAACCGCTTTACAAAGATGTTCTGGCGGCGATTGCTCAAAATTACATTAGTGGCGCGTCGAAGTTTTCAGAATTACCCAAAGTGGTCGGCGGACGTTACGGTTTATCGTCCAAAGAATTTACGTCGGGAATGATTAAAGCGATTTTCGATGAACTCAAACAGCCACAACCTAAAAATAATTTCACCATCGGCATTCACGACGATGTCACGCACACGAGTTTGAATTGGGACGCAAGTTATCGAACCGACGCGCTGGCGGAAACTTTTCAAGCGATGTTTTACGGGCTGGGTAGCGACGGCACCGTCGGTGCAAATAAAAATACCATCAAAATTATCGGCGAAGAAACCGATTTAAACGCGCAAGGTTATTTCGTTTATGACTCGAAAAAGTCAGGCGCGATTACCGTTTCACATTTACGCTTTGGTGCAAAACCGATTCGTTCGACTTATTTGATTGCTGAAAACGACGCGAATTTTATTGGCTGTCACCAAACCATGTTTTTAGAACGTTACGACATGCTCGCCAATGCCGCAAAAGACGCGGTTTTTTTGCTGAATTCACCCGAACCATTCGAACACGTTTGGGCTTCGTTATCCGATAAAATACAGCAGCAAATGATCGATAAAAACATTCGGTTTTATGTAATTGACGGTTACGCAGTCGCTGAAAAAACGGGCATGGGCAGACGCATTAACACAATTATGCAAACCTGTTTTTTTGCGATTTCAGGCGTGTTGCCCGAAAACGAAGCGATTGCCGCGATTAAGCACGCCGTTAAAAAAACGTACGGAAAAAAAGGGTCGCGCATGGTCGAATTGAACATGAACGCGATTGATGAAACGCTCGCGAATTTGCATGCTGTTCCTTTACAAACCAAGGTTTGTACTCCGTTTGAGATTAAATCTATTATTCCCGATTCTGCGCCCGATTTTGTGAAAAGAGTGACGGCTGAAATTATTGCGGGTCACGGCGATTCGTTACCCGTTAGTGCGATGCCGATTGATGGCACGTTTCCAACAGGCACGGCGGCGTATGAAAAACGTAATTTAGCTCTTGAAATTCCCGTTTGGGAAACCGATTTGTGTACGCAATGCGGCAAATGCGTCATGGTTTGCCCGCATTCCGTCATTCGCAGCAAAATTTATTCAACCGACCTTTTAGAAAATTCGCCCGAAACCTTCAAGCACTCGCCAATGTTAGGCAAAGATTTTCCCGATGGTTTAGCAATGAGTTACCAAGTCGCGCCCGAAGATTGCACGGGTTGTAATTTGTGCGTCGATATTTGCCCGATTCGCGATAAATCCAACGCCAGCCGCAAGGCGTTAAATATGCAGCCGCAGCCACCGTTGCGCGAAACAGAACGCGAAAATTGGGATTTCTTTTTGTCGATTCCTGAATATGACCGCCGTTTGTTGAAAACCAACACGATAAAAGGCGCGATGGTGTTACAACCGTTGTTTGAATTTTCCGGTGCGTGCGTTGGGTGCGGCGAAACGCCTTACATCAAACTCGCGTCACAATTATTTGGCGACCGAATGGTGGTAGCCAATGCGACAGGTTGTTCATCGATTTATGGCGGCAATTTACCGACCACACCGTGGACAAAAAACGCCGAAGGACGTGGCGTAGCGTGGAGCAATTCGTTATTTGAAGACAACGCCGAATTCGGTTTAGGCATGCGTGTTGCACTCGATAAAAAACACGAATACGCCAAAGAATTATTGGCTTCATTGCGTGAATCGTGCGGCGAAGAGTTCACGGATTCTATTTTGAACGCTGACCAATCCGACGAAGCGGGCATTTATGAACAGCGCGAGCGCGTCGAAAAACTCAAACAACAATTACCCACTTTGACCAATCCATCCGCGCAAATATTGGCGCAAATCGCCGATAGTTTATGCAAAAAAAGCGTGTGGATTATTGGCGGTGACGGCTGGGCGTATGACATTGGTTACGGCGGTTTAGATCACGTTTTAGCAAGCGGGTGCAACGTCAACATTTTGGTTTTGGATACTGAAGTTTATTCCAACACCGGCGGACAAACGTCAAAATCAACGCCATTAGGCGCGGTAGCAAAATTTTCTGCTGGTGGCAAAGCAACCGCTAAAAAAGATTTGGCATTATTAGCGATGGATTACGGCAATGTGTATGTCGCGCACGTCGCTTATGCAGGCAAAGATACGCAAACGCTCAATGCGTTTTTAGAGGCCGAAGCGCACGATGGTCCGTCGATTATTATTGCTTACGCGCCTTGTATCGCGCACGGTGTGGATTTGTCGAACAATCATCGCCAACAAAATTTAGCGGTAAAAAGTGGGCATTGGAATTTATTTCGGTTTGACCCGCGCAAAATTAAACAAGGCAAAAATCCGATGCACTTGGATTCCGCTGAACCGTCAATTCCGTACCGCGATTTTGTGCAAACTGAAACCCGATTTAGTATGTTGTGGCAAACGCATCCCGAAGAGGCGGAACGTTTTCTAGCTCAAGCGCAGCAAGATGTGAAAAATCGCTACCATTTCTACAAACAATTAGCGGATTTGGAATGGCGCGACACCACGAGCGTTTCAGCCCTGAAAATTCAACTCAAACAGGAGAACGGCAATGATTGATTTAACGACAAATTATCTTGGTTTGAAATTGGCAAATCCGTTAGTGCCTTCCGCGTCGCCGTTGAGTAAAGATGTGGACAGTGCGCGGCGTTTGGAAGATGCCGGCGCGTCGGCGTTGGTGGTGTATTCGCTATTTGAAGAAAAAATCGAATCGGAAGCGCAGCAAATGGAACGCTTTTTTTATCAGCAAGCGATTGGACACGGTGAAGCGGATTCGTTTCATCCCGTGTCGAATAACATTCAAACCTATCAAGAAAAATATCTGACGCATCTGCAAAAACTTAAATCGGCGTTATCGATTCCTGTGATTGCCAGCTTGAATGGCACGTCGTTAAACGGTTGGGTGGATTACGGTCAGCAATTAGAACAAGTAGGCGCGGATGCGTTAGAGTTGAATATCTATCATCTCGCGGCGAATGGAGAAGAAAGTAGCGACGCTGTTGAAAATCGTTATTTAGACATTTTGCGCGAATTGAAAGCCCACGTCAGCGTTCCGATTGCGATGAAAATTTCGGCGCAATTTAGTTCGCCGATTCATTTTGCCAAACGTTTGGAAGCGGCGGGCGCGAATGGCATCACCATTTTTAACCGTTTTTATCAGCCAGACATTGATTTGGATACGTTGCAAGTTGTGCCAAAATTAGAATTATCGTCCGCGTCGGAAGCCTTATTACGCATCCGTTGGACAGCGTTATTGTATGGGTGGACAACACTTTCGATTGGCGTGACCGGCGGTTTTCATGAAACGCCGGATATAGTGAAAGCCTTATTGGCGGGCGCAGATGTGGTGCAACTTTGCAGCGTTTTGTTGAAAGAAGGAGTAGGGCGTTTGACCGAAATTCTGACGGAATTGGAATACTGGTTAATCGAACATGAATATAAATCGATTGAGCAGCTGAAAGGCAGTGTCAGCCAACAAAACGCTATTGATCCGAGTGCGTACGAACGCGCGAATTATGTGCAAATTTTAGATAATTATTCGGGTGCAACAGGCGTATTACGATGATATGAATAAATGCGATTCGGAGCGGATTAAAATTCGCTCCGAAAGTTTAGTATTAATCTTCCTTGACGGCTTTATCGGCGTTTAAATTATTCCAGCCGACGACAATTCGATAAGTCATCAAAGCAACTGTAGGGACTAAAATTAAAATGCCGAAGCCCTGTGCAAACGTTAATCCCGCTAACGCAAAACCAGCTAATGCCAACCAAGCAGTTTTAATTTGCCACTCAAAATGTGACGCTAACCAGGTTCCGGCAACCTCATCTTTATTTAAAAAATTAAGCAAAACACCAATCAATAATGGCAATCCAGCAAGGAAGAAACTTAATATCTGGCATAAATACACGATTTCCGCGACTTTTTTTAAAGACTGTAATCTTTTTGCATTTGGATTCATTGCGCTCACCTTTGTAATTTAAAATTCAAGGAAGTTTGAGCATAAGTGAAGCCTTGAAATAAGTAAAGCTAATGTAAAAATAATGTGTTAACTTTCGTCAAAAGGGGGGATATTTCCGTGAATTTAATTCAATCGTTGCTAAAACCTACCGCTTACCCGCATTCTGTGGCGACAATTGAACTGATTGAAACGCACATTTCATTTGTATTTTTAACTGGAAAATTTGTTTATAAAATCAAAAAAGCGGTGCAGTTTGATTTTTTAGATTTTTCGACGCTAGAGAAACGGCGTTTTTACTGCGAGGAAGAATGGCGGTTAAATCGTCGTTTTGCACCGGAACTTTATGTGCAAGTTGTACCGATAACTGGAGCGATTGAAAATGCGAAAATCAATGGCGGCGGCGAAATCATTGAATATGCGGTGCAAATGCGGCAATTTCCCGCGCATCAACTTTTGAGTGAAATGGCAAATCACGGGCGTTTAGACGCGCCACTGATTGACCAACTCGCCGATTTGACTGCGGATTTTCATCGTGACGCGAACATTGATATTTCTGGCAGCAGCTACGGCACAGTGGCAGAAATTCACCGTTGGTTTTCAGGCAATTTTGCAGAGATTTGTCCGATTATCGAAAACGAAAAATTTTTATCACAATTGGCGCGACTAGAAAATTGGGGCAATCAGGAATTATTAAAAAATACCTCGGTTATGCAGCAACGCAAATCACAGGGTTTTATTCGCGAATGTCATGGTGATTTGCATTTGGGCAATATTACGTTGTTTGAGAATCACGTCACGCCGTTTGATGGCATCGAATTTAATCCCGCGTTACGTTGGATTGATGTGATGAATGAAATTGCGTTTGTGGTAATGGATTTGCAGCAACGAAATTTGAAGCCGTTTGCGACTCGATTTTTAAATCGCTATTTGAGCAAAATGGGCGATTATTCCGGTTTGAGTTTGTTGCGGTATTATTTGGTTTATCGCGCGTTGGTTCGCGCCAAAATTGCGTTATTACGTTGGCAACAACATCAAAATCTGCACGATTATCAGGAAGCAGAACATTATGCGAATTTGGCGGAAGAGTTCACCACCCCGCCACCGCCGGTATTGCTGATTACGCACGGTTATTCAGGTTCGGGAAAATCGACATTGAGTCGGAAAATCGCTGAAAATTTTAGCACGATTCATTTACGTTCGGATGTGGAACGGCAACGGTTGTTTTCAACATTGAAAAATCAGGATAGTTATAGCGCGGAAAAGTCACAACAAATCTATCAACAACTGGCTAATTTTGCCGCCACGATTCTTGACGCAGGTTTTTCGGTGTTCATCGATGCGACGTTTCTAAAATGCGAACAGCGAGATTTGTTTCAAAATCTAGCGACAAAAAAGCTGGTGAAGTTTTTTATTTTGGATTTTCAGGAAGCAGAGGAGGAATTAAGTCGCCGTGTTATTCAACGGCAGCAACTGGGTAATGATGCGTCTGAAGCGACATTAACCGTGTTGCAACAACAATTACAAACCGCGCAACCTTTGACTTCGTCTGAACAAAAACAGGCTGTGTCCGTAGAAAGTGGCGCGGAAAACATATCTCAGTATTTATTTTTATTCCAAGGAGAAACACCATGACACAACAAACTAGTTACATTCGTTGGTTTAATGAGTTAACGCTTGAAGACGTGCCGCTCGTTGGCGGTAAAAATGCGTCGTTGGGTGAAATGTACCGCGAATTAGGGTCACAAGGCGTACAAGTTCCAAACGGTTTTGCAGTGACGGCGGAAGCCTATCGTTATATTTTGGATTGCGCCAACGGTTGGACGGCATTACACGACGCGCTGGACGATTTAAATCCTGAAGATGTGAATGATCTTGCCAAACGCGCTCGAAAAGCTCGCGAAATTGTTTACGCCGCGCCTATTCCCGAAGATTTAGAACAGCAAATTCTTGCCGCTTACGAAACATTACAAGCGCAATATGGCGACGAATTAAGCGTTGCCGTTCGTAGTTCCGCCACTGCTGAAGATTTACCAACCGCCAGTTTTGCGGGACAACAAGATACTTATCTCAACATTCGTGGCGCGGCGGCGTTGCTCGAATCGTGCAAACGTTGCTTTGCCAGTTTATTCACCGACCGCGCCATTCATTACCGCGTCGATCAAGGTTTTGATCATTTCAAACTCGCGTTATCGATTGGCATTATGAAAATGGTGCGCTCTGATTTATCTGCCAGCGGCGTGATGTTTTCGCTCGATACCGAATCGGGTTTTTCGGATGTGGTGTTTATCACCGGTTCTTATGGATTAGGCGAAAACGTGGTGCAAGGCGCGGTCGATCCCGACGAATTTTACGTTCACAAACCCACGTTTGAACAAGGACATCGCGCCGTTTTACGCCGAACTTTAGGCGCGAAAAAAATCAAAATGATTTACAGCGACCGCAGCACGCGCGAATCCACGCACAATATCGTCACGTCCAACGACGAACGAAATCGTTTTTGTATCAGCGATGCGGATGTGTTGACGCTCGCCGATTACGCGATAAAAATCGAAAAACATTACAGCGCAAAAGCGGGTAAAGCCAAACCGATGGATATGGAATGGGCGAAAGACGGACTCGACGGCACCTTGTACATTGTGCAAGCGCGACCCGAAACAGTGGTTTCGCAATTGCGCGGCATGATGTTGGAACAATACACGCTGACAGAAACCGCTGTGCCAATTATCACGGGGCATTCGGTCGGCAGCAAAATTGCCACCGGCAACGTCCGAATTATTGAAAATGCCGAACAACTCAGCAGTTTTAAAGCGGGTGATATTTTAGTCGCCGATATGACTACGCCCGATTGGGAACCGGTGATGAAAATCGCGTCGGCGATTGTGACGAATCGCGGTGGAAGAACCTGTTTTTCGGGTGATACGGTATTATTAACCAACGAAGGATTTTTAACATTTGAACAAATTGAACAACGTGGTCATGAGGATTTACACGTTCCGGCGTTAAATCGCGACACGCTCAAAATTGAGTGGAAAGCGGTACTCGATGTGATGAAAAAAACTGCGTCGTTGCTAGAAATTAACGTGTCGCAAACGGGACGAATGAAAGGCAATACTTTGAAAGTTACGCCCAATCATAAAATGCTCAATGTACGCGGTGGCGCGTTAGTCGATACCGAATTACACGATTTACTGGCGCATCAAGAGAGTGCTTTAGTCGCGCAATACTTACCCGCGCTCACCACCAGCACCGACAAGCAAAAGAAACTTGCTTATTTACTCGGCGGCATTATGTCTGACGGACACATTCGTCGAACTCGCACGCATGGTGAAATCGTATTTATTCAAAAACCCACGGCGGTTAAAGAGCAATTCATTGCCGCCATGAATGACGCGCTGCACAGCGTTTATGGCAAAGTGTTTAAAACCTTTGTGAAACAAGAATCACAAGGCTTTATTCGGGGGCAACAAGTCATCGGCAGTGCCAATGCCTACCGTTGTTTTTCCAAAGAAATCGCGTATGAATTACACGACGAAACTGTGACGATTACGCAAACGTTGCTCAAAGGTGAGGCGGAATTAGCGTGTTCATTTTTGGCGGGCATGATTGATGGTGATGGTTCGTTTAACAAAGGGTGCGTCAGCATTTACATTGCGAAACAAGAAGTGCTGGAAGCGGTGATTGTGGCGTGTTTGCGTTTGGGCATCGTTCCCTGTGTAACCGTGAATCGCAATATCCACAACGTTCAAATCGTTGAGCAATTGAATTTACTCAATCTCTATACGAAACGGGTGCGCTGTCACGATGGGCGGATTCGCGTTGGCACACGTTTTTTCAATACGAAACAACTTTTTTCAAAACCGCTGAATTCTGATATTAACAATCGTAGTCGCAAAAATTATCTTATCGATGAGCAACACCTGCACCACACGGTTGAAAATTTGACCGATGAGCTTTTAAAAGCGCGTTTAACCAATTTGCTGAACAGTGATTGTCGGCAGATTCGGGTGAAACATCTAGCAGAACTGCCCGCGCAAGCGGTTTATAACCTCACCGTTTCTGACCATCACAATTACATCGTGTTCACCAATCGTTACACGCCAATTTTGGTGAATAACTGTCACGCCGCGATTATCTCGCGTGAATTGGGCGTTCCAGCGGTGGTTGGTTGTGAAAATGCCACGACCACCATTAAAAATAATACGCACGTCACGGTTTCTTGTGCGGAAGGCGATGTCGGCAAAGTTTACGCGGGAGAATTAGCGTTTGATATTCAAACCACCGATTTGTCGGGCTTGAAACATCCCAAAACCAAAATCATGCTCAATATTGCCAATCCAGAAGTGGCGTTCAAAACCAGCTTTTTGCCGAATGACGGCGTGGGTTTGATGCGGATGGAATTTATCATTACCGAATATATCAAAGCGCATCCGATGGCGTTGATTCATTCGGAGCGCGTGCAAGATGCCAACGAACGTGACCAATTGGCAAATTTAACGCGCCATTACGCCACGCCGCAAGAATTTTTTATCAGCAAATTAGCGGAAGGCGTTGGTACGATTGGCGCGGCATTTTATCCAAAACCCGTCGTGGTGCGAATGTCTGATTTTAAAACGAACGAATACGCGACATTATTGGGCGGGCATTGGTTTGAATTTGACGAAGAAAATCCGATGATTGGTTTTCGTGGCGCGTCACGTTACACGCATCCTGCGTATGCGGAAGGCTTTGCGTTGGAATGTGCGGCAATGAAACGAGTGCGCGACGACATGGGTTTGACGAATGTTATTTTGATGATTCCGTTTTGTCGCCGTGTTCAAGAAGCCAAAAAAGTGTTGGATTACATGGCGGAATTGGGTTTGAAGCGCGGCGAAAACGGGCTGCAAATTTACGTCATGTGCGAAATTCCGAATAACGTAATTTCGATTGATGCGTTTTCAGAACATTTCGACGGCTTTTCGATTGGCTCGAATGATTTGACGCAACTCACGCTGGGCGTTGACCGTGATTCAGCGATTTTAGCGGAAGATTTTGATGAACGTGACGACGGCGTAAAAGAGATGATTCGTCTTGCCGTCACGGGTTCAAAACGTAACGGCAAACATTGTGGATTGTGCGGACAAGCTCCGTCCGATTATCCTGAAATGGCGCAATTTTTGGTGGAAATCGGGATTGATTCGATGAGCTTAAATCCCGATACCGTGTTAAAAACCACGCAATTAGTATTAGAAACTGAGGAAAAATTGGCAGGAAATTAACCAATCAATTCACAGTTATAACGGTAAATTTGCAATGTGTCCGACCAATAATTTTGGGGCAAACCAGTTTTTAATTTCAAGTGTTCTAAAAACTGGCGCGGGTCGGGCAAAGAATCCCAAACAGACGGTAAAAATGTGCCGCGTCGGTCGTCTTCTTGCATAATCAACCCGTCAATATGCGGACGTAATTGACTAATTAAATCGTCTTCCGAATCAAAATTCATCGGTTCGGAAGGCGTAAGAACAGAAATGTGAATCTCTAATTTTGTATATTCCGTCGCTGAAATAGGGGGGAAGCGCGGGTCATCAAATGCCGCCAAAAACGCATTTTTCGCAACATCCACCACCAACGGTTGCACCGCTTCCAACATTCCAATGCAACCGCGCAACAGTCTACCAATTTCCAACGTGACGAACGTCGCTCGAATTTCTTGAAATTCTTCGGGATAATTTTCCAGATTTATAGGCAACGGCACACCGTGTGTCAAACCATGTTGGATTGAATCTCTCGCAATTTTTATCAGTAATTTTTGTTGTTCGTTAGTTAATAACATAAGATCCATACCCTACAACTCGTGATTTATCGCCCGCCGTGTCGCCTGAATTTCTCAAATCAATCGTTTCAATTTGACGGGATTTCTTTTGCGCTAATGCTAATAAACCGCTTACACCGATTCGACCACAAGCCGAATCGTAATCTAAATGTTGATAATTTAATTGTTCGATTTTGAGACTGGTTTCCAAATCTAACCGCTGCGCCGTCGCGTAATCGTGGTAATGACTTAAATCCGAGCTAATCACAATCACCGCTTCTTCATCGTCATAAAATAACTCCAACACTTGCTCGACTTGTTCCGCTGTTGCTTCGCCGACGATAATTGGAATTAGCTTAAAATCGTTTAACACGGTTTGTAAAAAGGGTAATTGAACTTCTAAACTGTGTTCAGCATGATGCGCCTCGTCGCTGTAACCGACGAAGGGCAACGCCACTAAGTTTTGAATGACTGTTTTATCGAGTGGAATATCGCCGAGCGGCGTATTGAAAAAATCAGCATGAGAAACGGCTAAACCGTCAAAAGCCACGCGGTGTGACGGTGCCACAATAAGCACGCGCTTAATTTTATCCGCGCCCGCTTTCAAACGTGCATAAGCACTGGCGGCAATTTCGCCCGAATAAATGTAACCCGCGTGGGGAACTATTATGGCTTTAGGAACTTTGGTGGTACTTTTAACTGCGTCCAAAAAAGTGTTGAGCATCTTTCGCAATACTTCTGGATTAGCAGGATAAAATGTTCCAGCGACGGCAGGTTGACGAATTAAAACCATGATGACTCTCCGAAAATGAGTTTTCTTGCATCTCGATAATATGCCGTAAATTGTGCAATGTAAAATTAGAATCTATCTTAGAAACTTTTGGAGATATTTCATGAAAATACGATTAAATTCAGATACCGTCACCACTGATTATTGGCATTTACTCGACGACAAACGGGTGCAATGTGATTTGTGTCCGCGATTTTGTAAATTGCACGAAGGGCAACGCGGATTGTGTTTTGTGAGGCAAAATCAAAACGCGCAAATTGTCTTAACCAGTTATGGGCGTTCGAGTGGCTTTGCCGTTGACCCGATTGAAAAGAAACCGTTGAACCACTTTTATCCTGGTTCAACGGTTTTTTCGTTTGGCACGGCTGGTTGTAATTTAGCGTGCAAGTTTTGCCAAAATTGGGACATTAGTAAATCACGCGAAATGGACACGTTAATGAGCAAAGCTGAACCTGAAATGATTGCTCAAAAAGCGGTAGAATTGGGCTGTAAAAGTGTCGCGTACACTTACAACGACCCCGTTATTTTTCATGAATATGCGATTGATACGGCGATTGCGTGTCGAGAATTGGGCATCAAATCGGTTGCCGTTTCGGCGGGTTATGTTTGCCCAAAACCGCGTGTCGAGTTTTATCAATACATGGATGCGGCGAATATCGATTTAAAAGCCTTCAGCGAACGGTTTTATCATGAAATTACTGGCTCACATTTGGGCGCAATTTTGGAAACGTTGGAATATATTCACCATGAAACGTCGGTGTGGTTGGAATTAACAACTCTCATTATTCCAGGTGAAAATGATTCCGAAGCGGAATTAGAAGCGATGACACAATGGGTGATGGAAAAATTGGGGACAGATGTGCCAATGCACTTTACGGCATTTCATCCCGACTGGAAAATGCTGAACACACCGCCCACGCCGCTCGCGTCTTTATTATTGGCGCGAGATATTGCCCTTAAAAATGGCGTACGTTATGCCTACGTTGGCAACGTACATCATAAAGCGGCAGACAGCACTTATTGTCATGCGTGTGGCGGGTTGTTGATTGGGCGTGATTGGTACGAATTATCGGAATGGAATTTGAATAATAGTGGCGCGTGTTTGGCTTGCGGAACACTATGCGCGGGGCATTTTTCTAAGTCATAGCGTCGTCATAAAAATAACCTATGCTAATAATTTATTTATTCGCATAGGTGCTTTACATGTCCTCATTGCAACAAGAACTAATTACCATCCTCGAACACAAAAAACTCACGCCACATTTTCAGCCGATTGTTTCTTTTGCACAAAAGAAAATTATTGGTTACGAAGCTCTGATTTGCGGTCCTTCCAATAGTCCACTGCATAGTCCGCTGAATTTATTTGATGTGGCTGACCGCTACGGTTTAAGTTCGCAATTAGAATTTGTGTGCCGTGAATTGAGCATTAAGCATTTCGCTGATTGTAATTTAGATGCCAAATTATTTCTCAATGTTAGCCCGCGTGTTTTATTGGAACCTGATTTTAAAACTGGCGAAACGCTCCGTTATTTAAATCAATTTGGTGTGAGTCCGCATAACGTGGTGATTGAATTAACCGAACATAAACCATCGGATGATTATGAATTGATGTGTGAAGCCATGATGCACTATCGCGGCATGGGTTTTGAGATTGCGTTTGATGATTTGGGCGCGGGCTATTCGAGTCTACGTTTGTGGTCAGAATTGTTGCCAGAATACGTCAAAATCGATAGGCATTTTATTCAAGAATTGCAAAATGATTCGGTAAAACTAAATTTCGTGCGCTCGATTCAAGGCATTGCTCGTTCGCTCAATTGCAATGTGATTGCCGAAGGAATTGAGACGGAAACCGAATTTAAATTGATTGAAAAATTGGGCATTTCGCATGGTCAAGGTTATTACTTAGCGCGTCCTTCCGCGTCGCCCTTATTCACCATCAATAAAGCGATTTTTTTGTCGGATGAATTGCCTGAAAATAAAGCGATTTTTTTGTCGGATGAATTGCCTGAAAATAAAGCGATTTTTTTGTCGGATGAATTGTCTGAGAAAAAACTGCTCGATTTAAATTCAACATCCGTAGCAAGCATTGGGCGTTTTATTCTGCCCATTTCAGCTGAAACACCGATTAGCGACGTGATGAATTTGTTTCAACAACAAAGCGAGTTAACGATTCTGCCATTGGTCGATTATGACGTGGCTTCCGGTATTATTTTTCGAGATATTTTTCTATCAAAATTATTTTCAAGTCGTTACGGCATGGAATTGTACGGTCGCAAACCGATTAAAACGTTTATTGATCAAATGCCGCTCAGTGTCGATTGTGATACGCCGATTGAATTGGTGAGTCAGCTAGTTACGTCGAGTATGCGCCATGAACAGGCGTTTATTATTTCACGCGACAATAAATATATGGGCGTGGTGACCATTTTGTCGTTGTTAGAAAGAATTACACAGCAACAAATTGACAACGCTAAACACGCGAATCCGCTGACCTTATTACCGGGCAGCGTGCCAATCAATGAGATGGTTAATCAATTGATTGCTAATAAAACGCCGTTTGCATTTGGCTATTTTGATTTGGATAATTTTAAACCATTTAATGATATTTACAGTTACAGCGCGGGTGACGACATTATTAAAGCAGTAGCGACGACCTTGACGCAATGTTTGCCACCAGAAAAAGGATGCGTTGGACACATTGGCGGTGATGATTTTATTGTGATTTTTATTTGTGACGATTGGCTAGAACGCTGCAAGACGATTTTGGATGTCTTTAAAAAATTAGCACCCACTTATTACACTTCCACTGATGTGAAAGCGGGTGGGATTCATGCTGAAAATCGCAAGGGCGAAAAATGTTTTTTCCCGATAACCAGTTTATCGGTGGGATTAGTGTCGCCAAAAATTACCGCTCATTGCCAGTCTCACGTTGATATTGCTGATTTAGCGTCGTCATCGAAAAAAATGGCAAAGAAAATTGATGGTAACAGCTATTTTGTCAACCAACGCCAAAGTCCAAAAAAAATAGAAGTGATTCAGGCAAATAATTTTCACCCGAAAACGTCCGTGATTAAATTACACGCGGTCAGTTAAATTTTTGAACAAAAAAAACGCCTTAAAACCACGAGGTTTTAAGGCGTTTTTGTTTTTTAAAACTTAGCGTGAAAAACGCAATTCGCCTGCATCTTCACTGACTTTTATCACGTCACCTGCTACAAATTGTCCTGCCAAAATCATTTGCGCGAGTGGATTTTCAAGCTGTTGTTGAATCGCGCGTTTCATGGGTCTTGCACCATAAATTGGATCAAATCCCGCTTCGCCCAATAAATCCAACGCAGCGTCAGAAATTTCAAACCCGATTTCACGTTCTTGTAAGCGTCTGCGTAAATAATCGATTTGAATGGTCGAAATGGCGCGAACTTGCTCACGCCCTAACGAATGAAACACCACGGCTTCATCGATTCGATTGATAAATTCGGGGCGGAATTTCGTGACCACAATATCCATCACCGCCGATTTCATTACGTCATACATTGCCTCGCCCGACAAGGCTTGAATGACTTCCGAGCCGATGTTGGAAGTCATCACGATAATGGTATTTTTAAAGTTCACCGTGCGACCTTGACCGTCCGTCAAACGCCCGTCGTCCAAGACTTGCAACAAAATGTTGAACACATCAGGATGCGCTTTTTCAATTTCGTCGAGCAAAATCACCGAATACGGTTTGCGACGCACTAATTCCGTTAAATAACCGCCTTCTTCATAACCGACATAGCCTGGAGGCGCACCGATTAAACGCGCCACCGAATGTTTTTCCATGAATTCCGACATATCGATTCGCACCATTGCGTCGGGCGTATCGAACATAAATTCGGCTAATGCTTTGCACAATTCCGTTTTACCCACACCCGTTGGTCCTAAAAATAAAAACGAACCATTCGGACGATTCGGGTCAGAAAGTCCCGCGCGTGAACGACGAATGGCGTTGCTCACGGCTTTCAATGCTTCTTCTTGTCCGATAACGCGCTGTTTCAAATGCGTTTCCATTTCGAGCAATTTTTCGCGTTCGCCTTCCAACATTTTTGAAACTGGAATCCCCGTCCATTTCGACACGACTTCGGCGATTTCGTCTTCGGTGACTTTGTTGCGTAACAAGGTCATTTTTGACATATCGACCGTGGCGGACGCGGCAATTTGTTTTTCAAACTCTGGAATAATGCCGTATTGCAATTCGGACATTTTGGCTAAATCGTTGCTACGTCGCGCGGTTTCTAAATCCAAACGCGCTTGTTCCAACTTTTCTTTAATTGCTGCCGAACCTTGCAACGCCGATTTTTCAGCTTTCCAAATTTCTTCTAAATCCGAATATTCTTTTTCGAGTTCGCCAATTTCTTCTTCTAAAACCTGCAAACGTTTTTTCGAGGCGGCATCTTTTTCTTTTTTCAGTGCAACTTGTTCGATTTTTAGTTGAATCAAACGGCGATACAATTTGTCCATGACTTCAGGTTTAGAATCGATTTCCATACGAATTCGGCTGCCCGCTTCGTCGATTAAATCAATCGCTTTGTCGGGCAATTGGCGATCAGAAATATAACGGTACGACAACGTTGCTGCCGCGACAATCGCGGGATCGGTAATATCCACGCCATGATGGACTTCGTATTTTTCTTTCAAGCCGCGCAAAATCGCAATCGTATCTTCGACGCTCGGTTCATCGACCAAAACTTTTTGAAAACGTCGTTCTAATGCGGCATCTTTTTCGATGTATTTACGGTATTCGTCCAAGGTCGTCGCGCCAACACAATGCAATTCACCTCGCGCCAACGCGGGTTTGAGCATATTTCCCGCGTCCATTGCGCCTTCAGCTTTTCCCGCGCCAACCATCGTGTGCAATTCGTCGATGAACAAAATGACTTGTCCTTCTTGTTTCGCCAAATCGTTCAAAACGGCTTTCAAACGTTCTTCAAATTCGCCGCGAAATTTTGCGCCTGCAATCAACGCCGCCATATCGAGCGACAAAACTTGTTTGCCTTTCATGCCTTCTGGCACTTCGCCGTTGACAATGCGTTGCGCTAAACCTTCGACAATTGCGGATTTACCCACGCCAGGTTGACCGATTAACACCGGATTATTTTTGGTGCGACGTTGTAACACTTGAATCGTGCGGCGAATTTCGTCATCGCGTCCAATCACTGGATCCAATTTTCCCTGTTCCGCGCGTTCGGTTAAATTCATCGTGTATTTATTTAACGCGCCACGCTGATCTTCGGCATTTTGCTCGTTGACCGCTTCGCCGCCGCGTAATTTTTCAATCGCGGGTTCGAGTAATGCTTTTGAAATGCCAAACTTTTTGAAAATTTCCGTTAATGAACCTTTTTCATCCGCAACGGCTAACAAAAATAATTCGCTCGAAATAAAGGTGTCGTTACGTTTTTGTGCGAGTTTGTCGGTGATATTTAATAAACGGTCGAGTTCATTCGATAAACGCACGTCGCCGCCCGTGCCACTGACGCTGGCTAAACGATTGAGTGTTGCGACCAATTCAACCCGCAAATTCGGCACGTTGATATTACTTTGTGCGAGTAACGGTTTGATGCTGCCGCTTTCTTGATCGAGTAACGCCAGCAATAAATGTGTGACTTCAATAAATTGATGATCTTTGCCCAACGCCAAACTTTGCGCGTTGGCTAACGCTTCCTGAAATTTACTGGTTAATTTGTCCATTCTCATCGCGGTGTCTCCTAGAAAGTAAGTGATTTAACTCAGTTTAACAATGGGGCAAATTGACCGCTAATTCAAGGAAATATTTTTTCCTGTTTAGGCGTTTTGAAAGAAACGAAGCGCGTTTCGTCCCGATATTTTGGCTTGATACATGGCAATATCCGCGTGTTTGAGCGGTTCATCCGTGGATTTTTCATGACCCGTAAAAATCGCCACCCCAATGCTAGGCGTGCTGTGATAATCGTGCGTGCCAAGCTGATAATTTTTGTTCAACGTCGCGAGAATTTTTTGACCAATACTGTCAGCTTGCTTTGCCGCAACCTCGTCTTCTTTGTTTAAATCCGTCAGCATTACCACGAACTCATCGCCGCCAAAACGCGCCACCGTGTCGGAATCACGCAAGCAATCATGCAAACGTTGCGCGACTTCTTTCAAGAGTAAATCGCCCATGTCATGCCCTAACGTATCATTAAGCGTTTTGAAGTTATCCATATCAATAAACAATACCGCGCCTTTTGTTCCATTGCGTTTATTCTTCGCAAAAGCGATTGTTAATCTATCAAAAAGTAACCGTCGATTTGGTAAATTGGTCAAGGGATCATAGAACGCTAAACGTTCAATTTCGTCGGTGATGGCTTTGTTTGTCGTAATATCCATAAATGTGGCAACATAATTCGTGATGTTGCCCTCGCTATCTTTTACGGCAGTAATACAGAGATTTTCGGGATAAATATCACCATCTTTTCGTCTATTCCAGATTTCACCGTGCCAATAACCGAGCTGACTGATAGCTTCCCACATTTCAGCATAAAAATGAGCATCATGGCGATGTGACTGTAGTATGCGGGGATTTTTCCCGATTATTTCTTCGGCGGAATAACCGGTAATTTCACTAAAAGCCTTATTGACGCGAAGAATCGTTCCGTCCGCCGCCGCGACAAACATCCCTTCTTGCGATTCAAAAATCACTGCTGCAATGCGTTGTATTTCCACCAATTCATCGGCACGTTGTTGTGCTTGGTGTAACGCCAATTCGCCACGAAGCGTGCGAGCGTATTTCAATAATGCGGTCTCTAATATCCCTAAATCAACCGGTTTCACCACATATTTATCGACACCCAAATCAATGGCGAGGTGAAAATAGCGCGGTTCTTCAAAAGCGGTGGTGAGAATAATCGGTATTTTGGGATTGATAGCCCGCATGGCAGCACCCATTTTCAAGCCGTCCATTTCGGGCATTAACACATCGGTAATAACTATATCGGGCTGACATTGCTGAAAAAGGCTCAAACCTTCTTGACCATTCGTGGCTAAATATAAATTCGCACACCGGCGGTTAAGAAATTGCGCTAACTGCTTACGAATAATCACTTCATCTTCGACATAAAGAATGTTTAAGGTTTTGAGAAATGCTAAATCGCCGTTGTCATCATTCACACTGGTTTTCCTTTTCAATAATTGTGTTAAGTGTTGCGTTGCTGGGTGTAGAAATCGTAAATTCTGCCCCATGCGGTATATTCCGCACACTGATTTTTCCGTTCATGCTATTTTCAATAATCATTTTCGACATATAAAGTCCAATCCCGCTGCCACTTTCTTTGGTGGAAAAATACGGCTCAAACAGACGTTTTAAAATGTTCTCGTTAATCCCGCCGCCATTATCCGAAATAACGGTTTGTGTGAAATTATCGACATGGTTCAACCGCACCGTAATTTGTCCGCTCTTACCATCACCATTGTGCGCCAAAATGGCTTCTTTGGCATTTGTTATCAAATTAAGTAACACTTGCGAGTATTCATTCGGAAAGCCCATCGCTTTTATATCGTCTGGCGCGTCAACAATGAATTCGATATTGTGCGTTTTAAAACTGGCTTCTACTAACGCAATCGCGCTTTGAATGGCTTTTCTCAAACTGAAAAGTTCTTTCTCTTTGTCTGGACGAAAGAAATTCCGAAAATCGTTAATCGTACTCGACATTTTCTCAATGCACAGCCAGCCATCGTCAACTTGACGGTCTAAATAGCTGTCCGTTAATTCATTAAATCGGGCGGCATCTTTCAAATTCCCCAACACCAACCCGAGCGCATTCAACGGTTGTCGCCATTGATGCGCGATATTGTTAATCATTTCACCCATCACCGCCAAACGCGATTGTTGAATCAACAAATGATCTTTTTCACGGTTACGCGCCACTTCCTCTTCCACGCGCTGTTCCAAAGAGGCGTTAAACTGTTCCATTTTGGTTATTAGTCGCGCATTTTCCAATGAAATCGCGGCTTGTTGACTTAATGATTCAATGGTTCGCACGCGGTTTGTGGTAAATACATTGGGCGCAAGGCGGTTTTCTAAATACAGCAACCCGATGAGTATTCCCTTTCGGTGCAACGGCACGCAAAGCAACGAACGTAAACCGAGTTGGGAAACTTCGGGTAAATGTTTAAATTCCTCTGAAGTTTCAGCATCGTCCACAACAATGGTTTTCATCGTGCGACACGCATAATGCACAATGCCTTGGCACAATTCCGTCATGGTATGTAAGAGTTTCATCTCTAAATGTGTTTTTTCACTCACATGACTGGCGGCAAGAACAGACCAAATGCCATCTTGTTGAATTAACAAATAACCGTGTTGTGCGCCGCTTGATAGCAGCACCATATCCATAATTTTCTCGAGCAATTTGTCTTCATTGATTTCAGCCGATAACGCTAACGAAGATTGCACCAAATAATCGACATCCAAATTCGGCAATATTAAATTGTCGATATTGGCGGTGGAGCTATTTTCAGCATCCCTTTGAGTTTCAAAATAGTCGGGATGATTTTCTAATAACTGTATTTCTTTGCCTTGTGCGCCACATTGTTGGTACAAATGCCGCGCGGTACAAAAATAATGTCCGCTACTTTGAAAGCCCGATTCGTGTAACCATATACCAAAATTTTCTTTCGCAAAACCTTCCAAAAATGTATAGCCTAATCGGTGCGCGGATTCGATGGCGTTTAAATAAGCACCGCAAACGTCTTCAAAACGCGAAAAAACCACGGCGTATTCCGCTCGATAAAGTTGCAAATACGGCTGCAACAAAACGCCCAAACTTGCCCATTCCTCAACGAGCAGAATTAAAGAAGCAAGTTTTACCCGCAATCCGTTTTTATCGCCGCCATCTTGTCGATGGAACCGCAATAAATTTAAGGCTTGAAATACATACCATTGCCGTTTCAACACGTTATCGGTTAAACCGGTCAAATAACAATGCACTTTTTCAAAACTCGCATTTGCCGCCTCATAACGCCCGTAGTAATAATGGCTCATCCCTAAATGGACAAAATAACTGCCCGCCGCCGCCTCATAACTACAACTTTCCCATGTACGCAACGTTTCAGCCATTGAAATTAACGGGGCATTCGCGCTTTTCATCGGTTCAATCCAACCGGATTGCATCGCTTGCGCGATAGCGACTGAAAAACTCAATTGATTTTTTTGTGAAAATTCCAAACACGCGCTCGCCACTTTTTCAATCGCCTGAAAATTCGCGCCTTGAACCTGTAAATTCCACATCAAGGGCGCGTAAATCAAACCGGCGTTGTACAAATCGCCACAGTTTTTACCGCTTTGAATTCCTTTTTCACAATAAGCGACGATGTCTGCGGGATGACTGCGTGAGTGCATATTACACCAGGCAATTCCATTGATGCCGCGTGTCGCGCCAAACGTGTCGGGATAGCGCGTGCATAATTCGCGAGCCAAATCTTCGTAACGAAACGCTAATTCAAACAGCCCTTTTTCGCCTAAATTTAAACCCATAATCGAAAATGAATAAATCACGGATTCATCCATGCCGCCTTGCAAACAAAGCGTGGTCGATTGGGCAGCGGCTAAATACAGCTGCGAAACTTGCCCCGTCATGTATAAATCTGGAATTAATTCGCTATAAAACGCCAATTCAATTTTGTTGCGCCGCTCGGTGGTAAAAGGCATTTCCAGAATTTTTTGCCACACGTCGGTGTTGTTTTTATGAATTTTGGCGATGAGTTCAGCGGCTTTTAATTCTGCTTTCCTTGAATCCTCAAGAAGTGATTGATTGAAATAATTCAAACCTCGATTGGCGGTTTCAATCGCTTTGATAAAATTGCCAATCGACGACAACGAAGTCGTTTGTTCCGCTAACGCTTCGGCGCAATCTAAATCATCCACGGCACGAAACAACAGCGTATCCAATAATTTTTCCGATAAATCAGAACGCCCCACCATCAATTCGGTTTTCGCCAATCGTTGATGCAACCGAAACGTCAGCGCGTACTGGCTTTCCCACGCATCGGCAGGTAATAACTCCAGACCGTAACGGTAGTATTCATTCGCGGCGTTGGTTGCCAACGCATTTAAGGCTTTATTTCCGGCGTGAAAATTCAGCGTGATTAAATTCAACGTTTCGTTTTCCGTCAACGTGTCGGGACGACCTAAATTCAAATGCGCGGCAACAGTAAATAAATTGTCTTGGCGTTCCAATTCAACGCCAATCGGTGTGTCGCCTAACAAATGTTGCCCGATACGCCAATGAATCGCGCGGCGTTGTTCGGAATTCAAAAAACGTAACACCGCTTCCTGCACGCGGTCGTGAACAAATTGTAATTTGGTTTTACGTTCAATCAATAAACCCAAACTTAACACCGGTTTCAACAGTTCAAACAAGGTTTGATACGATATTTTTTTAATCCGTGATATTTCTTCCACTGAAAATCGATTGCCGACACACGCGCCCAGCATCAAAATATCAATCGTTTCGGGGGGCAATTGAGAGACTTTTGAACTGAATAAGTCCACCACGTTGGTGGGCATATTGGATTGGCTGATTTTCATCATATCCCAGCCCCATTGCCCGTTTTTATTGAGCCGCAACAAGTTTTCATTGTGCAACCACGACAAACTTTCGCTGACAAATAACGGATTGCCTTCGGTCAAATCACCTAAAAAACGAGATAATTCGACGCATTGACTAAGCGGCAAATCTAAAATATACGCGACCATTTCATGGCAATCACTGGCATTGAGTTGTGTTAAACGCAAATCATGCAGCGGCAAACCTTTTTTCTGCATCGCTCGCATAAGCTGACTTAATGGATGATGTTCATCCACTTCGTTATTTCGATACGCGCCAATAAAAAATAAATACGGATAATCCGCCACATTCGCAAATAAATAATCCAAAAAATCAAACGTGGCACTGTCGCACCACTGCAAATCGTCGATAAACAAAACTAGCGGATAATTCTGTTGAGCTAAACACGCTAGAAATTGCCCCAACACATTATTAAACCGATGCCGCGCTTCCACGGGCGGCAAATTCGGCACGTCCGGTTGTGCGCCGATTAGGATGGTTAATTCTGGAATAACATCTGTAATAATGCGCCCTTGCGACGCGAGCGTTTCTAAAATTCGGTTTTGCCAATAAGCAACTTGCGCGTCACTTTCTGTTAATAGCGTGCGAATTAGATTTCGTAACGCTTGCAACAACGAACTGTACGGAATGTTTTTTTGATATTGGTCAAATTTTCCCGAGGTAAAATAACCACGATGTTCAACCAGCGGGCGTTGCAATTCTTGAATTAAACGGGTTTTGCCAATGCCAGGCAAACCCGAAATAAACACCGACGCAAACCCGCCGCGCGTCACTAAATCATATTGCTGCAAAACAGTTTTCGATTCTGCCAGTCGCCCGACCATTTTAGAAATAAACACCACGCGGCGTAGATGGTCTTGCAAGCCAACTTTAAATAGGATTATCTGCCCTGAAGCGGCGAATTCTTCCGCGCAACGATGTAAATCTGCGTAAAGTCCCAAGCCACTTTGATAACGTTTTTCGGGTTCTTTCAAACACATTTTGGCAATAATATCATTCAAAATAGGCGGGATATTTTTATTAACCTGATGAACGAGCGGAACTTCTTCTGCGAGGTGAGAATGGATTAACTCCAGCGGATCGGTACTTTTGAACGGCAATTCACCCGTTAGCAACTGATAAAACACAATGCCCAACGAATACATATCGGTTGAAAAATCGACACGATGATTGATACGCCCCGTTTGTTCTGGCGACGTGTAAGCGAGCGTGCCTTCAATAAAACCTGGGTCGTAAATAAAATGACTAATTTCATGAATATCAATCGGCGTAATGAAATCCGTCACTTTAATGTCGAGTGTGTCAGGTTGAATTAAAATGTTGTGCGGTTTAATGCCGCCGTGAATAATGCCCGCTTCGTGAATCACGTTGATAATTTGCGCCAATTCAGTGGCACAACGAAAAAAATCATGCAGCGAAATGGGCTGTTTCCCGCACCATTGATTGAGTGAAACGTAACCCGAAAAGTAAGGTTTCACAATAAATTGCACCTGACCAAAACATTCAAACGCATCCGGCGTAATCACACGCACATCGTGGATAATTTTCAACCGTTCAATTTTTTGGCGTAGATAACGCTTCTGACTTTCTTGAAGTAAGGGATGCTTAAAAAGTTTGAGAATGTAATAATCCGTTGCGTGTTGTTTAGAAACGGCTTTAAACACGATTGATTCTAAACTTTCGCCCACCTGTTCAAGTAAACGATAATGTGGAATTTGTGCCGCGATGTTGCTCATTTTCATGATAAATCAGCTGGTAATTTCATATAAGGGCTTTATTTGAATAATCATTAAAACAAGTTGAAGTGTAACAAAGGAAACGCTTGAATTACACGACTTTGTGGGCTACAAAACAGTTTTTATTTGCACAAGGGGAAAAAGATGACATCTATTCAAGGTTGGGCGGCGCACGGTTCTAAAGAAAAACTCGAACTGATTTCGGTTGAACTGCCCGAATTAGGCGCGGAAGAGGTTGCGTCATAGTATCCAAAACGCTGATATTTTCTAATATTTGTTAATAATCTTAATGCGTTGTTTTCAGTGAAAATCCAGTATAAAATGCACTTGCTGGCACTGTTCCTTCTGGCGAAAACCAAGCCCTTTGCCAGCAAACAAAGAGCGGAGCGGTTTTATAGCTTCGCATTGGTAGATACACCCGCTCATAACACTATTATGGGATGCAGTTAACGAAAGTTAAGAAAAAAGTATCGGTTGAAATCATTGTAGAACATTGTGGCGTTTGTCATTCTGATTTATCGATGCTGAACAACGATTGGGGATTTTCCAATTATCCGCTTATTGCCGGACACGAAGTGATTGGCAAAATTAGCGCAATCGGCAAAGATGTGAAAGGGTTGAAAATTGGGCAGGCGGTTGGCGTGGGTTGGAATTCGGGCAGTTGTATGCACTGTCACGAATGCGTGACGGGACAACATAATCTTTGCAGTCAAGCATTGCCGACGATTGCGGGCGGACATTACGGCGGTTTTGCCGATAAAATGCGAGCGCATTGGGTGTGGGTGATTCCGCTGCCCGAAAAACTCGATTTGCGTTCTGCGGGGCCGTTGTTGTGTGGTGGAATTACCGTTTTCGCGCCATTTTTGAATTTCAATATCAAACCGACTGACCACGTTGGCGTGGTGGGAATTGGCGGTTTAGGGCATTTAGGTTTGAAGTTTGCGAAGGCGTGGGGCTGTGAAGTGACGGCGTTTACCAGTTCACAATCGAAAATCGAAGAAGCGAAAACGTTGGGCGCACATAACGTGATTTCCAGTTATGACAGCGCGTCGATTTTGACTGCGACGAATTCGTTGGATTTGTTGTTGGTGACGGTCAATGCGCCGCTAGATTGGGCGACGTTGTTAAAAACGTTAAAACCGAACGGACGAATGCACGTTGTGGGCGCGGTACTTGAACCGATGCCTATTCCTGCGATGGGATTGATTTTTGGGCAAAAAAGCGTTTCGGGTTCGCCCACGGGTTCACCGGCGGCAATTGCAACGATGTTGGAATTTGCGGCGCGACATCACATCGCGCCACAAGTTGAACATTTTCCACTGAGTCGCGTGAATGACGCATTGGCGCATTTAGCCGCAGGAAATGCGCGTTATCGCATTGTTTTGGATGCAGATTTTTAGATTATGAATGGTTGATTTCTCCGTGGCGTTTCAGCGGGGAAATCAAGCAAAAAAGTTTTCGCGCTTCTTCCAAAATCAACACACTGCTCGCCACCATTATCACGCACAAACCATCATTTAAATCCAAATCCGCCGTGCGAAAAATCGTTTGCGCGAATTCCCATTGCGCCATGCTGATTTGCAGCGCGACGACTGAAATGAGTGACAACCACAACCAGCGATTTTTAAAAAATTGACGATTTAAAGCCGTGCCTTTTTCTGTGCGTGCGTTGAAAACGTTAAATACTTGAAAAAATACAAATGTGGTAAAAGCCAGCGTTTTGGCGTGTTCAGCGTCATGAATTTGTAAATCATAAAACAAAATTCCTAATGTGCCGCTCGCCATAATCACGCCGTAAAACAGCAATTGCGCCAAGCGTCGCCACGACAATAATTGCGCCGTCGCCAAACGGGGCGGTTCGTTCATGGTATTTCCGCGAACGGGATCAACGCCTAACGACATCGCGGGCGGGCCATCCATGATGATATTTATCCACAACAATTGAATCGCCGTAAAAGGCAGCGGCAAATTCAACAACGGCGCAATCGCCACGCACAAAATCGCGCCAATGTTGGTCGAAAGTTGAAAGCGAATAAACTTTACCATATTGTCGTAAATGCCACGCCCTTCGCGGACGGCGTTCACAATCGCGGCAAAATTATCGTCCGTCAAAATCATCGTGGCGGCTTCTTGCGCGACATCCGTTCCGCTTTTTCCCATCGCAATACCAATGTCCGCAGTTTTCAACGCGGGCGCATCGTTCACGCCGTCGCCCGTCATCGCCACAATATGACCTGCTTTTTTGAGTGCGTTCACGAGGCGCATTTTTTGTTCGGGTGCAGTTCGGGCAAATACGCCAATATCGTCAATCCGTGCCGCTAATTCATCGTCACTTAATTCTGCTAAAGCGCGTCCTTCTAAGGTTTCGCCGTACAATCCCAATTCTCGCGCAATCGCTGTGGCGGTTGTCGATTGGTCGCCGGTAATCATTTTGACGGCAATTCCAGCGCGTTGACAACATCGAATTGCGTCACGAACTTCGGCACGCGGCGGGTCTTGTAAACCAATTAAGCTGATGAAATTTAACTTTTCAATGTGTCTGAAAAAATTATTTTCTGCAAAGTCACAAACTGGAATTTTCCCCGTCGCCATTCCCAAAACGCGCAAGCCCGTTTGCGCCATTTCAGTATTTTTCGCCAACAAAACCGCGTGTTCTTCGGTGGTCAAATTGCACCGTTCTAAAATCACTTCGGGTGCGCCTTTGACGAAAATCAAAATTTCGTCGCCTTGTTGGTGAAACGTCGCCATAAATTTGTGTTCGGCATCGAATGGAATTTCTGCCAAACGCGGAAATTCCATTCGCGCGTGGTCGTCATTCAAACCGCCTTTTTCTGCGAACTTTAACAACGCGCCTTCCATCGGGTCGCCGATAATTTTGTCATTGTGAAATTGGCTGTCGTTGCACAATATCAGCGGCAACAATAATTCGTTTTGCGGCAAAATTTCATCGTTCACAAAATGCGTTTCGCCACGATAAAAAAACTGTCGCACCGCCATTTGATTCAACGTCAGCGTACCCGTTTTATCGGTGCAAATCACGGTGGTGCAACCGAGCGTTTCCACCGCTGACAACCGTTTGACGATGGCTTTGTGTTTTGCCATTCGGTGCATTCCCAACGCCAATGTCACGGTGACAACGGCGGGCAAACCTTCGGGAATTGCGGCAACGGCTAAAGCAATCGCGGTAAACGCAGTTTCAATCAACGGTTCGCCGCGCCACAATGCGCTGGCAAATAACACCAACACAATCACCAACGCCAATGCTGCCAAGCGTTTGCCTAAACGGTCGAGTTGATTTTGTAACGGCGTGGGCTGTTCGTCGGTTTCGGTGAGAAGTTGCGCGAGTTTGCCGATTTCGGTATCCATGCCTGTGGCGGTGATGAGCATTTCAGCCCGTCCGCGTGTGACGACGTTGTTCATAAAAAGCATATTTGAGCGTTCGGCAAGCAGCGTATTTTCAGGCAATTCATTCGTATTTTTAGAAACGGGCAACGATTCGCCCGTTAATGCTGATTCGTCAATTTCGAGTCCAAACGCTTTGAGCAACCGCCCGTCAGCCGGAATTTTATTGCCCGCTTCGAGCAACACAATATCGCCTTGAACAAGATTTTTCGCGGCACAAACGCTGATTTGATTATCGCGGCGCACTTTCGCTTGTAACGACAACATTTTTTTCAATGCGGCGAGGGATTTTTCGGCTTGAAATTCTTGATAAAAACCGAGCAGCGCGTTGATAAAAACCACCGTCATAATCACTACGCCATCGATTTTATCGCCAATAAATGTCGCTAAAAATGCGGCGGCGATTAGCACTAAAATCAAAATGCTTTGAAATTGCGCGAAAAAAAACCACCAGGCAGATTTAGGTGGTTTTTCGTGGAGTTGATTTGCGCCGTCACGTTTTAATCGGGCTGCTGCTTCGATTTGGGTTAAACCAATTTGCGTGGTTTGTTGTTGTGCGAGGGCTTTTTCAACAGTTAATGCGTGCCAGTTTGTTGATGTTTTCATTTGTACACTCCCAATCAAAAAATTATGAAATTCATTTTTAACCTTGGGAAAAACTATACCACACGACAAACCGCACGTTGAAAATTAACTCGTTTTGGCGCGTTTCGCCTCATTCCAAAGCGCGTCTAATTCTTCTAATTCACATTCTTTCAAAACTCGCCCCGATGCGGCGACGTGTTTTTCAATGTAATGAAAACGTTTGGAAAATTTTTGTGTGCTTTGTTTTAAAGCAATTTCAGGATTGACGTTTACATGTCGCGCCAAATTCACCACGACCAATAACAAATCACCGATTTCTTCTTGAATGTGCGCTTGGTCGCCAGATTCCCACGCTTCTTTGACTTCGTCTAATTCTTCCAACACTTTGTCGAAAACAGGCGGCACTGTTTTCCAATCAAAACCATGTTGAGCGGCGCGATCTTGAATTTTTTCACATTCCAAAAGGGCAGGGAGTGAACGCGCCACACCAGATAAAACGCTTTTCGATTCGGGATTTTTTTCTTTGCGTTCATCAGCTTTGGACTGTTCCCACGCGGTATGACGTTCGGCATCGGTTTCAAAAACAGCATCCGCAAAAACGTGTGGATGACGGCGAATCAATTTATCAGCAATCGATTCGGCGACCTGCTCAAACGAAAACAAGCCGCGTTCATTGGCAATTTGCGAATGAAACACGACTTGTAATAATAAATCACCTAATTCAGAGCGCAAATCGTCTAAATCTTCGCGTTCAATTGCGTCAACGACTTCGTAGGCTTCTTCGATAACGTAAGGAATTAAACTGGCAAAATCTTGTTTAACATCCCACGCGCAGCCTGTTTCGGGGTGACGCAATTGCGCCATAATATCGAGCAAATTTTGCGTATTTTTAAGCATGGATTTATTTAGAAGCTGCTGCCGAAGCTGTCTTGATAACGTTGTTTGAACGTTTCAGAATTAAACGAATGATTTTGTGTACCGTGCTGTTCGATTTTGATTGCGCCCATTAACGACGCAATCCGCCCCGTGATTTCCCAATCTAAATCATTCAATAAACCGTACAACAAACCTGCGCGATACGCATCGCCGCAACCCGTCGGATCAGAAAGTTTGGCAGCGGGTGCGGCGGGGATTTTAATTTGTTTACCGTCGGTGTAAATCGTCGAACCTTCGCCACCCTGCGTAATGATTAACGCTTCCACTTTTTCAGCCAATTGCGCTAACGATAAACCCGTTTTTTCTTGCATCAATTCCGCTTCGTAATCGTTCAATGTCAACCATGTCGCTTGGTCGATAAGTGTCAATAATTCCGTGCCATCAAACATCGGCATGCCTTGACCTGGATCAAAAATAAACGGAATTTCTAATTCGGCGAATTGTTGGGCGTGCAACTGCATTCCGTCTTTACCATCAGGTGAAACGATGCCAATTCGGATGGTGTTTTCAATGGTAGGAATCGAATTCAGATGCGAAAAATTCATTGCGCCAGGGTGAAACGCAGTAATCTGATTACTGTCTTCATCGGTAGTAATATACGCCTGTCCCGTAAATTGATTTTCGATAAGACGAATATATTGATCGTTGATTTGGTGCTGATTTAACCATTTGGCATAAGGTTCAAAATCATGCCCGACGGTCGCCATAATAAAGGGTTCTTCGTTTAATAATTTTAAATTGTAAGCGATGTTTCCCGCGCAACCACCAAACTCGCGTCGCATTGTCGGCACAAGAAATGACACGTTCAACATGTGAACTTTTTCGGGCAAAATGTGGTGCTTAAATTTATCGTGAAACACCATGATGGTGTCATACGCCATCGAACCGCAAATTAACGCACTCATAATTACCTCTTAAAAAATTAAAATAACAGACCAAGTAATTGACGCCCAAATCAGGGACAGCATAACAGCGGCTGACCCAATGTCTTTAGCGCGTCCAGAAAGTTCATGATGCTCCAAACCAATTCTATCAATTGCAGCTTCAACGGCAGAATTCAATAGCTCAACGAGCAACACTAAAATCACGCTGCCAATTAACAACAATATTTCAATCGATGTTTTAGCTAAATAAATTGCAGCAGGGACGGAAATGATTAGCAGCAAAACTTCTTGCCGAAAGGCTTCTTCATGTTGCCAAGTGGCTTTGAAACCTGCTGCTGAAAAAAATGCGGCGTTGTAAATCCGTTTTAAACCTTTTGCATTTTGATTTGCCATAACTATGCGGCAATCATGGTTTCGTATGCGGCGAATGAAAGAAGTTTTTCGATTTCAAGTAAATCGTCGGCTTTGACGCAAAATAACCATGCTTCGTAAGCGGAATCGTTAATTTTCTCTGGGTCATCTATCACAGCTTGATTGATGGAGATAATCTCACCAGAAACGGGACTCGAAATATCGGAAGCGGTTTTGACGGATTCAATAGTGGCACAACTTTCGTTTGCTGTAACGTGTTGACCAATTTCAGGTAAGGTGACGTATACTAAATCACCCAATTCTTCTTGTGCGAAATCAGTAATGCCAACGCGTACGACGCTATCGTCTTCGACTTGCGCCCATTCGTGGGATAAAGCGTATTTTAAGTGTTCAGGCAAAAGACCCATGACAGAATTCCTGCGTGGTAAAAGTAGAATTTGTGGAATTTATTTAACAAAAGCGAGAATGTATAGCGAAGATAATGGCGTCCCCAAGGGGGTTCGAACCCCTGTTACCGCCGTGAAAGGGCGGTGTCCTAGGCCACTAGACGATGGGGACTAGATATTGTGAAAATTTTGAAATTTAAATCTAAAAATGGCGTCCCCAAGGGGGTTCGAACCCCTGTTACCGCCGTGAAAGGGCGGTGTCCTAGACCACTAGACGATGGGGACTAGATAATACTTGGTGGAGCTAAGCGGAATCGAACCGCTGACCTCAACACTGCCAGTGTTGCGCTCTACCAATTGAGCTATAGCCCCGTATTGAGACGCGAATTCTACAGGTTTTGAGTTTAATGTCCAGTTTAAATTTACATTTTGAGTGTTTTTACGGTTCAAACTGAACATTTTCACGACAAATGAACGCATTTTGATGTTATTTAAGGCGATATTCTGCGGAACGTGCGTGAGCGGTCAGACTTTCACCGCGCGCTAACGTCGAAGCGATTTTACCCAACATATTCGCGCCATCGGCTGAACAATTGATTAAACTTGAGCGTTTTTGAAAATCATAAACACCCAACGGCGACGAAAAACGGGCGGTGCTTGAGGTGGGCAAAACATGATTCGGTCCCGCGCAATAATCGCCCAAGGCTTCGGCGGTATAACGTCCCATAAAAATTGCGCCCGCGTGACGAATGTGTTCACACAAACTTTCTGGATTTTCGACCGATAATTCCAAATGCTCAGGTGCGATTATATTGGCAACTTCGGCGGCTTGTTCCAAATCTTTAACCAAAATTAACGCGCCACGATTTGTTAGCGACGTACGAATAATTTCAGCGCGTTCCATTGTCGGTAAAAGCGCGTTAATACTGGCTTCAACCGCTTCCAAATACGCCGCATCGTCACTAATCAAAATCGCTTGCGCGTCTTCATCGTGTTCCGCTTGTGAAAATAAATCCATCGCAATCCAATCGGGATTCGTTTTGCCATCACAAATAATCAAAATCTCAGAAGGCCCTGCAATCATATCAATGCCGACTTGACCAAAAACCATTTTTTTTGCTGTCGCAACGTAGATATTTCCTGGCCCAACAATTTTTGCCACAGCTGGAATACTTTCCGTTCCATAAGCTAATGCCGCAACCGCTTGTGCGCCACCAATTGCAAAAACTCTGTCCACGCCCGCTAAATACGCCGCCGCCAAAACCAATTCATTTGTTTCACCGTTTGGCGTTGGTACAACCATAATTAACTCTGGCACGCCTGCAACTTTTGCCGGAATCGCGTTCATTAAAACAGACGATGGATAAGCCGCTTTTCCACCTGGTACATACAATCCCACGCGATCTAACGGTGTGACTTTTTGACCCAAAACGGTTCCGTCCGCTTCGGTATATTGCCACGATTCCATTTTCTGTTTTTCGGCATACGCCCGAACTCGTTGTGCTGCTTGTTCCAATGCGTGCGCTTGCTCAGTCGGTAAATTATCCCAAGCCGCTTTTAATTTTTCTTTGGGAATTTCTAATTCGCTAGCTTCAGAAACGTGGCAATGGTCAAAGCGATTCGTGTATTCAATCACCGCCGCATCACCGTTTTTTCGCACATCAGAAATAATGTCCAAAACACGTTGATGAATCGCTAAATCGTCCGTTTCGTTCCACGCCAATAAATCGTGTAATTGATTGGTGAAATTGGCATCGCTGGCATTCAGTTTTTTAATGGTGATATTTGTCATAATTTTTTGAGTTTAAAAGTGTATTTAATGTGCAAATTCTACGGTTAATACAGTCGATTTGAAAGATGGATTTTTTTAATCCTCTTCCCATGCACAAAACGAATTCATCATTACTCGTTTATTGCTCATATTTTCCTCAGCTTGAACATTAAAAAGCGCGAATAAATTCGCGCCCACATTTTACTTGTTTGAATGTTTTTAACTTATAGCTCGCGTGTCGAACTAAATTTAATATCGGGATAACGCTCTTGCGCCAATTGTAAATTCACCCGACTATTCGCCACATAAACCAAATAACCCCCGCCATCTTCCGCCAAATTATCAAAGGCTTTCTTTTTGAATTCGTCCATTTTCGCGGGATTTTCTGAACTTACCCAACGCACCGCTGAAATCGGAATCGCGTCATAAACACACTCAACATTGTATTCGCCTTTCAAACGATACGCCGTCACGTCAAACTGCAACACGCCGACCGCGCCTAAAATCAAATCGTTGTTTTTCAACGGACGGAACAACTGCGTCGCGCCTTCTTCAGTCAATTGAATCAAGCCTTTTTGTAACGCTTTGGCACGAAGCGGGTCTTTCAACACCACCCGACGGAATAATTCGGGCGCGAAATACGGAATGCCGCCATATTTCAAGGTTTCGCCTTGCGTGAACGTGTCGCCAACTTGAATTGTACCGTGATTGTGCAAACCAATAATGTCGCCCGCGTAAGCCTCTTCAACCGCGTTTCGTGTCGCCGCTTGAAAGGTAATCGCATTCGCAATTTGAATCGTTTTGCCTAAACGAACGTGGTGAATTTTCATGCCTTTGTCGAATTTCCCCGAACAAACCCGCAAAAATGCCACGCGGTCACGGTGCGACGGATCCATATTTGCCTGAACTTTGAACACAAAACCGGTGAATTTATCTTCGTTTGGCAATACTTCACGCTGAACCGCTTTGCGGGGCAACGGCGACGGCGCGTATTCCACGAAGGCATCGAGCAACTCCAAAATACCAAAATTATTCACCGCCGAACCAAAGAAAACGGGCGTTAATGTTCCCGCTAAATAATCAGGCAAATTAAATTCGTGGCTGGCACCTTTCACTAAATCAATTTCGTCGCGTAATTCTTGCGCTTGGTCGCCGAGTAATTCGTCCAATTTTGGATTATTCAAACCTTTGACGACTTCGGCTTCCGCGATTTTTCCACCGTGTTGTGCGCTGAATAAATGGATTTCGTCTTTGTACAAATGGTAAACGCCTTTGAAACGTTTCCCCATGCCGATAGGCCACGTCATTGGCGCACATTGGATTTTTAAAACGTGTTCCACTTCGTCCAACAATTCAATCGGCTCGCGCCCTTCGCGGTCTAATTTGTTGATGAACGTTAAAATCGGCGTGGTTCGCAGACGGCAAACTTCCATCAAGTTAATCGTGCGTTCTTCCACGCCTTTTGCCACGTCGATAATCATCAATGCCGAATCGACGGCGGTTAGCGTGCGATAAGTATCTTCGGAAAAATCTTCGTGTCCAGGCGTGTCGAGCAAGTTAATCACGCATTCTTTGTGTTCAAATTGCATCACGGACGTGGTGACGGAAATGCCACGTTCTTTTTCCATCGCCATCCAATCGGAAGTCGCGTGTCGTGCGGCTTTGCGACCTTTGACCGAACCCGCTAATTGAATCGCGCCACCGAATAATAATAACTTTTCGGTCACGGTGGTTTTACCCGCATCGGGGTGAGAAATAATCGCAAACGTGCGACGGCGTTGTAATTCACTCAGGTTTTCTGACATTGATAAACTCTAAAAAGATAAAAATTAAAAGATGAATTGTAACGAGTTTAAAACAAACTATCTTGCTTAACACCAGCCAAAATAGGTTTCACAGTGGGCGACGCTAACACGGGTTTTGTAGATTCAATCACTGGCGTACTCGATTCTAGGTGTCCTTCGCCTTGAATGGTACTTCCAACCATTTCATCAATTGCACCAAAATTTTCATTTGAATTTGATAATAACCTTTCAATTTGCTGACCCCGCCGCGCCCATGATCTCTGCATTGTGGCACGCTCTTTGTGCAAGTCTTCCTGCATTTGAGCAATTGTTTCGTTAATATCTTTGATTCGCGATATAAAAGCATGACTTGTTACAAAGTTATACAACATCTCTTTTTTTTCACCTTTAAATTCTTGAGCAATTTCAATGTTACTAATATCAATAACTGATTGGCGCAAAACCGCGCTTACTCCTTTAAATTCTTCAAATGTGCAAATTAAAATACCGTCTCTTAAACCCATGCGTTCCATATCTTTTGGCATCGTCTTTGTGACAAGCACACTGATAATTGCGTTTTCAGAACGTGAATCGGCTTTGAATTTTTCAATCCATTCTTTGTTAAAATTTTCTGTCCGTTTGCTTTCGTAACAAATTTTTCCGCAATTTCTGCGGGTCAGTGAGTTCACTATTTGAATACAATCTGCACCACGTTGACCTTTAGGGATTTCTTTGATGTCATCAATTGGAAAGGATTTACGCAACCATTCTTCAATCGCTAATTCTTGAACTTCGCCTTGTGCTTGTGTTGAACCTTGTTCAGAGACCCGTTGCGCTTCTTGGATTTGATGCTTTAATTTGTCAATTTCGTACTCTCTATCGCGCAATTTCATGTCTGCTTGACTTCTTTCTTCGCGCAATCTGATTTCTGCCTGGCTTTCAAACTGTAGACGTTCTTCGCGTAAACGTTGATTAGATTTTAATTCTGCTTCAGCTTTTGCTGCTTCAATTCCTTCTTCTTTTTCACGGCTAAGTCGCGAAATCTCGGCTTTCGCTTTACTGAGTTCTTTCACTTGTTCGGATTTGTGATTTAACTCATTTTCCATTGCCTGAAATCGGTCAGAGTTTTCAGCGTTTACATTTGCCGTTATGCGAGCGGTTAGTGATTGTTCTAACCCTGCTCTTTCACTTTTAACGCCTTGTTGCACGGCTTCCGCAATTTGAGTTTGCATCGACTGTCTTTCAAAATCGATTTGTAATTTTTCGGCGTGGATTCTTGTGGAAAGTTGCTCGTATTGTGATTTTTCAGCCTTTAATTGATGCTCGAATTGCGCTTTATTTTGTGCAGATTGTTCTTCAAAAGACTGACGTAATTTGTCTTCGATTTGACGCGAAAGGACTTCATCCGCATTGAATTGATGGGCGCATTTTGGGCAAGTCACCGTTTGTTTATTTAGATTCATATTCATGATGGTTTTCTTATAAGAAGTTAGTGGCATAATGACAACGGATTAGCGTAGCAGATTTATAGCTCAAAAACACGTCTACCCCGCTAATTTACACACGATTCGATGGCTTTTAACAACTAAAAATACAAAAAGTCATTTCCCTAAAAATTGACATTCGAGGAACTCGCATGAAAATTGGTATCCCCAGAGAAATTCACGACGGCGAAAAACGGGTCGCTTTAACGCCCGATTCCGCCACGCATCTCATCAAACTTGGTTTTGTGTTAAGCATTGAAAGTGGCGCGGGTGTTGCCGCCGATATTTCCGACGAAGCGTACAAAACCGCTGGCGTTGAGATTGTTAAAACTGCCAAAACGTTATGGAAAAACGCCGATATTATTCTCAAAGTTCGTGCGCCTGAAGGCAACGAAGTGGATTTATTGTCGAGCGGGAAAACGTTAATCAGCTTTATTTGGGCAGGACAAAATCCCGAATTGTTGGAAAAATTAGCGGCGAAAAACATCACCGTTTTGGGCATGGACAGCGTGCCGCGAATGTCACGCGCTCAAAAATTGGACGCGCTCAGTTCAATGGCAAATATCGCCGGTTATCGCGCCATTGTGGAAGCGGCGCAGCATTTTGGACGTTTTTTCACGGGACAAATTACCGCTGCGGGGAAAATTCCACCCGCGAAAGTGTTGGTGATTGGCGCGGGCGTGGCGGGTTTAGCGGCGATTGGCGCGGCAAAAAGTATGGGCGCAATCGTTCGCGCTTTCGACACCCGCCCGGAAGTGAAAGAGCAAATCGAAAGCATGGACGCTGAATTTTTGATGCTCGATTTCAAAGACGAAGAAGGCGGCAGCGGCACGGGCGGTTATGCCAAAACGATGTCTGCCGAATTTATCGCGGCGGAAATGGCGTTGTTCGCGCAACAAGCCAAAGAAGTCGATATTGTCATTACCACGGCGTTAATTCCTGGTCGTCCCGCACCCAAATTGATTACCGCTGAAATGGTGCAATCCATGCGTGCAGGCAGCGTGATTGTTGATTTAGCGGCGGAACAAGGCGGCAATTGCGAACTCACCGAAAAAGACGAAGTCGTCGTCAAACATGGCGTGACGATTATCGGTTACACGAATTTACCGAGCCGTTTGGCGAATCAATCGAGCCAACTTTATGCCACGAATTTACGGCATTTACTCACCGAATTAACACCTGCCAAAGATGGTGTGATTAACGTCAATTTTGAAGATGAAGTGTTGCGTGGCGCGACGGTGATTAAAGAAGGCAAAATCACTTGGCCGCCACCTCCGCCCACGTTGTCCGCTGCACCCGCCGCGAAAGTGGAAGCAGCAGTTATTGCAAAAAAACCGTCGTTAATTCCGCCTAAAATCAGAGAATTTTTGCCGCTACTTATCGGTGTTTTCGCTTTATTTAGCGTCGGGTCGGTTGCGCCGACTTCGTTTATGTCGCATTTCACCGTATTTGTGTTGGCGTGTTTCATTGGTTATCAAGTCATTTGGAACGTGAAACCGTCGTTGCACACGCCGTTGATGAGCGTCACCAATGCGATTAGCGGCATCATCGTGATTGGCGCGTTGGTACAAGTTTCGTCGCCCAGCATTGGAATTAGTTTGCTTGCAGGTTTAGCGATTTTGATTGCCACTATCAACATATCTGGCGGCTTTTTAGTCACGCGCCGTATGCTCGAAATGTTCAGAAAATAAGGAGAAAACTATGTCACACAGTTTAGTTACGATGTCGTACATCGTCGCCACGATTCTTTTCATTTTGAGTTTGAGTGGTTTAAGCAATCAAGAAACGGCTCGTAAAGGTAATTATTACGGGATGTTAGGAATGGCGATTGCGATTGTTGCCACGGCTTTAAGCGCGTCGGTTTCGTCGTATGTAATTTTGATTATCGCGTTGTTAATCGGTGGTTTTATCGGCACGAAAGCAGCGTTGAAAGTCGAAATGACGCAAATGCCTGAACTCGTCGCGATTATGCACAGTTTGGTCGGTATGGCGGCGGTGTTGGTCGGTTACGCAAATTTTCTGGACGATTCGGCGAGCTTGAACGGCGTTGAAAAAACCATTCACGAAGTCGAAATTTACATCGGCATTCTAATCGGCGCGGTGACGTTTGCGGGTTCAGTGATTGCGTTTGGAAAATTGAGCGAACGCATCAGCGGCAAACCGTTGTTGTTACCGAATCGCCATTTTTTGAATTTAGGCTTGTTGATTTCAGCCATTTTGTTGGGCAGTTGGTTCTTGAGTTCAGCTGAAACGGGCGGCGGCACCATTCCATTATTGTTGATGACGATTGTGGCGTTGGCGTTTGGCGTTCACATGGTGATGGCAATCGGTGGCGCAGATATGCCCGTCGTGGTGTCGATGTTGAACAGTTATTCAGGTTGGGCAGCAGCGGCAACAGGTTTTATGTTGAGCAACGATTTGTTGATTGTTACTGGTGCGTTGGTCGGAAGTAGCGGTGCGATTTTGAGTTACATCATGTGCCGCGCAATGAATCGGCATTTTTTAAGTGTGATTGCGGGTGGTTTTGGTACCGCGTCAGGGGGTGAAGCGGCAGAAGTGGTTGGCGACGTGCAACCAATTGGCGCAGAAGAAACCGCGCAATTATTGCTGGCGGCGAAAACGATTATGATTATTCCTGGTTACGGAATGGCGGTCGCACAAGCCCAACACACGGTTTATGAAATGACCAAATTGTTGCGCGGCAAAGGTAAAAAAGTCGGTTTCGGGATTCATCCTGTTGCAGGTCGAATGCCTGGACACATGAACGTGTTGCTTGCCGAAGCGAAAGTGCCGTATGACATCGTTTATGAGATGGACGAAATCAACGACGATTGGGGTAATGTCGATGTGTCGATTGTGATTGGGGCAAATGACATTGTGAATCCATCGGCGTTAACCGATCCGAATAGTCCGATTGCAGGAATGCCTGTGTTGGAATGTTGGAAAGGTGAAACCACGATTGTGATGAAACGCTCAATGGCTTCGGGTTATGCGGGTGTGGGTAATCCATTATTCGTGCAAGAAAACACGCGGATGTTGTTTGGTGATGCCAATGCGACGTTGCAGGCGGTTTTGAAAGCGTTATAATAGCATGCAGGCTTTTTATGGTGCAGGGTAATAACCAAACACCCTGTATTTTTTAATAGTTTTACGCGATGCTCAACTTTTAATTTTAACGAGTTACTTATAAATCAATCAGTTGTAAATTTCATGGAGTTGTTAGAATTTCAAATTTACACAGTAAATGTCAGAAATATAGATGTTTGGCTGTCAAAACTAAATTTTAGTTTTCAATAAAATTAAGCTAAGGCTCTAACCTACTGAAATTTAAGTAAATTTAAAAAATTAAAAGTTGAGCATCGCGTAGTTTTCATTAAGTTAAACTACAACGGTTCAAAATGCTCCTATCTAAAACTCGTTTCCAACAGCTATATCTGGCGGCAATGTTATCTTTTTCTGCATTCGCACAGGCAGATATTAAAAATGCAATTAGTACTGGCAATCCTAGTTTGTTGCCACAAGAAAGTAACATTATTTCTACAGCACTTAAACAAATTGATGACTATAAACAAGGTCAATCGAAGCTATTAACAGACATTTACGGTACAGGTGCAATTACTTACAAGATAACGGCTAATAACACCCAATTATTTGACATCAAAGAGCCAGAATCTGTTTTTCCTTTGCTAATTGGAAACAAAGGCAACGTTCTTGCTGTATACGGAACAGTTGGTGGAAGATTTGCGGCATACGGTTCAGCGCCAACCAAATTTTTTGAACACGGAGAAAATCTTAACTATGAAGAACCGTTCAAACACGTTTTAGAGTGGCTTTTTACAAATTCGGCCGTCGATATAAAGTCTCTCAAGCTGCAAAAAAATGTGGCACTTACTTATACAGGAACAGAAGACAATCACGACAGCATCGTAAGTTGGTTAGGTAAAAATGCACCTTCTTGGAAATTGCAAATTTGTGATGACCCTAAAACGATTAGTAGCTGTTATAAAAAGCAAGATTTATTGATTTTGAGTTGGGAAAATCTTGACCATCTTGGTGAAGATGCGGTTGTTCTTGAAGCAATAAAAGCACACCTAAAAGCAAAAAAACCTGTGTTGTACTTGCATACATCTTGGAGAACTTCAAGTTTTAGTGATAAGTTGTCGGATGTTTTGGGATTTAAATTACCTTATAGTGGAAATTATTGGGCTATCGACTCTGCCGATTACAGCAGTCTAAAACAGATGAATGAGCAAATAGCCATAACATCTCCGATGGCAAAGATTGAACGTATGTTGCAACACTTCAAAAATAAGGATTACCACTTCGATTGGAGTAACTGCACTACATTTCTGTATCATACAGATTGTCGTGGTGTGCCAAATTTAAACAGTGAATTCTATGACGGTGCCACATCTGTAAAAACAATGGTGAATGGATGGGAGCATCAAAATCTGGATATTTTTTCAGCAAGTGGTCGGCAATTAGGGAAATTGATGGTTTTACTGGGCGATAAATATCGTTCGTCAATTACTTACCCGATGCAAAAAGGTGTCACAGATGATACGACATTTCTGAAATCTCTTTATGCTGACCATGCCGTTTATACCACTCGTAAATTTAATCCATCTCAACCCGATTTAGGTAGTTTTAGTTCATCTCTTTCTAAATTACTTCCTGTTAAAAATGCGACCTTTAGTTTTGATACCAAATGAGCAATGGCTAGTTCAACATCAGGATATTACGCACCTCCAGGTAAAACGATTACCTTAACACGCAAAGATAGTAATTCAGTGGATGCTTATGTACACATCAATATGCTCCGTGATAGGGCAGCTGGTGTTTTTGATACTTATGATCGTCCGCAATTTTTATGGAGTGAACCTGTTCCGCTTGTAACAGGAAAAATAGTCAAAGTGACTTCGCCTTATGGTGGAATTATTTTTCTGAAAGCCGATGGTAGTGAAACATCTGCGAAAATTGAAATTTCTATATCTGGCATTATGCGTCAACCTATTTTTACGGGGGATAATTTAGAGGAGTTCAAAAAACTGTTAGATACCTCACCCCTAAATTGGGCTGAAATTAAATTCCCTGGAATCGAAATTCATTCACGAATTGATTTCATGAAGGATTCTATTAACGATCCGCTGATAAATGGCGATATAAATAGACTCATTGGATTAACGACAACTTATATTTATGAGGATACTTACAATCTTGCGGGCATGGTTGCACCTGGATTGACACGACCACAAACCGTACTCGATTTTTGTGAAATACACGGTTGGGATTGTAATAGCTCCACGATTCACGGAATGAACACGATTCAGCACGTTAATGCCGATCGTGCCAATTGTGGAGATGGCTGTGCAGGTAATCCTTACGATCAAAATTGGGCTTTCGGTCCGTTGGGTTGGGGGGAAACCCATGAAATTGGTCACGGTTTACAAAGAGAGCGTTTAAAAATTTACGGGGTGGCTTCTGGTGAATCTTCTAATAACATCTTTCCACTTCATAAAATTTGGCGTTTTAATAAGTTAGCCACTGAAACCCAAAAATATGGTCGAAATGTGGAGTTTTCAGAGGTTCTAAATAAACTTCAAACAGCCAGTTTAACGGCGGATCCAATCGAAAGTATGCGGTTGGCACTTTGGGTGGATAGCGATGAATGTAATCCTTATTGCAACGCTGCTCAACGGTTTAACTTTTATTGGCAAATAGCGATGAGTAGTCGGGATGTGACTCACTTAGGTGATGCGGGTTGGGATGTTTTTAGATTGATGTACCTTCACGAACGATTATTTTCTCAAGCAATTGATGACCATAATACATGGACAACTCAGCGCGTTAATTTGGGTTTTAGCCTTTACGAATCTTCCCCTAAAGACATTAGTGGCAACGACTTTATGTTAATTTCAATGTCGTACATTACAGAAAGAGATCAGCGACCATTTTTCGATCTTTGGGGTATTAAGTACAGCAATGAAGCCAGCAATCAGGTTGCTAGTTATGGATTTCAGGCAGTTAAAAAGAATTTTTGGGTAGTACCGAATGAAAATAAGCCTAAGGAAGAAGCCTCTGTTGGAGATTCATTGCCAACACCCGTTTTGATTGACTCGAAAACGCCTTTGTGAAAAAGTTTTGCATAATTCTGTAGATTTTTAACGTTAACAATTTGGGGTGTGATTTTTATCACACCCTTTTTTTATTGGCAGGTTTAGAGATTTTAATTGCCACTATCAACATATCAGGCGGCTTTTTAGTCACGCGCCGTATGCTCGAAATGTTCAGAAAATAAGAGGTCGTTGAGAAAACCATTCATGAAGTCGTTGTTACGTCGGCATTTTAATCGGCGCGGTAACGTTTGCGGGTTCGGTAATCGCGTTTGGCAAACTCAGCGAACGGGTACTTTCATGGGAAAATCCACTTTCATCAATATGACTCACGGATTTTACTTTGGATTTGTATTGCTCCACGTTAGCCTCGAATTCAATTCGTAACGGTTCGTCGGCTCTAGGATATTTTAGGACTTTTTTACGGCTGATGCCAAGTCGTTTCAACGCTCGGCGCGTTCATAAATAAAGCTATCGGGATTTTATTCGGTATCTTTTTTAACGCCTCTATAGATTTTTTGATCGGATCTATTACGTTTGAATAGGGGGGGTGGATTCTTTTTCCAACGCGAAACACTTACTTTTCCTACTGCGAAACGTTTTACGCCTTCTTCTATTGTCGGCCTTTCTTTTTTCATTACCTAAAGAAGTTTTTTTCTGAATTGAGCAGGGTATGCCATACGAAATTCCAAATAATAAAATGCACCGATGACAGGTCATGTAATTTTGAAAATAGTGGTGAAGATAAATTGCACTTGCTACTTGAATCTGACGTGTACAATCGCGTCCATTATGCAAAATTAAAATTTGTTGAGGCTATGTTAAAAAAATACTTTGTTTTGAGTTGGTTTGTAATTATCACAGCATTGGTTGTTGTGATTACGCAGTGGTTCCCGATTATTGAAAAACACGCGCGTGAAAAACCACCTGCAACTGTTTTCAGTAATGCTGATAATGCGAATGTCGAAAAACCATGTACGAATGATCATGTTGAATGGCGCGATGCACAAACGATTGAGAGCGTTGAAATCGCTGCTGCACCTGCTTGTGAACCAGATAATCCTTACACAATTGCGACCGCAGTTAAAGGGACAAATAACGTGTCTATGATGACGTTAATGGAAAGTCATTTAGCGCAAGATGCGGTGGTTATGGGTAAAGATTTGGATGGTGACGGCGACCCCGATGAAATTCATATTAAATTAGAAGTGGTTGAGTTGAACGGTTTTAGTCCAGACGGTGATTATTTGATGAATACTTATAATATCGCGCCAGGTTTACAACCGTCATTATGGGTTTTTGCGCCGAAAATGCAGGGCATGGCGGTGAAGAATTTTAATTCTCGCGTCGCACATCCGTTATTGCGTGCGCCTTCGCCCGTTATTCGTGTCGAACAAGGCGATAAAGTTTTTATCACGCTAGAAAATACGCATTATTTACCCCATACGATACATTTGCACGGTGTCGATCATCCGTGGCTGACGGCGGCGGGTCATGATAACGATGGCATGGAAGAACACGCCGTTTTCCCAGGTAAACAACACACTTACGAAATTCAACCGCGTCACGCTGGCACGATGCTTTATCACTGTCACGTTCAAACGGCTCAACATTTTATGATGGGTTTGAATGGTATGATTATCGTGGAAGAAAATGCGCCTAATAATTGGGTGCAAACCTTTAATATCGGGGCAGGGCAGGTGCGTCATTCGGCTGTGAATGTTAAGAAAAATTACGACCAAGAATACGATTTACATTATCAGTCGCTGGATAAACAATTAACCAAAATTCCGCAAGAAGCTAACGATCCACGTTTAATCAGTCAGCGCATGAGCCGTGATTACAATATGAGTGAATCTCATGAAAATTATTTTTTACTCAATGGGCATTCATTCCCTTACACATTGCGCGATGCCATGATTATTGCAGGTGAAAATGAGCGCATTAAGTTACACATTGCAAATCTACAGCGTTCGCCAATTGCGGTGCATTTTCACGGTCACAAAGCCACGATTATGGCTTATGACGGCGTAGATGCGCCGTTGGGTTTGCAACTGACGCGGGATGTTTTTGATATTTCACCAGCGCAGCGATTGGATTTATCGCTCACAACGCAAAATGATGGATTACACAGTTACGGCGCGGGCTTGTGGATGTTTCATGATCACGTCCCAACGGGGACAACAACCGATGGTATGGAACCTGGTGGAAATATGGCAATTTTGGCGTACAAAAATCTGCTTGATGAACAAGGAATGCCCAAAATGCACGACGAGTTATTTAACGATGTTTTCAACAAAGAATACTATGCAAAACAACGTCCAATTTGGGCAAATGGTGATTTTGCTAACTTTTTTGGTGATGCGGGAAAAGTAATTCCAAATTACACTGAATTGATTGCATTTTGCACAGTGATTGGATTGTTAATTGGCGCATTTATTTTGACGCTGCGTATTTACCTACAAAATAAAAATCATGAAAAAGACTAAATTTTTACTCGCATTACTATTTTTTATGTCAACCGTAAGTTTAGCGAGTATGCAAATGGACGAAAAGGGCATGGTGATGAATGCTAATTCGGATAATTTGCCAAAAGATTGTCCGCAAATTTCTGAAACTGTAGATTTGACGATTCACGCTGGACACAAATATGCCGCTAAATTTAACGGTAAAATGTTCGCATTTGATCAACAAGAATGGAATGTGAAACCATGCGCAAAAATTAACATTACCTTTATTAACGATGACCAAATTCGCCATCAATTTATGATTCACGGCTTGCCAGGTTATTTGTACCCCGATGGAATGTTGCATTTAGAACTTTATGGTGAAGGTAAATTGCAAGCGAGCTTGATTATGCCGAGCCAAAAAAAGACGTATTTAGTGCATTGCGAATTGGCACAACATGCAGAAAAAGGAATGAAGGCGCAATTAAAAGTGGGGAGAGGGGATGGCGATTTACCTAGTATTCCGGCAATCAGTGCGCCAATAAAAACAGACAATTATTCATTCGATTTTATGACGGTATTAAAGTCGGGCATTATTGTGATTTTAGTAGTGGTTATGCTGGCGTTTATTGGTGGTCGCCGGCTATTATTGCGTTATTTTTGGCAGCGTGAATGATTGGAATTTTGAAGTTAGATTCAACAACTAAAAAGATTGTGTGTCATTTAGAAAATTATTTAGAGCATTGCTGTTGACAACAAAAAATGAACTGGTAGACTTGCGTTCGACAGATGGAGTTGCGACATTTTGACGCAGTTATTGGGTTATAAATGCGGGAAAGGGATGTGCGAAAGACGACTCCCGAAAAATCGGGGATTTAGTAATTTTAGGAGGTAGAAATGGCAGCTACAACTGAATCAGTGAAAGCTGATGTTGCGGAAGCACCGCTTTTAAACAAAAAAAATATGTTCGCAGGCGCAGCACTTTATATTGTGTTCTATGGCTGGGTTCGTTGGTATGAAGGGGTTTACGGCTGGTCAGCTGGTCTAGATTCATTCGCACCTGAATTTGAAACGTATTGGATGAATTTCTTGTACATCGAAATGGTTCTTGAAGTTATCACCGCATCTGTATTGTGGGGTTATATTTGGAAATCTCGTGATCGTAAAGTGATGTCTATCACACCACGTGAAGAGTTGAGAAGACATTTCACACATTGGATTTGGTTGGTAATGTATGCTATCGCTATCTATTACGGTGCAAGCTACTTTACAGAACAAGATGGTACATGGCATCAAACAATCGTTCGTGATACTGACTTCACACCAAGTCACATCATCGAATTCTATTTGAGCTACCCAATCTACATCATTACTGGTGTATCTTCGTTCCTATATGCAAAAACAAGACTACCTACTTATCAAGAAGGTTTGCCTTTACAGTATATGGTATCAGTTATTGGGCCTTTCATGATTCTTCCAAATGTAGGTTTGAATGAATGGGGTCACACTTTCTGGTTTATGGAAGAATTGTTTGTTGCTCCTTTACACTACGGTTTCGTATTCTTCGGATGGGCTGCTTTAGGTGTAATGGGTGTTGTAAACATAGAAGTTCAAGCAATTTCTAAACTTTTGAAAAAAGACTTAGCATAATTTGAGTCTTCCGTTGTAATTACTATCTCCCGCAGCCTTACCACTTTAGGTAAGGCGGCAAGAGGTTGATTGTAATAATAAAAATAATTTAAATCCTTTAGGAGGTAAGCTAATGAGCGCATCTCAATCAGCTGTACGGTCACGTGCTGAAGCAGTAAAAGTTTCACGCACATTTGACTGGATGATTTTGTTTACGTTGTTTTTCGTTGTACTTGGCGGTTATCACATTCACTACATGTTAACTGGTGGCGATTGGGATTTCTGGACTGATTGGAAAGATAGACGTTTATGGGTGACTGTTGCACCAATCGTGTCAATTACGTTCCCTGCTGCTGTTCAAGCATGTTTGTGGTATCGCTACCGTTTGCCATTTGGCGCAGTAGTTTGTGTATTAGGTTTGTTGTTGGGTGAATGGGTTAACCGTTACTTGAACTTCTGGGGTTGGACGTACTTCCCAGTTAACTTCTGCTTCCCATCAAACTTGATGCCAGGCGCAGTAGTATTAGATGCTATCTTAATGTTGTCAGGTAGCATGACAGTAACTGCTGTAGTAGGCGGTTTGGCGTGGGGTTTATTGTTTTATCCAGGTAACTGGCCAGTTATTGCACCATTACATGTTCCTGTTGAGTACAACGGCATGATGATGACTTTAGCTGACTTGCAAGGTTATAACTATGTTAGAACTGGTACACCTGAATACATCCGTATGGTTGAAAAAGGTACTTTAAGAACTTTCGGTAAAGACGTTGCTCCAGTATCAGCGTTCTTTTCTGGTTTCGTAAGCATCATCATTTACTTCTTGTGGCACTTCTTTGGTAGATGGTTCGCTTCAACTGATTTCGTCAGTGGCGAAAACGTTTAATCTGAAGAATTACATTACCACATTGGGGGATATATGAAATTATTAAAAGACAAAGTTGCTAAGTTGTCCTTTGTCGCATTGTTAGCTGCTTCTTCTGCTGCAATGCTTTACACACCGACAGCAGCCGCTCACGGTGAAAAATCACAAGCAGCGTTTATGCGTATGCGTACTATTCACTGGTTTGACTTGAATTGGTCAAAAGAAGAAGTGAAAGTAAACGATACTATGACTGTTACTGGTAAATTCTACGTTTTCGCAGGCTGGCCAGAAACTGTTGACAAACCAGAAGTCTCGTTCTTGAACGTAGGTATTCCTGGTCCTGTTTTCATTCGTCAAGGATCTTGGATTGGTGGTCAATTAGTACCACGTTCAGTATCTTTGGAACTAGGCGAAACTTATGAATTCAAAGTATTGTTGAAAGCTCGTCGCCCAGGTGATTGGCACGTTCACTCTATGATGAACGTTCAAGGTGGTGGTCCAATCATCGGACCTGGCAAATGGACAACCATTACCGGCTCCATGAAAGATTTCGTAAACCCTGTTACTACTTTAACAGGCGAAACCATTGATCTTGAAACTTACAACTTAGATAATACCTATTTCTGGCACGCTTTATGGTATGCCATTGGTTTAGCTTGGTTAGCTTATTGGGTTCGTAAACCAATGTTTATTCCACGTTCAATTGCGATTGAATCTGGTAAATCAAACACATTGATTACATCTACTGATAAAAAAGTTGGCATGGCATTCACAGCTGGTACTATCGCACTTGTTGCGTTTGGTATGACTTCAACAAATGCTAAATATCCTATAACAACACCACTACAAGCTGGTTTGTTACGCGGTATGAAAACATTTGAAATGCCTGCTAAAACTATTACTGTTAAAGTTGAAGACGCAACTTATCGTGTACCAGGTCGTGCAATGCAAATGACCTTAAAAATCACTAACAACGGCGATTCAGCTGTTCGTTTAGGTGAATTTAACACAGCTTCTGTTCGTTTCTTAGACTCAGCAGTATTAGAAGATACAACTGGCTACCCAGATGACTTATTGGCTGAAGATGGTTTAACTGTTAGCGATAATAGCCCATTAGCACCAGGTCAAACAAGAACTGTTCAAGTTACTGCGTCTGACGCGGCTTGGGAAGTTTATCGTTTAGCTGATTTGATTTACGATCCAGATAGTCGTTTCGCTGGTTTGTTATTCTTCTTTGATGCTGCTGGTAAACGTCAAATGATTACAGTGGATGCTCCTTTAATTCCTGTATTCATCTAGTCGTTTAGCGTAAGCTATCTGAAAAAAACCCCCCGTTGTGTACACAACGGGGGGTTTTTATTGCCAAATTTATTTTTTGCGATAAAAATAAACACCACAAAAAAATGCAAATAATCCAGCCATACCACCAGAAATCAGTATTTTCTTTTCTTTCAGCCATGCAAACGGATTTTCGCCGACATGAAATAAAATTTTTAATTTATCCTCGTCAGAAATAGCTTCTTCTCCACCAATAAGTAAAATAAATGTGTAATCCCCTTTTTTATCTAAATCAACTTGTGCTTCAACTACGCCAGTTGAATATATTTTGGGTTCAACATGGGTTAATTCTCGAATTTCTTTGAAGTCACTCAGTTTAGAGCCTGTTTTTTCTATTTCAATTACTCTAATACCAATCGGCGTTTTGCGAATATCACGGTCGATTAAATCCGCAGCAAAAAATGCTTTGCCTATGTCAGGCAATTCTTGACAATACGGTTTTAATAACGCATTACGATCATCGCCTTGTTGTGGCATTGTGGGTTTTAAATACGCGCTAAAATGCACAGCATAAAAATCATTCGCAACCAAACAACCGACGCTATTAACGTCAGAAATTTGAGGTGGTGTACCCAATTTTTCTGACATATCACAACCTGTCAATGTGCCTACAATTAACGTGCCTAAGATAATTTTTTTTTTCATAAATTATGGTTTGATGGTGAATTGAAATTTGCCGGTAACAATGTGTGTATCAATCGAAACAACGCGATAGCGTACTGTATAGGTATCGGCGGACAATTTTGGAATGGTGCAGTATAAATGCGAGCCGTCGAGCATTTCTTGTTGCACGTCTTTGTTATCAACCCGATTACCTTTGCTATCTATGACTGCAACTGCTTTGTATTCACCGCCCACTTTGTCGTTAAACCACACATCAATTTGTTTCGGTGAAACGGTAAGAGTCGCATTTTGTTCAGGTTGCGATTTAACCATAATTGCGTGAGAAAATGCGGACAACGGTGAGATAACAGTGGTAATAAAAAACAATGATTGTAAAAGTGCTTTTGCAGAATAAGATTTCATAAAAAATTATTACTTGAAGTAGAAAAAGGGTTCATTATAACCCAACTAAACTTCAAAATTTCTAACCTAATCTTTATGAAAAATTTAAAAATAATCATTCTCTTTTTTATCTTATTGAATAACATTTCTGTGCGGGCAGACGACACTTTGCCCGATTTTAGTTTTCCAGATAGCGACGAAAAAACGCAGAGTATTTCCAAATGGAAGGGCAAAATGTTAGTCATTAACTTTTGGGCGACATGGTGTCAGCCATGTTTAAAAGAAATTCCCGAATTCATGCAATTACAAACGCAATTTTCCAAACAAAATGTGCAGTTTATCGGTATTGCGATTGACGAATTAGCAGTTGTGACGCGCTACAAAAACACGGTAAATATGAATTATCCCGTGTTAATTAGCAGCGAATGGGGCGGGTTTAATTTGGCGCAACAACTCGGTAATAGCTCGAATACTGTGCCTTATACGGTGGTGGTGGATCTGGCTGGGCAAATTATTTATCGTCACGCCGGTGCGGTTAAAAAAGAAGATTTAGTTGCCGTGATTGCAAAATAGCTTATTCCAACCACGTCATCGCCCATTGATTTGCCTGTTTAGGTTGTTTTTCTGTCCAAAAAATTAAGGCATTATTTTCATTAGTAACAATGCGTGGATGCGTTGAATTTGTGCTATTTGCCGATAAACGACACGGCGTTGACCATGATGTGCCTTTATCGGTCGATTCAGAGGAAAAAATTCCTGTTCCGTCTTTACTCATTTCGTCCCAAACGACAATAACGCGATTTTTTAAAACGGCAATGTCGCTATGTGTGGCATTTTGACGGATTTTGACGGGGAAATTCGTAATTGAATTCACCGTGTATAAACCCAATTTCGATGCTTCGCCCGTCCAAACACTGGCGTAAAAAGCGTTATTTTCGTCGAATGCAATGCCACCACCAACATGCGGACATCCATCAAAATGCCAATTAAATTCGCCTACCGTTTTTTTGCTTTGCCAATTTTGACCATTATCACTTGAACTGAGCAATGTCATATCTCGCGGATTCATATCACGATAAAGCACATGAAGCTCGTTATTCGGTGACACAGCCAGCGTATTCCAACAACACGAACAACTTGATTCATCGAGTTTGGAAGGCGTTTGCCAGTTTTCACCGTTATCCATCGAACGTGAATAACGTAAACTCTGATAACCATTTTCTTCAGGATCAGCCAGCCAAACTGTGTGAAAGTTGCCTTTTTTATCAGCAATTAAATCCGTGTGCGATTGATCGCCAGCATTATCAACAGCGGGATTTTTACCCGCTTGCCACGTTTTGCCGGCATCGTGTGAATACATGCTGATTAACGCGCCACTGTTTGGAATTTCGCCTTGCGTTTGCCAAATTGCGACGATATTTTGTCCGTTCGCGGCAAGCTGAACATCATTTCCACGAGCCGCAAGGGCAGCCGAAAACGTATTTTGAACATTAACGGGTGACGACCAATGTTTGCCATTATCGTTCGATTGTAAATAACGCACAGTTTGCGCTTTATCTTTTTCATTTTTCAAACCAGAAACCAGCGCGTGCAAGGTTTCGCCATCTTTATAAACATCGAAACTACTGATTTCTAGCAAACCCACCGACGTTTTTGGATAAAAAGTTGTCGTCAAAGTAGGTGGCGCAATAATTGCTGAACAACTTTGTAATAAAATTAACGCACCCGCAGAAAAAATCGTTTTCATCATAAGCTCATAAACAAAAATAGTGAATTTCGTAAGGTTCATTATAATAGTTGTGGGTCAATTTACCGTGAACATTTAGAGGTCGAATTATGAATAATAAAAATAAAATCGCGTTAATTTCTGCATTTTTAATGGTGCAAACCGTATCAGCGGTTGAAATGAAAAATTTTGACGGCATTAGGTTTGTTAAAATCGAAGCTGGTTGTTTTCAAATGGGACAAGATAAACAAACGGATTTGAAAGAAAAAGACAAGCAAACGACTGGAAATGAGTTGCCGCAGCATAAAGTGTGCATCGATAAACCATTTTATTTGGGCGAATCTGAAATTACCCAAAAACAATGGGAAGATGTGATGGGGAGTAATCCAAGTAAATTCAAAGGAATGTATCGCCCTGTTGAAAAAGTGACTTGGAACGACACGCAATTGTTTATTCAAAAGTTAAATGACCGTGCAAAAGGTAATTTCTATCGTTTGCCAACTGAAGCCGAATGGGAATACGCGGCGAGAGCTGGGACAACGACGATTTATTCGTTTGGTGATGATTCTAAAACCATTCGGGATTATGCGTGGTTTGGCAATGAAGGTTACGGTGGCGATACACACGAAGTCGGGCAGAAGAAAGCGAATGCTTGGGGTTTAGTTGATATGCACGGTAATGTGTGGGAATGGGTACAAGATTGGTACGATTCCAATTATTACAAAAATAGTCTTGAAACCAATCCCCAAGGCGCAGAATCTGGACAATATAAAATTTATCGCGGTGGAAGTTGGGTAGCGAAAGCCCCACTTTTACGTTCGGCAACTCGTTACAGTGGTTTGCCTGGCATACGCTCTGGCGATATTGGTTTTCGGTTGGTGCGTGACATTAAATAATCACTCAAACTGCGACAAATTGCCGCGTGACAATATGTCGCGCGACAATTTGCCACATTTTCAAACGGTGAATTTGCAATTAAACTAAATGCAACTTATGAGGTGTCACTCATAAGTGTTGCGTAAATCAATTCCAATTTTCTAACCGTGAGATAAAAGAATGAAAAAATTAAGCAAAAACCAAATTATTATTGCGGCGGCTGTTTCTGCGTTGACAGCGATTGTTGCGTTTCAACAAGTGAGCGTTGCAGATTCAAAGTCTAGCGAACCGAAAAGCGTCGGCTGGTACACGGCAAATATAAAAGCGGCTCAAGCTAAAAATAACGAATGTCGTGGTGAGTTAGGTAACGCTGAATTACAAGCAACTCCTGATTGTGTCCATGCGTTAGATGCGTTGCAAATCAGTTTCAAATAAAATTTTGCATAAGGAGTTCTCCCGTTGGTTTGATGATTTGGACGAGGATGCTCGCACTCCGTCCAAATCGGTAGTCATGGGGAATGTAACTTCGCTTTACTCATTGCGGGTGACTACCTTTCCGCCACCTAAATGGCGGGGTTTTAAAGCCTTTTCGATGATTCATTGTTAAACAGTGCATAAGGAATCCTCCCTATCGGTCGGATGCTTTGATAATTTGGTTGGGGCTGCACACACCCCAACCAAATTGGCAGCCACATTGAATGCAACTTCGCCGTACTTGTTGCGGGTGGCCGCCTTTCCGCCCTAAAGGGCGAGGTTTCAACCAGCAAGGAATTTTTGATGAATCAAAATAAAACGCATGCGTCCCTCATAATTGAATCGCACAGCATCAAAATTATCGAAGTATTGATTTATTTAATAGCTTGTACGAAATGGAAAAGTACAGAATCGTGAAACGTTTTAAATATGTTAGGTAGATTTTCAAACATTGTTGTCCTTGCCGTTCGTTAAAAAATTTACTTCTGAAACCGCTTTAAAACTTGAAACATTGCCGCTGCTTTGTCGAAACTTTCTTGGTATTCGTCTTCGACTTTTGAATCATTCACAATGCCGCCGCCCGCCCAAAACCGAATCGTATCGTGCGATTGAACCAAGGTGCGAATGGCGATATTGGTGTCCATGTTGCCATTAAAATCGATGTAACCAATCGCGCCACAATAAACGCCGCGCCGATTTGGTTCGAGTTCTTCAATCACTTGCATGGCGCGAATTTTCGGTGCGCCCGTAATCGAACCGCCTGGAAAACACTGTTGCAACAAATCCAGCGCGTGTTGATTGTTGTTTAATTCGCCCGTCACGGTACTCACCAAATGATGGACGGTGCTGTAACTTTCGATTTCAAACAACTTCGGCACGCGCACATTTTGACAGACTTTGCTGATGTCGTTCCGCAACAAATCCACAATCATCACATTTTCCGCGCGGTCTTTGGGGCTGGTTTTTAAATCGGTAATTTGCGCGTCATTTTCGATTTCGTCAGATTTGCGTGGGCGCGTGCCTTTAATCGGTTTCGTTTCAACGTGCCGCCCTGTCAATTTTAAAAAACGTTCGGGCGACGAACTCAAAATTTTCACGTTGGGGAAATTCAAATACGCACTAAACGGCGCGGCGTTAATTTCGCGCAACGCTTGATACGCTTGCAAAGTATCGCCTTCGCACGTCGCGGAAAAACGTTGCGTTAAATTGACTTGATAACAATCGCCTTCTTTCAGGTAATGTTTTATTTTTTGAAAAGCGTGCGCGTAACCATTTTGCGAAAAATTGGCTGTGATTTCGCTGGTGACAGAAAATAATTCTGTTTCGTCTGGCGTGGCTAATTGACTTAAATCACACAGAATTTCATCGTGGCGCGTTACATCGTACACAATCAGAAAACTTTTTTTAATTTCATGATCCACAATTAACGCCCAATCATAAATTCCTACCATCATTTCAGGAATCGCTTCGGCATCTTCGGCGAGATTCGGAAAATCTTCTAAACGTCGCGCCAAATCATACGAAAAATAACCCATTGCGCCACCAACAAACGGCAAATCAAATTCCGTCAAATAGCTAGAATCAAACATTTCACCGTGGCGCGTCAATTCACTTTGGAGCAAATCAAACGGATTTTCGTTTGAAACGATAACTTCGTTAGCGCAAGTAATGGTCGTTTGATCGCCTTGCGTCACTAAGGTGCAAATGGGTTTTGCGGTAATAATATCGTAACGCCCTTGCGTGCTGCGAGGATGTCCACTGTCTAAAAATATCGCCCATTCGCACGCTGCCAACGGTGCAAATAAAGCCGCACTGTCTGAAGAATAGTAATATGGATAAAGTACCGCGTTTGATTGCATAAATTTTTAGCGGCTGAAAAATTGACCGAATGCTCGACTGCCTGAGCCTGTTTTAATAGTTTCGACGACGGCGAGGGTGTTCGCGTCAATCACCGAAACCGTGTTGTCGAACCAGTTGGCGACGTAAACATGAACATCATCCGAATGCGTGGAGATGCCTTCGGGTTTATCGCCAACGGTGATTATTTTAATTTCTTTCAATGTTTGGGTGTCCACGACAGAAACGTTGCCATCTTCTTGATTCGTGACGAAAAGGAGCGCGTCGTTTTTCGCTAATGTCACGGCGTAAGGCATTTTTTGAACGGGAACGGTCGCGATTAAGTGCATCGTTTTAGTATCCAAAACGCTGACATCGTGACTTTGAACATTCGCCACATAAAGCCGCTCGTTTTTAGCATCCAACGTTAAACCAAACGGATGTTTGCCAACGGGCGTAACGTTTTTGGTTTGTAGCGTTTTCAAATCAATTTGTGAAACAGAATTACTCAATCGATTCGCCACATACAAAAAACGATTATCCGAACTAACCATCAAACCAGACGGCGATTTTTCAACTTCAATCGTCGCTAAAATTTGTAGCGTTTTTGCATCAATCACGCTGACGCTGTTTTGATACCAATCCGCAACGTAAAGCCGCGAATTATCGGGCGAAACCGCAATCCCTAACGTGCCTTCGCTGAGTTTAATCGTTGAAATCACGGCATTTTTTTGCGTATCAATTACCGCCACGCCTTGCGCTTCAGGCGTTGAAACATAAACCCGTTCACCATTTGGCGAAACGGCTACACCCGCAGGTTTTCCCAAAACAGAAATCGTATTTTCAACCGCGTTAGTTTGCGGATTGATGACCGAAATACTGTCGCCTAATTGATTCGTAATGTAGGCGAACGGCGCGGCGTAAGTGGGAGAATATAAAAAAACGGCAGCGATTCCCATCGCTACCGTCCATTTTGAAATTGTTAACACTTATTTTTCAGCCAACGTTTTTAAATTCGCCAAACCTTCTTTCAAAACCGCTGTCACAGCTGTCTTTGCGGCTTCTTCATTCATTTCAGCTGGCGGATTATTGTTCATGTAAGCGCGGTAATAACCCGTTTTCCACGACACAACCGTTGCGCCGTCTTTGCTTTCAACGTCAATGCTCGCCGCATAATTATCAACCGGGAAAACAGGCACTTTTTCTTCTACGCCAGAATGCGTAATGGTTTTGGCGGTGCTGATGTCAGTGATTTTGTAAGCGTACGACATTTTTTCTGCGTCGTATTTTTTCAATTCTTCCGTAATGGTGCCGCCATTTTTCAACGTCAACACGCGCGTTGCGCCTTTTTCGTTTCCACCCGTTGCGGCTACGCTTTTAATCGCAGGCAACCAAGATAAATCTTTGTATTCTTTGATGATGTTCCAAACTTTGTCCGCTGGCGCGTTGATGGTGATTTCTTCATCGAATTTTTGACGAACTGGCCCGTGTGCGCTAGCAACTGAAGTGAACATAAATGCGCCAAGCGACAACAAAAGGGTTAATTTTTGCATGCTAATTTTTTCCTAAAATGAAAATTTTTAAAAGTTACCGCACAATTATAAGTCAACTTACGCGCCTGAGCATTAGTTAAAATTTGGCTCTATATGGATTCTAAGATCTTTTTGACAAGAGTGGAAAGTAATGCTCTTACCGCGTTTTCTAACGTTATGAATAAACTCCAAAAAGCTTAAATAATGAAAATAGTCGAGCATTGCATATATAGAGCCTTTAAGAAAGTTGTCGCAACAAAAAATCGCGCGATTTTTTAACCGTTCGCAACACGGGTGCGGAACCGCCCATCGCCACGGCATCAACCAAACAATACCACGCCGCCACACCACTTGGCGGATTACCTTGTGGCAAACCCAACACGGGATCAATCGCCGCCCATTGCCACGTTCCAACCGCCGTGCCGATTAACTCCAGCCACGTCGTAATAAAAAATGCCGCCAAATAAACCAACGGCGAACGCCCTTTAAATAAATAAAGCAGAAAAATTACAAATAACAATGCGCCAACCCAATCGCCTTGCGTGGCAAACGTAATTCCCCACAACGACCACGCGCCACACACCGCCACCACAAAATAAGCAATTTGCCGTGCATAACGCACAAATAATCCAGAACGTCCCAGCGCGACAGCGGTTAAATACACCATGCCGTGACCTGCGGGAACATAAGCGGGAACATTGTGAAAACGATAAGTGTAACCACCCATAAACGGTGACGCGAAATGTTCGCCAACCGTAGCAAATAACACCGCAATTAAAACTTGAACACGAATTTCTTTGTTTTCACCCAACAACCAACCGATTAAAAAAACCCAACCGCTCACGCCCAAAGCGTTTTGTTTTTCTAAACTGGCATCGGCATCGGTAATTAAACACACGGCGACGCAAAAAAAAGTAAACGCGGCAATGTAATAATCACGGTAATTGTGCGGGTGGAGATTGTGTTGCGGGGGAAAATAACGAAACATTTAAACACTCTAAAAATTGGAATCAATAATAGCGGCAAGTATAGCATTGCCAATAATCATCCAAAAGTTTGCGCGGGAAACGAAGGTGTTGAGCGCGTTGTATGTTTAACCTTTCACACACAAAATCTGCTTCAACGTATGCACCACTTCAACCAAATCACTTTGATTTGCCATCACAACATCAATATCTTTGTATGCTGACGGAATTTCATCCAGCACGCCTTTGTCTTTGCGACAAATCACACCTTCGGTTTGTGCGATTAAATCAGCAATCGTAAATTCTTTTTCAGCAGCGGTGCGGCTCATTTTTCGACCAGCCCCGTGAGCGCAAGAATGAAAACTTTCAGCGTTTCCTTTGCCACGCACAATGTAAGATTTCGCACCCATGCTGCCAGGAATAATCCCTAAATCCCCTGCTCGCGCTCGAATCGCGCCTTTTCGCGTGACCCAAACATTGGCATCAAAATGATGTTCATGCGCGACGTAATTGTGATGACAATTCACCGCTTCGGTCGTGATTTCAAACGGAGGCAAATGCCGTTTCAACGCCGCCAACACCAAATCGAGCATCGCTTGGCGATTTTCAAAAGCGTAACGTTGCGCCCAATCAACGGCGTGCGTGTAATCGTTGAAATGGTCGCAACCTTCGGGAAAATACGCCAAATCACGGTCGGGCAATTGGATGAACCACTGTTCCATATCTTTTCGCGCCAACTCGATAAAATAATTGCCGATGGCGTTGCCAATTCCACGACTGCCCGAATGCAGCATAATCCAAAGCCGTTGCTGTTCATCCAAACACAACTCGATAAAATGATTGCCGCTGCCGAGCGTTCCCATTTGGCAAATCCAACTCGACGATTTACCAAACGATTTGAGTAATTTTGGATGTTTTTCTGTCATCAACATCAATTGCGATTCAAACGGTAACGCCCGTTCAACCAGCGCACGGTCTTCTTTGTGTTGGTCGCGTCCGACAGGAATATCACGGCTGATTTGGTCAAAAAGCGTTTTCAATAATTTTTCGTCAATGTCATTCGCGGTCAAAGACAAACGGCACGCAATCATCCCACAACCAATATCTACGCCAACTGCCGCAGGAATAATCGCTTTGTGACAGGCAATCACACTGCCAATCGTCGCGCCAATTCCCGTATGAACATCGGGCATCGCGGCAACGTGTTTGTGAATAAAAGGCAAATTCGCCATGTTGCTGAGTTGTTGTTTTGCACGGTCTTCGATTTCGTCAGTCCAAATTTTGACTGGCACCTTGCCTTCGGTCAGCACTGTTTTAATCGTCATGGTTTAGGCTCCTAAAAAAGTTTCGTCATAAAGTTTTGGCAAAATATCACCTGCTTTGCCGTGTAAATTATACGTCGCTACGCCGTTTAAACTGTTGATGGTTGGATTCACTTGCACCAGCGTCGCGCCATTTTTATGGGCGATATGCGGCAAATTCGCAGCGGGATAAACCAAGCCCGATGTGCCGACAACCAGCATCAAATCACAATGTTCACACGCTTCAACCGAATCTTCCCAAACATCTGGCGGCAACATTTCACCAAACCACACCACGCCTGGTCGAATATCACCGCCACACAAAACACATTTCGGCGGCGCAATTCGACTTTCTTTGAGCTGGTGATTTTGCGTGATTTCTTTGGGTAAATCGTAAGGCGCGTGGCAACGAAAACAACGCGGTGTGTGCAAACTTCCGTGCAAATGCAACACGTCAACGTTACCAGCGCGTTCGTGTAAATCATCGACGTTTTGGGTAATCAAGGTAAATTTCGGGATTTGGGTTGCCAATTTTGCAATCGTTTCGTGTGCGGGATTCGGTTTTGATTGCAGCACTTTGTTGCGTCGCCATTCGTACCAACCCCAAACCAATGCGGGATCGGCTGAAAATCCGTCTTTGCTGGCTAAGGTTTCGGCTTCGTAGTTTTCCCACAAACCTGTCAGCGCATCACGAAAAGTGGGGATGCCTGATTCGGCGGATACACCTGCACCTGTTAGCACGACCAAATTTTTAGCAGTTTTGATTTTTTCGATTAAAGCGGTTGGAATGGTTGGCGCGTTAAATGTGTTCATGTTGAATTTTCTCGTCGTTATTTTTTAGGGCGAGTGAATCATAATGTATTAACGCGACATAACGGGACGTTTTGTGAAATAAATTTTGCTGACGTTTTTTAAATATCATCTTCCTCTAAAAACATTGTCACGGTGATATTTTAAGTATTGTTTATGCTCTTTGTGAACACATTCTAATTTTGCATTTTTAGGCAATCCAGCTTGCGAATGATTTCCCTTTAATTCCGACGAAACTAGCACCGTTCCATCGTCTGAAAAAGAGATATAACCTCGGTCAAAGAGCGCATCTAACGCTGGACTAAGTAACAAACCGTTGTACACGTCTTGCTTTTCATCATTATTGGAATCTTTCCAAGGTTTGATATGTGATGCTTTGAGCAACCCATGAATATCCAAGCCTGTCACCGCGCAGCATTCCCAAAACTCCAATAAATCATTTCTGAATTTTTGTTGAGTGAGTCTAATTTTGACCTGCGCTAAAGATTCTGTTTTTTCTTCCTCGAGTTTTTCTAGTTCAATTTCATTTTCCGCATTGTGAATATAGTCACAAAGTTTCTCGATAAACTCCGCTACTTTGGGATTTTCATTTTCTGAATCTGGATACCATACATTTGACATTCCAGAAAAACCCTTACCATGAGCTGGTGCATAAGGGACACTGAATGTTCTTTCTTCTTCTGGAAGTAAAAAAGCATTTTCTGCGTCAACTTCACAAAGATAATAAATGTCTTCATCTTCTATTTCGTGTTCATTTCTAGGTCTAGTTTCATAATGTTTATGGAAAACCGTAGCGTTTTTATACCAGCCAACTACAACTTGACCCACCTTCGGTTTTTTAGCGATAAAAACAACATCAATGCCTTCAACTTCATCAGCTTGTTTGACTTGTTGGTCTATGAATTTTAAATCGACACCAGAAAAATTTTGAGACATTACATAGCCATAACACTTTTCGTCTTCAACACGAAAATTCCACATTTCACCAGCTTCGCCATGTTCCACAACCCAAGAACCACCGTTAAAAATAGGTGCAAGACCTTCGTAATCAGCCATATAACCAATTCTAAATACTAATAATGGAGCGGACATAATTTTTCCTCGTAAGTTTCGTTAATAATTGATGTTGGGCGGATGATTCTATCCTGCGCTAGCTTGATTGTTGAGTTTCACCAAATTGCCTTTGATTACGTCAATAACTCCATTTTCATCTGAAAATTCGTTTTCCAACAAAGTTAGAGCCGTCGTAAAAAGTGGCAATGCTTCGTCATTCCGCTTTAAATCAAGGAAAATTTCACCTAAATTATTCATAATTGCCGCATATAAAAACTGTTCCGTTTCTTCCGAATCCTCAAGAATTTTTTTAGCACGGGCATAAAGTTCTACTGCCGAATCATCTTGTTTTAAATTGTGATAACTGTCCGCAATTTCGCCCAGAAGTTCTGCAAAACACACAGGGTCGTCATCCTCAACCCAATGATTATTAAAAATTTCTTTGGTGCGTAAAAAATAATTTAGTGCTAGCTCGTATTTATTTTTTGCCTTTAACAACACAGCATATTCTTGTAAAAGCCGACCGAATCCAGGAGAGCCACTAAACTCACTTTCCTCGAATGCGGCAATCGCTTTTTCATAAAATACAGAAGCGTTATCACCGTCACCATTCAGATAATACAAATAAGCAATATCAGCTAAAATTTCGGTTTCAGAAACGTCTTTACCTTCCATTTCATGAATTTTTTTCTCCAGAATTGGAAGGGCATTTGTAAAATCATCCGAATCAATCAAGTCAGAAACAACGTCGGTTTCTTCGTCATCAAGATAAAACTCTAGTAACCATATATGAGACATCTATTTTTCCTCTAATTTTAAAAGTTTAAAGACACGCGCCATTACAACTGATTTGCAATTTTAAATACAGGCAAATGTTCTGCGGCTTCAGGGTCACGCTCGCTTACTAATTCTGCAAACGAAAAATGCTTAACTTTATAAAACGCGACCCATTTTGTTAACGGTAATTTTTCGTTCAGCCACGCTTTTAAATTTTCAAAAACATCAAATTCATACAGCGCGGCTTCTGAAAAATACACGGTTTGCCATTCAGGCAGCAGTGATTTATTTATAAAGCCATGTGTTGTGGGTTCTGGTGATGCGCCATAATAAAAAAATTCTTCGTACCAACCTTGCCAACAAACACAAACAACTAACTCGCAACCATCGTAACGAACGCGAATTTTGTCATTCACACCATCAATCAACATCGAATTTTCTGTAAAACGCCGTAATCGATAGTTGAATTCAGATTGATGCAATTCGTACCATGCCAAAAACTGTTTAAATACAGGATGCGTTTCGGATTCTCTGAAACGGTATTTTGTTCGGAGATAAACTTTTTTACGTTTGATGTATCGACGTTTTTTCATAATTGATTTTAGTTTTAGTTAATCGGGTGACAGTGTAAAACATCAATGCGACAAACTTGGACGTTTGTATAAAAATTTACATCTGTCAGAAAATGATAAAATCGCCCACGTTAAAAACCATAAAATGAGGGCGTTAAAAATGTATCAACAACAAGTAGCCAATCACCCTAAGGCATTCGTAGTAAAACCGCTTAGTCAGAAATTTAAAATTAAAGCGCAACAACGTGAATGTCCGCACTCGCATATTCCAAACGCTGAAACGATATTGGCGATAAAAGACGTGAATGCGGGGATTGATGTCACGGTGTGCAAAAATTTAGACGATTTATTTGAACAACTCGGAATATGAGAGAACCACTAAAGGAAAACCGATGGAGAGCTTGTTACGCTATTTCGATATGTTGTGCTTGATTCCGATGTTGCCAGCCGAAATTGAGCGGCAAACTTGGAGGCTTCGTAAAATCTTATTATTTTCGACTGTCCCGCGTTTATAGCCTGTATGCGTTGAAACCGTTATGATATGCGCTACTTTTACCTCGAACCTGTCATCAAAAAATGAACATATTAAAATTTCTCACTCGTTTGTTGCTCAGTCTATTTTTACTCAGCGCAATCGGCGGTTGCACGGAAAATACGAAACACGAAAGCACTGGCGAATACTTCGACGACACCGTTTTGACGACCAAAATCAAATCGACATTTTTAGGCGATTCGCGCTTGAAAATGCTGGATATTAACGTCAAAAGTTATAAAGGTCAGGTGCAACTCAGCGGCTTTATTGATACGCAAAAAGAAGCCGATCGCGCCGTTCAATTAGCTCGCACCGTCAAAGGTGTCAAAGCCGTCAACAACAGTTTAATCATCAAATAAAAATATGACCGATTCTTTAAAAATCAGCCTCGAAAACTTAAAAGCCCGCATCGATTTAAGCGGCATCGATTTCACCACTCCGTTGAATTCAGCAACCAGCATTTTGGGGCAGGAACGCGCTCAATCCGCGCTCGAATTCGGCATTTCCATGACCAATTCGGGCTACAACATTTTTGTTATGGGCGAAACGGGTTCGGGACGTTTGTCGATGATTATGCAGTATTTAAACGCCCTCGCGCCCAATCATCCCGCGCCATCGGCGTATGCGTATGTGGATAATTTCGACAATGCACGCGAACCGATTGCCGTTCAATTACCCGCTGAACACGGACAAGATTTTTGCAAAGCGATTGAAAATTTAATCACCAATGTTCTCGCGACATTTCCCGCCGCGTTTGAAAATCCCAGTTATCAACAGAAAAAAACCGCTGTCGAACGCCAATTTGTTCACACTTACCGCGACGCGACTGAATACGTTGACAATCAAGCGCGTGAAATTAACATTGGTTTATTTTCTGAAAATGATACGTTTAACTTTTTGCCGTTGTGCGATAACAAACCGATTCGCGACGAGGAATTGGCAGCATTATCGACCGAAGATCGCGAAATGTTTAAAGAGCAAATTGAGGAATTGGAAGATTGTTTGAGCGAAGTTTTATTGGAATTGCCGCAATGGCGCAGAGAACTTGCCGCCTCGATGACGCAACTTAATAACGAAACGATTGATGCCGCGATTGAACCGTTATTTGAGGAATTAAATGCGCGATATTCCGACATTGACGACGTGGTGACGTATTTAGCCGAAGTGAAAAAAAATCTGCGATTGACGATTAACGATTTTTTAATGCCTGTTTCGACGAATGAACCGATTGAACGCGATTACATGTTGAAACGCATGATTTTGGAACAATACGCGCCCAACATTTTGATTGATTACAAGCAAGATAGCGGTGCGCCAGTGATTTATGAAACACATCCAACGTATCAAAATCTGTTTGGACGAGTTGAATATACCAACGACCAAGGAACGCTCGTGCCGCATTATCGCCGCATTTGCGCGGGTGCATTGCATAAAGCGAATGGCGGTTATTTGATTTTAGATGCCGAAAAAGTGCTGCATTATCCGTTCGTTTGGGAAGGGCTGAAACGCGCGTTGAAATCGGGTTATATCGAAATCGAATCGCCGTACACCGAACAAAGTGCCAATACGATTACGCTTAAACCTGAAGTTATTCCGTTAAATGTCAAAATGATTTTGGTGGGAAATAGCGATATTTTCTATTTGCTCGAAGCGATGGACGATGAATTTAACGAGTCGTTTCGGGTGTTGGCGGATTTTGATTATCGCATTTTACGCACGCCCGCGACGATGCAACATTTCGCGCAATTGATGATTAAACAAGCGACGGACGCGAAAACATCGCCGTTAACACAAGCCGCAATTGAAAGTTTAATCGAACACAGTTGTCGCTTGGCGGAAAGTCAGCAGTATTTTTCGGCGTGCATTAACGACGCGCTGGAAATTATTGGTGAAGCGCAATTATTTTCGACCAAAACGAAAAGTGAAACTATTGACCGCATTCAAATTGAGCAAGCGTTGGCGGCGCGTGAATATCGAAATGGGCGCGTGTCGCAAACTATTTTAGAAGAAATGCTCGACGGCACCATTTTGATTGATACCGACGGGGGCGCGATTGGCAAAATTAACGGTTTGACTGTAATGGACATGGGCGGCAGCAGTTTTGGTTCACCCGCCCGCATTACCACCACGGTTTATCCAGGTTCGCGCGGCATTGTCGATGTGGAACGCGAAGCCGAATTGGGGCAATCGCTGCATTCCAAAGGCGTGATGATTTTGACGGGATATTTGGGGCATTGTTACGCGCAACAATTTCCGCTGGCGATTTCGGCGAGCATCGCGATTGAGCAATCTTACGGTCACATCGATGGCGACAGCGCGTCGTTGGCGGAATTGTGTAGTTTGATTTCGGCGTTGACGCGCGTGCCAATTAAACAAAGTTTTGCCGTCACGGGTTCGATTAACCAATATGGCGAAGTGCAAGCGATTGGCGGCGCGAATGAAAAAATCGAAGGCTTTTTTAGACTTTGCCAAGCTCGCGGGTTGAACGGGTCGCACGCGGTGATTATTCCAGCGGCAAATAAACGTAATTTGATGCTAAAACAAAACGTGTTGGATGCGGTGGAAGCGGGATTATTTACGATTTATGGCGTGAATACCGTGGATGACGCACTGGAATTATTGACGGGTAAAGTCGTCGGAATGATGGATGCCGAAGGAAATTATTTAGAAAATAGTTTGAACTTCAAAGCCATTTGTCGTTTGAAAGAAATTTCTGAATTGAGTGACGACGATAAAGAAACTGAAAGCGAATCGGCGTAGTCGTTAGCCGCAGCTGCTGAACGTAAAAACGCGACCCTAAAAAGTCGCGTTTTTTATTTAAAATTGGCGAATCACAACACCATCGACACCACCAACACAATCACGCCAATAAACGCCAACGTAAAAAGAATGCCGCCGATAACGTAACTTGACAGCGAACCGTGTTCAAAATCTTGCTCACGATTTTTATTGCTTTGAATGCCAGTCGCGGCGGCAAACACACTTTTAGCGACTTGTAGGACGCTTGGTTTTGACATCTTTTTTCTCCTCTTTCACAACGTGTGATGTTTCCGCAGGCAAGCCCGCAAATTCAAATAATAAATCCAATTCTTTGGCGTTCAATTCCTGACATTTGCCGGTGCGTAAACCATCCGACAACACCACAGGTCCATAACGAACACGCATTAACCGACTCACCACCACGTTTTGCGATTCCCACAAACGGCGCACCAAACGATTTCGTCCTTCGCTGACCACAACGTGATACCACTTATTCGCGCCTTCGCCACCCATGAAATAAATTTGGTCAAATTTCGCTTCGCCGTCTTCGAGTGGCACGCCTTTTTTGAGTAATTCTATTTTTTCAGCCGGCACGTCGCCCAAAATCCGCACCGCATATTCGCGTTCAACTTCGGTAGACGGGTGCATCAATTTGTTGGCTAATTCGCCGTTATTCGTAATCAACAACAAGCCCGACGTGTTCACGTCCAACCGTCCGACCGCAATCCAGCGCGATGTGTCCAATTTTGGCAACGACGCAAAAATTGTCGGACGACCTTGCGGATCGTGGCGCGTGACAATTTCGCCGGTCGGTTTGTGATAAATCAAGACGCGCGTCGGTTGAATCGCAAACTTTTCCCAATGCAAAACCCGCTCATTGAGTTGCAAATAATCGCCCGCTTTCAAATGTGCGCCTTGCGTGACTAAAACGCCGTTAATTTTAAAACGCCCTTCGGTAATCCAACGTTCAATTTCACGCCGCGAAGCCACGCCACCTCGCGCCAATACTTTTTGGACACGCTCACCGTCGCCGACCAGTTCTGTTTTCCCCGCGTGTTTTTGAACGGGTTTTTTCGTCACCGCCGGACGCACTTTATCATTGCGCGACTGCGGTTTATGGGTTTTATTGAGTTTCGTTTTATCGCCTGACGCGAAAGGATTTGGTTGTCTTTTGTTCACTGTTTTCCTATGGTGTAGTTGTTGCTGTAGTCGTTGTTGGTGTAGTTGTTGCCGTCGTTCCTGTCGTAGGCACCGCCCCATTACGCACTAAACGAACGCCCGCGCTATTACCTTTACTGTGTGGATAATTGTAGCCGTAGTAAAACGACGTATCCCACGCCGAATCGGCATAAATTTTTGGTATCGGTAATTGTTTCGGCGCGGCGGTAGTGTTAACTTTCGTTTTAGGCGGAATCTGCACATAAGCGGGTGCGACATAAGTCGTCGATGACCAAAACCAATCACTCAGCGTATTTGGGAAATAAATCGAATCAATGCTAGGCGAGGCGGCGGAATTACAAATATAACCGCCTTTTACCGCATCAAATAGCTTAGATTCGCCATCAGCACAATAAACCAGTCCTTTTAATTCTTCATTCGTTGGTAATCGCCAATCATTTTTGCCGCACAATGTTTGGGCATTCACGGCTTTAATATACGCCGACGTGTCGCAATCACTTCCACGGCATGAACCGCCATTTTGCGCTCCCGCATAACCGCCATTTTTGGTGGCATTGGGTTCGTACCAGCTGTAAGTCCAGCGTTTGTCGTGTAAATCGCCGTTATTGGTTTTCAACTCCCAAACGAGTTTCGTTTTATCGTCACGAGTACACGCCCAACCGTTTTCACCCGCGCCAACCAATGCCCCCGATTTTCCTGCGCCCATAAGAATAGCTTGATCGGGTAAATCTGTGCCATCTGCGGCTACTTCAAAATAACGCGGCGGAGTTATAACGGTAGGCGGTGTTGAAACCGGTGGCACAATAATCGGAGGTGTCACAACTGGCGTGACAACAGGAACGACTGGCACTGAAACCGTGACAGCTTGGGCAATAATGTTGCTCGCCGCATCCGCATAATCGTAAGCGGTTGCGCTCCAAGTGTACGAACCCGCGGTGGTGTAAGTGTGTGTGAATAAAGTCGTTGCACCATCCGCAACGTTAATTGAATCACTCGAACCATCGAGCCAATCAATGCTGATTAACCGTAAATCGCCGTTTTTGTCAGTGGCTGAAAGTTGAATCGTGTAAACATTATTTACGCCTACTTTTGAAATCACGTTCACTTTACTGACCAATTTTAAAACTGGCGGTTCGGGCAATAAAACGGGCGCGGTGACTTTAAAACTTCCTGTTAATTTTTTACTTTTTAAAATGCCTTTATTATCGTAAATCCCTACGTTAAATGATTGCGTGCCTAATTTTGTCGGCGTTTGGGCAAGACTGTAACTGGTTCCCGACCCCGTCATTGAAAGTAAACCGTTGCTGTTGCCGTAATCAATTTTAGGAACAAAACCAGTCGGCAACGCAATATCCAGCGTCGCGGAAATCGTTAACGGCGTGCCTTGAATAACCGAAGTCGGCAAAACGCTCACGGTGGTCACGTTAGGAATTGCTGCCAGAAATTTGGCATCAAGAGCGGGCGCAGAAGCTCCGAATGAAAAAGCGTGAATATCCGACAAACTCGCGCCACCCGTGTTCGTCGCTTCAATTCGCCAATAATAATTGTTATCCGCTTTCAAAATCGCGTTTGAAATGGGTAATAAATAATTGGTTTTTTGCACTGTCGCCGTAAAACAAGTGTTGCTACACGTTTTTGTTTTTGCGTTATAACCGCTAAAATCAGGCGTTTTTGAAACTACAATCCGATAACTTAGGATTTGTGCGGCGGTCGTGTTTCCCCAAGAAAACAACACCGATGCTGTAATCGGAAGCGGCGGTGCGTTAGGCGGCAATATCAACCACGCTTGTTCGGGTTGAAGCGCGTGAATCGTTTGTGTCGCGCTCATCAATGTCATAAAAACCAAAAGCGGAGAAATTCTTTTTTTCATTTCAAAAACCTGTGTAACCAATTTAACGTCGCCATTCTATCGCATGAAAGAGTGAGTGAGTTTGTTTTTTATGGCTTTTTTCGTGGCGATGCGTCCATTTTTTCTTGACGTGATACGCCCAAAAAGTTTTCATACCAAAATAACCAACGGTTGCAGAAATCACACCCATAATCAAACAACCCAGTAAAAACGGTTGCCACACGTCACCCAATCCCGATAATACGCTCGTCAACGAAAAATCCCCTTCAGCGGCAGGTTGATTCATCACATCTAAGCCAACTTGATACGCAAAATAAAATAACGGCGGCATCGTCAACGGATTTGTCACCCACACCAGCGCGACCGAAACGGGTAAATTCGCTCGAAAATAAATCGCACCAGCCGCTGCAATCGCCATTTGCGTCGGCGTTGGAATCCACGCGCAAAATAATCCCACCGCAAATGCCAGCGAAATCGACCGCCGATTTAAATGCCACAAATTGGGGTCGTGTAACTTTTCGCCTAAAAACTGTAAACTTTTGTGACGTTTAATCGCCTCAGGGTCGGGAATAAATCTGTGCATCATTTTTTCAATCAATTCTTTAGCCATTTTCTTGTCTCCTCAATACTTATTATTTTTCTTTTATGATAGGTCGCGCGTTAGCCTTTGTGGGCGGCGATTTAGTTTTGCAACAATTTCCCCACTTGCCACCCGTTTCTGCATTGCTTATTTTAGGCGCGTTAGCGGCAATTATGGCACGGTTGCGTTATTGGCATTCGCTCTTTTTTGTAATCGGATTTTTATGGGCGAGCGCGTTTGGTTATTATCAATTAAATGAGCGATTATCGCCCGAATTTGAAGGCGTTCCACTTGTCATAATCGGAAAAATTTCTAATTTACCCGACCAAAACACCCAACGCGCCAATTTTGAATTCACCGTTACAGAAGCCGCCGAAAAATTGCCCGATAAACTGAAATTGTCGTGGTACGAACCCACCGCCATTTTACACGCGGGCGAAACGTGGACATTCACAGTGAAATTAAAACGTCCGCACTCCACGTTTAATCTCGGTAGCCAAGATTTTGAACGCTGGTTATTCACGCAAAACATCGGCGCAACGGGTACGGTTTACGCGAAAATTCCGCCCATTTTTATCGCGTCCGCCTCGCCCTTCAATATCGACAATTGGCGGCAAATCATCGGCGATAATTTAACAATAAATTACGGCGAAAACAGCAGCGTTGCTTTATTGAAAGCCTTAACGATTGGCGACGACAACGGTTTAACGCCTGAAAATTGGGACGTTTTTCGGATTACTGGCACGACGCATTTAATCGTGATTTCAGGTTCACACATTGCGTTAGTTGCGGGGTTGATTTATTGGTTGACGTTGAAATTGTGGACGCGCTTGAACATTTTACGCTTTTCACCGCCCCGCGCCGCTGCGTTAGCGAGTTTGTTGACGGCAATCGGTTACGCGAGTTTGGCGGGTTACGTTGTGCCGACAAAACGCGCGGTGATTATGTTGAGCATGGTAGCGATAGCGAGTTTTTATCAGCGACAACTCAGCCATTTACAAAGTTTTGCCGTGGCGTTGTTGGCAATGTTAATTTTCAACCCGACGATATTATTGTCGATTGGTTTTTGGTTGTCATTTTTAGCGGTTGCGCTGATTTTATATCGCGTGGCGGGACGGTTACAATCGCCGATGAATTGGTGGAATGGCGTGGATATTCAACTCACCGTGTCGCTCGGTTTGTCGCCGTTATTGCTGTTCTTTTTTCAACAAACGTCAGTGATTTCGCCGTTGGTGAATTTCGTCGCTGTGCCAATAGTGGAATTATTGCTCGTGCCGTTTGCGCTGTTGTTGATTCCGCTGATTTTTGTCGCGCCGTGGTTGGCGGACAAATTATTTTTTGCGTTGAATCACGTTTTGCACTGGTTGATGATGGGGCTGGAATTCGCCGCGACGGTGCCGAATGCGTCGATGGATTATCCACAACCGTCGATTGTTGGCTTAATTTTGTCGTGCGTGGGATTGTTGTGGTTATTTGCGCCGCGTGGAATTCCCGCCCGTTGGCTCGGCTTGATTTTAAATTTACCGTTGCTCTTTCCCGTTGTAGCGAAGTTGAATCAGGGCGACGCAATCATTACGCTTTTAGATGTCGGGCAAGGTTTGGCGGTCAGCGTCCAAACGCAACATCATCAATTGCTTTACGACGCAGGCACAAAATTTCCAGATGGCGGCGACATGGGTAAAAATGTGGTGTTGCCGTTTTTTCGTTATGAAGGCGTGAAGCAGCTGGACACGTTGTTGATTAGTCACGGCGACAATGATCACATTGGTGGCGCGGAATCGATTTTGCAAACGTTACCGGTGCAACAAATTCTAACCAGCGTTCCCGAAAAATTTATTCCGTATCAAACGACAATTTGTCACGCAGGGCAAACCTGGACGTGGGATGAAGTGACGTTCACCATTTTATCACCGGCAAAAACCTTTGAAGCGAGCAATAATAATTCGTGCGTGTTAAAAATCGAAACGGCGAAGAATAGCGTTTTATTGACCGGCGATATTGAAGCAATGGCGGAGAATGGGTTGGTTGAGAATGTGGGCGAAGCATTGCGTGCCACTGTTTTAGTTGCGCCCCATCATGGCAGTAAAACGTCCTCGACATGGGCATTTTTAGACGCGGTAAAACCTGAAACTATTTTAATTCCCGCTGGTTATCGCAATCAATTTCATCATCCGAGCAAAGATGTTTTGGCACGTTATCAATCAATTAACGCGAAAATTTTAACGAGTGCGAACGATGGCGCGTTGACGGTAAAATTAAATTCGGACGGCGTAAAAATTGAGAGTTTGCGCGACACGGAAGGAAAGTATTGGAATTTTTGAATAACTAACGAATCAATGCTGATATTTCTTACCAAAATGATAAAATGAGCCGTTACCTCTGCTATCTGTGGTGGTTATTACTATATTTACTAAAAATTTAAGAAGGACAATTACGATGACTGAATTAACACAAAAATTCGAAGTAGAGCAGCGAAAAGGTAAAAGTATCGCGCTATTAACACTTAATTTCCAAGTGTTGCAGAATAGCCTTACACACGCGAGAACTCGTGAATTGTTAATGGAGGTTAACAAAATTTTTCGGCAACGAATACGGGAGAGTGATTCCTTAGTGCAAATAAACGACGTAAATGAACATAGTTTTGTTGTCTTACTAGACAATCTTCATACATTAAATAACGCTCAAAAAATCGCGAATTCACTGGTTGAAAATTTCTCGGAATTATTAAACTCAGAAGAACAGGATTCGCTACTGGATGTAAATGTTCATGTAGATTTCGTTCCGCAAGACGACTGTCAGGAATGTTAAGATTTCAGAAAACGTAAACAAAAAGGCGTGATTTAAAAATCACGCCACTTAAAGTGGTATTTGCACAAAGAATACACCGTTTTGAGTATCAATTGGTAGTCTCAATTTTCCAAAAAATTGATTTAAAATCACTCCAAACATTCAGGTCGCTTTCTATCAGTGCGTAGCAAAATAAAGTAAATTAAGCACCATTCAAGACAAACGAAACGGTTAACACAGCCGATTTGAAAGATGGATTTTTTTAATAATCCAATTCTATCTTTGTTTTTAGTGATTTATTGTGATTAGATGCCGCGAGGAATTAGCCGCAAATTAACACGAGAAAATCATGAAAAAAACATCAGCAGTTTTATTGGCAATTTCGTTTTTAGTCATCACTGGATGCTCAGACAAAACAACCAACGAAATACAAGAAAGAAATGGACTAGCTTATTTGCCGAACGAATCCACGCCATTTACTGGCACACTTGAAACAAAATTTCCAAATGGGCAGAAAGAAGCAGAAATCCATTACAAAGACGGACAGCTAAACGGATTGGGGACAATGTGGTCTGAGAACGGGCAGAAAAAATCAGAAGGGAATTACAAAGACGGAAAATTAAACCGATTGGCGACAACTTTTTTTGAGAACGGGCAGAAAAAACTAGAAAGAAATTACAAAGACGGACAGGAAAACGGCTTGATGACAACTTTTTTTGAGAACGGACAGAAAGAATCAGAAATCAATTTCAAAGACGGCAAGCTAATTAACATTAACAGAGACGGCAAGCTAATTAACTTTAACAAAGACGGCAAGCTAATTAACATTAACTAAGTGGCGCGTAAAATCTCAAAAAAACCGCTTTTAGTGCGCTTGTTAAATTAAAACCACCTCCGATATTAAAAATCAGCGGTGGTTTTTTTCAGAGAATTATCGTCGTTGCCTTATTTTCGTTCAGTTAAAACCTGCTCAAACTGCGCCAATAAATCCGCAATCACAGCATTTTTCATTTTCATCGACGCTTTATTTACGACTAAACGAGAACTGATATTCATAATTAACTCGCGCGGTTCTAAATTGTTAGCGCGTAGCGTATTGCCCGTATCGACTAAATCCACGATACAATCAGCCAAACCCACGAGCGGCGCAAGTTCCATCGAACCGTAAAGTTTAATAATTTCAGCTTGAACGCCCAAACTCGCAAAATACTGTTGGGCAATCGTGACATATTTTGTCGCCACCCGCACACGTCCCGAAATCGCAGGTGCATCTTTATGAGCCGCCGTCATCAATTTGCAACGGGCAATGTTTAAATCCAACGGTTCGTATAAATTCTCCGCCCCGTGTTCAATCAACACATCTTTACCCGCAATGCCCATATCTGCCGCGCCATATTCTACAAAGGTCGGCACGTCAGTCGCCCGAATAATCACGAGCTGAACATCTTCACGAGTGGTTGGCAAAATCAATTTGCGGCTAGTTTCGGGATCATCAATCGGCGTGATGCCCATTTTTGCCAGCAACGGCAAGGCTTCTTCGTAAATACGTCCTTTTGAAACGGCTATCGTAATCATCAGAGCCGCCTTATTTCGGGACACGACGAATCGTCGCGCCAAGTTGAGCTAATTTTTCTTCAATGTGATCGTAACCGCGATCGATATGATAAATTCTATCGACAACGGTATCGCCTTCTGCGACTAATGCGGCAATCACCAAACTAGCTGAAGCGCGTAAATCTGTTGCCATTACAGGTGCGCCCGTTAATTTTTTCACGCCCGTGCAAATCGCAGTATTAGATTCTAGGCGAATATCTGCGCCCATTCGTTGCAATTCATTAACGTGCATAAACCGATTTTCAAAAACAGTTTCAGTAACGACACCCACGCCTTCTGCGACGGCATTCATCGCACAAAATTGTGCTTGCATATCGGTGGGGAATGCAGGGTAGGGCAAGGTGCGAACTGAAACGGCTTTTGGACGTTTGCCGTGCATATTGAGTTCAATCCAATCTTCGCCCGTGGTGATTTCTGCGCCTGCTTCGACCAATTTCGCCAAAACGGCATCGAGCAAATCAGGGCGCGTATCTTTTAATTTCACTCGTCCACCCGTAATGGCTGCCGCGCAAAGATACGTTCCCGTTTCGATTCGGTCAGGCAAAATATCGTAATGTACTGTCCTTTCGCCTAATTTTTCTACGCCTTCAATCGTCAAAACGTCGGTACCGATACCTGTAATTTTTGCACCCATTTTATTTAGAAAATGCGCCAAATCCGTAACTTCAGGCTCTTTTGCGGCATTTTCCATAATGGTCGTGCCTTCGGCTAACACCGCCGCCATCAATAGGTTCTCTGTTCCCGTCACGGTGATTTGTTCCAACATCAAACGGCAACCTTTCAAGCGTTTCGCTTTTGCATGAATAAAACCGCCTTCGAGCGTAATATCTGCGCCCATTTGAATCAAGCCGTTGATATGAATATCGACGGGACGCGAACCAATCGCGCAACCGCCTGGCAACGAAACGTGCGCTTCACCAAATCGTGCCAATAACGGGCCGAGAACCAAAATAGACGCTCGCATCGTCCGCACCAATTCATACGGCGCGACAAAACTGTTAATCGTGCTGGCATCGACTTGAATGTTCATTTTCTCGTCAACGGTCAAATTTACACCCATGCGCCCGAGCAATTCCATCGTCGTGGTAATGTCGTGCAAATGCGGCACATTGCCAATCCGAACGGGCGCGTGTGACAACAAAGTCGCCGCTAAAATAGGCAACGCGGCATTTTTTGCGCCTGAAATTCGCAGCTCGCCGTCAAGTCGTGCGCCGCCAGTAATAATCAATTTATCCATGAATTAGGTCGTTTTATTTAGTTTGAGTGAAAAATAATGGGTTTTGTCTAACCCGCTGAGTTTGGCTAAATTGAGCAATTGTTTTGGCACGTTTTTAAAATGCAATTGCATTCGTTGATGGCGCGTGAGTTTTATCCACTCAATCATCAACGCAAGTCCCGCGCTGTCTGTGCTGGTAACTTGTGCGAAGTCTAAAGTAATATCTTTACCGCCGCGCAAAAAAGGCGGTGATTCGACCAATTTACCGTGAATGCTGGCAAAAGTAAGTTCACCGTGAAGCAGCCATTGTCCGTTGTCTTTGAAAACGATGTTTAATTTACCGCTCATTTTTTACCTTTTTTATCGTCAACTGGCGCGGCTTTCTTTTCTTCGGCGGATTTAAATAAGAATTGCCCCAAGGCTTTTTCTAAAACCAACGCGGAATTTGTGATTTCGATTTTGCTGCCGTTTTTCAAAAATTCACTTGAACCGCCGCCATCTAAACTTACATATTGCTCACCCAATAATCCAGCAGTGTAAACGCTTGCTGAACTGTCGTCGGGTAACGTTTTATATTGAGCATCAATATCCATTTTGACAACGGATTCATACGTTTTCGGGTCGAAAGTAATGGCTTTCACGCTGCCAATTTTCACGCCCGCCGCCGAAACGGACGATTTCACTTTTAAGCCGCCCGAATTTGAAAAGCGTGCGGTGATTTCATAAGTGTCACCGTGCGAAAGCGAACTTAAATTACTCACTTGTAAACCAAGAAAAAATAAACTGGCAATTCCAGTGGCGACAAATAGCCCGACTAACGTGTCTTGCGTATGGGTGTGCGGCATAAATCAATGTTCTCCAAACATAAGCGCGGTCAAAATAAAATCTAATCCTAAAATACTAAATGCCGAATTGACGACAGTTCGCGTGGTGGCGCGACTTACGCCTTCGGCGGTGGGAATCGCGTCGTAACCTTCAAACAACGCAATCCACGAGGTGACAAATCCAAATACCACGCTTTTAACTACGCCATTGATAATGTCATGTTTAAAATCGAGCGTTGCTTGCATTTGCGACCAATACGCGCCGTCATCAACGCCCAATAATCCTGAGCCGACCAGTTGTCCGCCAATAATCCCGACGGCACTAAATAACGCGGCAAGTAATGGCATTGATAAAAAACCGGCTAAAAAGCGTGGCGAAATAATGCGTTTGATGGGGTCAATCGCCATCATTTCCATGCCGGACAATTGTTCAGTCGCTTTCATCAAACCAATTTCAGCCGTTAACGCCGAACCGGCACGCCCAGCAAATAATAACGCGGCAACCACGGGACCGAGTTCGCGCACTAACGAGGCGGCAACCATGACACCCAATGTTTCTTCTGCGCCGAAGCGTGACAAAATATAGAAACCTTGCAAGCCCAAAACCATGCCAACGAATAAGCCTGAAATAACGATAATCAAAAATGACAGCACACCAACGGAATGCAATTGTTTCAACAATAAACGCGGACGCACGATAACGCTGCCAAGCCCTGAAAGAATTTCAATCAGAAAATAACTAGCGCGTCCTAATTTTGTAAAACCAGCGCGAGTGCTTGCGCCTAAATAACGAAAAAACTCCATTATGAATACCGTTTACGTTTTTCAGACCGCTCGTCGGAAAGCCGAATGCGGGAAAATAACGGTTTTTCGCTGTGTAACAAATCATCCATATATTCTTTTGCCGGATAGTGAAAATGGACGGGACCATCTGCGGCCCCCTTCATAAATTGTTGAACCCATTTGGATGACGATTGTTGGATTTCTTGCGGCGTGCCTTGTCCGACTATTTTACCGTCAGCCAGCACATAAATGTAATCGGCAATCGCTGACGTTTCGTGAACATCGTGAGAAACAATAATGCTAGTCAAACCCAACGTGGAATTTAACGATTTAATTAACAAGACCAATGCACCCATTGAAATCGGATCTTGTCCGGTAAAAGGTTCGTCGTACAAAATCATCATCGGATCCAGCGCAATCGCCCGTGCTAACGCCACGCGCCGCGCCATTCCGCCTGATAATTCATTCGGCATTAAATCGCGTGCGCCGCGCAAACCAACGGCTTCTAATTTCATTAACACCAACGAACGAATCATCGATTCGGGCAATTTTGTGTGTTCGCGCAACGGAAACGCCACATTGTTGTAAACCGTCATATCGGTCAGCAACGCGCCACTCTGAAACAACATTCCCATTCTTTTTCGTAACGTATAAAGTTCGTCGCGTTTCAAATGATGTACGTTGCGTCCATTCACCATAACATTACCGTGTTCGGGGAAAAGTTGTCCGCCAATCAATTTTAACAGCGTAGTTTTACCAGTGCCGCTAGGTCCCATAATTGCGGTGATTTTGCCCCGTTCAAATTCGAGCGAAATATCATCAAAAATTTTCTTTTCGCCACGCGAAAACGTTAAGTTGTGAACACTAACTAAACTATTTTTAGTGGAATCGAAATTATCCATGCAGGTTTGATTAAAAATAAAGTGAAAAAATGGCGTAAATTATGTGGATAAGTCTAACATTGCGTAAGAAATGTGTAAAAGGAATAGGCGAATTCAACTATAAGCAAAGCACTATCTTCATTTCTTGTTGCCTCGGTTTCCTAATTTCTTGTTGCCTCGGTTTCCTAAATGCGTTTGTCAGTCGCTTACATGAATAAAGTGAAAATATTTAGACTGGTTAAACCTGTGATTGCAATCCTTTGAAATGCGATTTGCGATATAATCACGCCATTCCTTTTCTAAAACTAATTCTAAAGATTAATGAGGTTTAAAAAATGGTGACGTTAGAAACGCCAATTTGTGATTTTGGTAAACCTGCAGTGGATTTTCAGTTATTAGGTGTTGATGGTAAAACGTGGACACTGAAAGATTGCATGGGTGAAAAAGGGTTATTGGTGATGTTTATTTGCAATCACTGCCCGTACGTTAAAGCTGTGAAAGAGCGCATTGTCCGTGATACCAATGAACTCAAAGCCCTTGGTATTAACAGCGTTGCTATTATGCCAAATGACTTTGTAAATTATCCAGATGATTCGTTTGAAAATATGAAACTGTGGTCTGACGAATTGAATTTCAGTTTTCCGTATTTATTAGACGAAACACAAGAAGTGGCGAAAAATTATGGCGCGATTTGTACGCCGGACTTTTTTGGTTACAACGCCGATTTTGAATTGCAATATCGCGGACGCTTGGATTCGAGTCGTCGTGAAATTACACCCAATAATACGCCGCGCGATTTGTTTGAAGCCATGAAACTCGTGGCTGAAACCAGTCACGGTCCGAAAGAGCAATTAAGCAGTATCGGCTGTTCAATCAAATGGAAAGAAGGAGCATAAGCAATGACGATTTTACGCATGGTCGATTTAGAATTAGCTGGAAAACGTGTGTTGATTCGCGAAGATTTAAACGTCCCCGTCAAAAATGGCAAAGTCACGAGCGATGCGCGAATTCAAGCAAGTTTGCCGACGATTGAATTTGCCTTAAACGCAGGCGCAGCGGTGATGTTGATGTCACACATTGGTCGTCCCACCGAAGGCGAATACAATCCCGAATACTCGTTGCAGCCCGTCGCGGAACATTTGGCGACATTGTTAAATAAGCCCGTTCGTTTAGAAAAAGACTGGCTCGAAGGCATTGAAATCAACGCAGGCGAAATCGTGTTGTGTGAAAACGTGCGCTTCAACGTCGGCGAAGGCAAAAATAACGACGATTTAGGCAAAAAAATGGCGGCATTGTGCGACATTTTTGTGATGGATGCGTTCGGAACAGCCCATCGCGCTCAAGCCTCAACGCACGCCATCGCAAAATTTGCCCCGATTGCGTGTGCTGGGCCACTTCTAGCCAGCGAATTAGAAGCGTTAGGTCGCGCACTCGAAACACCTGAAAAACCCGTGATTGCGATTGTAGGCGGCTCAAAAGTTTCGACAAAATTAACCGTGTTAAAATCACTTTCTGAAAAAGTCGATCAACTGATTGTCGGCGGCGGCATTGCGAATACATTTATCGCGGCGGCGGGTTTTTCAGTCGGAAAATCATTGTACGAAGCCGATTTAATTGATGACGCGAAACAACTTATCGCCGATGCCAAAGCCGCTGGAACTGAAATTCCAATTCCCACCGACGTAGTGTGTGCGAAAGAATTTTCCGAAACCGCTGAAGCCACCATTAAATACGTCGCAGACATTGAAGCCGACGATTTAATTTTAGACATCGGGCCAGAAACAGCAGCGCATTACGCCCACTTATTGAAATCTGCCCAAACGATTGTGTGGAATGGTCCCGTCGGTGTGTTTGAAATTGAACAATTCGCGCACGGCACACAAACGCTCGCTTATGCGATTGCGGGCAGCGACGCATTTTCAATTGCAGGCGGCGGCGACACGTTAGCGGCGATTGATAAATATGGCATTAACGATCAAATTTCTTATATGTCCACAGGCGGTGGCGCGTTTTTAGAATTCTTAGAAGGCAAAGAATTACCCGCTGTGGCAATTTTACAAAAATAACGTTTTAACCCTTAAATTTTGGAGATATAGATGGCACGAGTAACTATTGAAGATTGTTTGCACAACCTTGAAAACCGTTTCAAATTAGTTTTATTAGCCAGCACCCGCGCTCGCCAATTGAGTCACGGCGCAACTGAATTTGTGCCGCGCAACCGCGACAAAGATACTGTCGTGGCATTGCGTGAAATCGCCGCAGGTCATGTGACGGAAGCGAATGTTGCCGCATTGCATCGCGTGGGCGAAGTTCATGATCATCAACCACCTGAAAACCCGTTGTTTTAAGTTTGAATTCTATCAATATTATGCCTCCACCTGACCAGAATTTTCAAAATGTAGAAGCCGAACACGTTGAACGTTTATGCAACATATTGACGGGTTATTTAAATGTAGAACAAGTTGCTCAATGTGTACGCGCTTACGAATTTGGTGCATCCGCGCACGTTGGACAGTTCCGCAAAAGTGGTGAACCTTATATTTGCCACCCGTTAGCGGTAGCGATTAGTTTGGCAGAAATGCGAATGGATGCGGATGGAATTACCGCTGCCATTTTGCACGACGTAATTGAAGATACTGGCGTAAGCAAACAAGAACTCGCGGAAAAATTCAACGCGGAAGTCGCAGAATTAGTCGATGGCGTGACAAAATTATCAAAAATTGAAAATCAATCACACGCCGAAGCGCAAGCTGAAAATGTGCGGAAAATGTTTTTGGCAATGGCAAAAGATTTGCGCGTAATCATTGTGAAACTCGCCGATCGTTTGCATAACATGAAAACGTTAGACGTAATGGCTCCACCAAAAAAACGACGCATTGCCCGCGAAACGCTCGATATTTATGCGCCCATCGCAAACCGTTTAGGCATGAGTAACATTCGTCATAAGTTGGAAGCGTTGAGTTTTGAAGCAATGTATCCGCTTCGTTGTGCCGTTTTAAATCGTGCGATTAAAAAAGCGCGTGGCAATCGCCGCAAAATGATTGATACCATTGAAAGCACCATTCGATTGCGATTAAAGGAAGCCCCGTTTCCGTATGATGTAGCGGGACGTGAAAAAAATATCTACAGCATTTATAAAAAGATGGTGAAGAAAAAAATTCCGCTCGCTGATGTGTTCGATGTGTATGCGTTTCGGATTTATTGTGACGATGTGGATGCCTGTTATCGCGTGCTGGGAATGATGCACAATTTGTACAAACCGATTCCAGGCAGGTTTAAAGATTACATCGCGATGCCGAAAGAAAACGGTTATCAATCGTTACATTCCATTTTAATGGGGCCGTATGGCGTGCCGATTGAGATTCAAATTCGCACCCACGAAATGCACCGCATGTCGGAATTAGGCATTGCCGCGCATTGGTTGTACAAATCCGAACCAGACAAAAGCCGCAATTTCCAAGCATTAGCGAATGAATGGTTAAAAGATTTGTTGGAAATTCAAAAAAGCGCGGGTGATTCACTCGAATTTATCGACAATTTAAAAGTCGATTTATTTCCACAAGAAGTGTTTGTTTTTACACCGAATGGCGCGATTATCAAATTGCCACGCGGTTCCACGATTGTTGATTTTGCTTACGCGGTGCATACCGATTTGGGTAATGCCTGTGTAGCTGCGCGAATTGATAAACAGCTAATTCCGTTACAAACTGAATTGGAAAGCGGCGCGACGGTTGAAATTATTACGGCTGAACACACTCGCCCCAATCCGCTGTGGCTGAATTATGTGATTACCGCACGAGCGCGAACCGCGATTCGTAACCGTTTGAAGCATATTGAAGGACAAGAAGCTCTGAGTTTAGGGCGACGTTTGTTAGAAAATGAGTTGCTGGCAATGAGCGTGCAATTGACACAAATTAGCGATGAAAAGATTGCCACATTGTTAAAAGTGATGGGAATTAAGTCGCTGGATAAATTACTGGAAGACATTGGATTAGGAAACAAAATGCCGTTTTTGGTGGCAAAACAACTGACGCAGGACGATGTGCAGACGCACGTTAAACTTGACGATGGCACTGAAAACAAAAATCGTCCGTTGGTGATTAAAGGCACGGAAGGCATGGTCGTCACGATGGCGAAATGTTGTCGCCCTATTCCAGGTGATTTGATTGTGGGTTTTTTCAATCCAGGCAAAGGGATTGTGGTACATCAACACGATTGCCGCAATCACGCGATGATTAAGAAAAAACAGAATAATTGGCTCGATGTTGAATGGGGCGAAGATACGAAAGGCGATTTTGTGACAGAAATTCGGATGGAAATTTTAAATCAACGTGGTTCGCTCGCAACGATTGCTTCGACCATTTCAGAATTAGATTCCAACATCGAAAATGTGACGATTGTTGATCATGATGCTCAAACCTGTACCGATACGATTCTTCTCACAGCGCGGAATCGCGTACATTTAGCGCAAATTATGCGGCGATTAAAAGAGTTGTCGAGTGTGTTGAAAATTACGCGCGTGAAGGGTTAGTTTTTTATCAAAACAGAAACGGCTAAGTTGAAACCGCCGCTTCAGGGCGGAAAAGCAGCCAGCAGCAACGAGTAAGGCGAAGTGGTATTTGGTTGAGGGGGTAGCCTTGGCATTTATGCCATTTTTGCAAAAAAATAAGGCTTATGAGATAACCTCACAAGCCTTGAAATATATGGTGAGCCCTGTAAGACTTGAACTTACGACCTGCCGATTATGAGTCGGACGCTCTAACCAACTGAGCTAAGGGCCCTTAAAAATCTTAATCGCTATCTAAAAAACAACGTAATTGTTCAGAGCGAGAAGGGTGACGTAATTTCCGCAAGGCTTTTGCCTCGATTTGTCGAATGCGTTCCCGTGTCACATCGAACTGTTTACCGACTTCTTCTAGCGTATGATCTGTGTTCATATTGATGCCAAAACGCATCCGCAATACTTTTGCTTCACGAGCCGTTAAACCTGCCAATACGTTTTGCGTAGATTCTTTCAAACCCTCTATTGTCGCGGCTTCAATCGGTGATAACACTTTCGCATCTTCAATAAAATCACCGAGATGTGAATCTTCATCGTCACCGACAGGTGTTTCCATCGAAATCGGTTCTTTGGCAATTTTTAACACTTTCCGAACTTTATCTTCTGGCATTTCCATACGATCTGACAATTCTTCGGGAGTCGCTTCGCGTCCTTTTTCTTGCAGAATTTGCCGTGAAATTCGATTCAACTTATTGATGGTTTCAATCATGTGAACGGGAATTCGGATTGTGCGAGCTTGATCTGCAATCGAGCGCGTAATCGCCTGGCGTATCCACCACGTCGCATAAGTTGAGAACTTATAGCCACGTCGATACTCAAACTTATCAACCGCTTTCATTAACCCAATATTGCCTTCTTGAATTAAATCAAGAAATTGCAATCCGCGATTAGTGTATTTTTTGGCGATTGAAATCACCAGCCGCAAATTTGCTTCAATCATTTCTTTTTTCGCCCGTCTGGCCTTAGCTTCGCCAATGGTCATACGACGGTTGATGTCTTTTAAACTACTAATTGTTGAACCGTATTCAGATTCAATTTCAGTTAATATTTTCAAGCATTTGCGTAACTCTTTCTCACGCTCTTTTATACTTTCACCGTAAACCGAATCCGCTAAACATTTTTCTAGCCATATCACATTTGTTTCATCTTCACTAAACAATGCTAAAAACTCTTTGCGTGGCATTTTGGCATGATCAACAATAATCTCGTTAATCAATTTTTCTTGTGTTCGAACGATTACGATACCGCGAGGAATAATGCTAGTCATTTTTTTCAAATAATTCGATGACCATTTGAATTCCATGAACAGTTCGGTGAGTTTTTCAAGCTCTTCTTCCGTTTCGTTACTAGTATAACTGTACTTTTTCGTTGCACTTAATACGCACGTTAATTGCTGTTTCAGTGCATCAACTTTTTCTTTAACTTCGTCATAATTCAGACCTTTGCTTTCATCTTCACCGCTTTCATCAACCGTTACGCTATCTTCTTCATCCGTTTCAAGGTCATCATCGGCAGCTATAGGTAAGGCGGCAATCAAATCTTCGGGTTCCGATAAATCAATAAAACCAGAAATCAAATCAATTAAACGAATGCTATTTTCGTCATTGTTTTTTGAATTATAACTAACGGCTTCTTCGAGTGGAATAGATTCAAATGCGGAAATAAATTCACTTACCACAATACAAGAACGCGCCATCGCTTGCACGATATGTCTTTGTCCTTCCTCGATACGCTTGGCGATTTTTAATTCGTCCGCGCGGGTCAACAATTCAACCGAACCCATTTCACGCATGTACATTCGAACTGGATCGGTGGTGCGTCCAAACTCGTTATCCGAGGATGCTAATGCGGCAACTTCTTCTGCATCTTCATCATCTGTTGTTACAGCAGCAGAATCGGTAATCAATGAGTCTTCATCCGGTGCAACTTCATGCACCTGAATGCCCATATCGTTAATCATGTTAATAATATCTTCAATCTGCTCTGGATCAGCAATATCACTGGGTAAATGATCGTTCACCTCAGCAAAAGTCAAATAACCTTGAATTTTACCTTTGGCGATCAATTGTTTTAGCTGTGATTGCTGTTGTTCTTCACTCATTATTTATCCACGCAGTTAAAATCAGTCAACGACTTTTAGCACCTGATTATACTTAAAATATGCTTGAAAACGCAAACAAAAGCTGTTTTTGTGTATTTTTCTTCTTTGTACATGACAAAAATCATCCATATTGAAAAGTATATTTTTAATTTCAATAGAGTTTATGCACAATAAGCAGATTTACCTGCCGCCATGTGTCGACGAAGTGTCTGTTGATTTACAAGTCCGCAAATAGTCTGCATGACCAGCCCATAATTTATAGAATGAGAACAGCGAAATCGTGTAGCAAGAATCGCCCAGTTTTTTGCAGTGTTCCACCCGAATCCGAATTAAGGCTAAAGCGCGATTAAACGCTTTTTGTTGCTCAGTCAGTTCCTGTCCTTTT